>JACCDR010532236.1_pt1 | contig 21252 bp, 19 predicted proteins | sample 7446431 | NCBI WGS metagenome assembly JACCDR01 (sample SAMN15323443, study PRJNA562643) | freshwater metagenome | isolation source: river surface water | place: USA:Blue River Watershed | collected 2017-08-17 | reverse complement strand
GGTGTTCTGGTAGATAGTGTAAATCACAGATTGTTTGTATCTGATTCAACTAACAACCGTGTCCTTGTGTATAATTTAAATACTGATAATACTCTACCAGACAGATTACCTGATAATGTCCTCGGTCAAGCTGATTTTAATTCAAATTCCATTGCTAATACGCAATCTGGGATGAGTCGACCCCAAGGCCTCGCCTACGACTCCACCAATCAAAGACTTTTTGTGGCAGAGTATAGCGGTAACCGTGTCAAAGTCTTTGACGTCACCAACATCACCTATGGAGAAAACGCTATTAACGTCCTCGGACAATCCACCTTTACTGCAAGTTCCAGTGCTAATACTCAGTCTCGTATGAATTCTCCTTATGATCTCGCCTACGACTCTACCAACCAAAGACTCTTTGTGTCAGAGTATGGTGGTAACCGTGTCAAAATCTGGGATGTCGCTAGTATAACCGACGGAGAAAACGCTATTAACGTCCTCGGACAATCCACCTTTACTGCAAGTTCCAGTGCTAATACGCAATCTGGCATGAGTCGACCCCAAGGCCTCGCCTACGACTCCACTAATCAGCGACTCTTTGTGGCAGAGTATAATGGTAATCGCGTCAAAGTCTGGGATGTCACTAGTATCACCGATGGAGAAAATGCTATCAATGTCCTCGGTCAATCCACCTTTACTGCAAGTTCCGGTGTTCACACCCAGTCTGGCATGAGTCGACCAGAGAGTGTAGCCTACGACTCCACTAATCAAAGACTCTTTGTGGCAGAGTCTAGTGGTAATCGAGTCAAGGTTTTTGATGTAAACAGTATCACTAATGGAGAAAACGCTATCAATGTCCTCGGACAATCCACCTTTACGGCAAGTTTCAGTGCTGACACCCAATCTGGCATGAATAGTCCTCGAGCTATCGCCTACGACTCCACTAATCAAAGACTCTTTGTGGCAGAGTACAACGGTAACCGCGTCAAAATCTTTGACGTCACCAGCATCACCGATGGAGAAGACGCCTCCGACCTCCTAGGTCAATACGACGGCACCTCTTTCACTGATCCTGTACCATCATATACAAAATCTGGTATAAACGATGGAGCTAATAAGTTTGGATTATATAACCCAAACGGTGTTCTGGTAGATAGTGTAAATCACAGATTGTTTGTATCTGATTCAAATAACAACCGTGTCCTTGTGTATAATTTAAATACTGATAATACTCTACCAGACAGATTACCTGATAACGTCCTAGGTCAAGCTGATTTTACCTCTGCTGGTGCTGCCGACACTCAATCTGGTATGAGCACACCCCAAGGCCTCGCCTACGACTCCACCAACCAAAGACTCTTTGTGGTAGAGCAAAATAGTCACCGCGTCAAAGTATTTGACGTCACTAGCATCACCGACGGAGAAAACGCTATCAACGTCCTAGGTCAAGCTGATTTTACCTCTGGTAGTAGTGCCGACACTCAATCTGGTCTAAATTATCCAACTCGCCTCGCCTACGACTCCACCAATCAAAGACTTTTTGTGGCAGAATCTAGTGGTAACCGCGTTAAAGTATGGGACGTAGCTAGTATCACTGATGGAGAAAATGCCATAAACATCCTTGGTCAATATGATTTTGATACTACAGATGCTGCTGATACCCAGTCTGGTATGAGCGATCCCAGCGACCTCGCCTACGACTCCACCAATCAAAGACTTTTTGTAGCAGAATCTAGTGGTAACCGCGTTAAAGTCTTTGACGTCGCTAGCATCACCAACGGAGAAAACGCTATCAACATCCTAGGTCAAGCTGATTTTACCTCTGCTGGTGCTGCCGACACTCAATCTGGCATGAGCGATCCCAACGGCCTCGCCTACGACTCCACCAATCAAAGACTTTTTGTAGCAGAATCTAGCGGTAACCGTGTCAAAGTCTTTGACGTCACCAGCATCACCGATGGAGAAGACGCTATTAATGTACTCGGACAAGCTGATTTTATCTCTGGTAATAGTGCCAACACCCAGTCTGGTCTATATTCTCCCCAAGGCCTCGCCTACGACTCTACCAACCGAAGACTCTTTGTGGTAGAGGGTAACGGTAACCGTGTCAAAGTCTTTAATCTTTCCAACTCAATCCAATCTGTATATTCTACTTCAGGTTTTTATCAGTTTGGTACAAACATTAAAATATATGTAACTTTCTCAAGTCCAGTAACTGTCACAGGTACACCAACTATAGAATTAGAGACTGGCAGTACTGATAGAACTGCTGTCTATGAGAGTGGTAGCGGCACATCTACGTTGGTATTTAATTACTCAGTACAACCAGGAGATATCTCTAGTGATTTAACATATGTTTCAACTACCTCCTTAGCATTGAATGGAGGTAGTATAATTGATTCTTCTAATAACAATGAGGCAACTCTAGATTTACCTTCTGCAGGTAATTCCGGATCTCTGTCTTACACCTCCAATGTTTCCGTTGTTTTACCAGCTGTGGTTTTGATTCCATCTACATCTGGGGGTGGTTTTACTTCATCGGTCATAATACAAAACCAGACACCGGTAACCAACCCAACAGTCGATACATCTTGCAGCGGGGGAGCCATGTATAGTACTTTAAATGGTACACCTTGTAAAACAAAAGATAATACTCCACTGGATACCAGTACACAAAAGTGTGCCGTATTACCAAGTACACCCAATGTATTAAAAAAAGGTTCTGTTAATTTAACTGTAAAAAAACTACAACAAATCTTAAACTGCAAGGGTTACTTATTATCTAAGACCGGGCCTGGTGCTATTGGTGCAGAAACAACCATATTTGGTAAAATTACCCACGACGCAGTCGTTTCTTTTCAGAGAGATAATAATCTAGTTCAAGACGGTATTGTTGGTCCAAAGACAAGGGAGAGGGTGAATTATTAGAAAATAATGGACTTTTAGCTTTATTATATTTATTTGATTTTAAGGCTTTTTTATTGTATTGTGGGGGTAATATGGAGCAAGCGAAAACTTTCGTATTCTTTGGAATAGCGGGTGCCGGCAAGGGTACTCAGATTGAACTCCTCCAAAAATACCTACTAGTCAAAGATGGTAAAGAACTGGTCTACGCAGGTACTGGGGTGGGATTCAGGGCGCTCACTAGTACTGATTCTTTTGTCGCAAGACAAATCAAAGAGACATTAGATAAAGGGGAACTAATGCCTGATTTTTTTGCTACTTCTATTATCGCATCTGTTTTATCAAAAGATTTAAGTGATGCCAAGCACCTTATTGCTGATGGCTATCCACGTACGGTCAGACAAGTGGATGAATTCATGGACATGATGCGTTTTTTCAAACGGGAGAACGTCCATGTCGTGTATATAGAGATAAGCAAAGATGAGTCTATCAAACGCAATTTGTTGCGGGGGAGAAGTGATGATACGGAAGAGGGTTTAAATAAAAGATATGACGAGTATCTCAGCAATGTGGTCCCAGCGATAGAGTATATGGAGAAAAAATCCGGTTGCGTATTTCATAAAATAAACGGAGAGCAGTCTGTAGAAGATGTGCACCGTGCCATTATTAATTCATTAGGTATATAAAAATATGAGTTCCGAGAATATTATCGTTTCATTGGGTGGGTCGCTGATTATTCCAGAAGAGATAGACGTGGATTTTCTTAGGAACTTTAAAGAATTAATTTTAGCAGAAGTCGCTAAAGGGAAGAAATTTGTTTTAATTACTGGTGGTGGGAAGGTGTGTCGAAAATATCAAAATGCAGCCACCACTCTCAGTACTCCTTCGCACGAAGATCTGGATTGGATTGGTATTGCTTCACTTAAACTCAATGCTGAATTAGTGCGAGTGATATTCGGCGATTTAGCCCACAAAGAAGTAATAGAAAACCTTTCTGTACCTTTTGATTTTGATAAAAACATTGTGATAGGTTCAGCATACAAACCAGGACATAGCACTGATGTAGATGCGATGCTGGCTGCACAGACTGTCGGAGCAAAGATGGTCATCAATCTTTCAAATACAGACTATGTGTACGACAGTGACCCTCGCACTAATCCAAACGCACAAAAGATAGAGAAAATTTCTTGGACCGAATACAGAAAACTTATTCCAAGCGAGTGGCACCCAGGGCTCAATACTCCATTTGATCCGATAGCATCACAGATGGCAGAGGATGCTGGGGTGACAGTGGTGACAATGAACGGTAAAAATATTGAAAACTTGAGAAAGTGTTTAAATCAAGAAACCTTCGAAGGTACGACTATATCTTAAGTCTATGGCAATAATCATAAAGACAAAAGAAGAGATAGAGCATCTGCGTGTGGCTGGTAAGCATTTGGCGCAAGTTCTCCAAAAGGTGAAAGAAAAAGTAGTGCCAGGAGTCTCTACTAAAGAACTTGATTTGTATGCGGAAAAACTCATCCGAGAACTTGGCGATACGCCCGCTTTTTTAAACTACAGACCAGTCGGTGCACGAACTCCTTTTCCGGCTACTTTGTGTGTGTCTATCAATGATGAAGTTGTGCATGGTATCCCTAAAGCCAATCGTATCCTAAAAGAAGGGGATATTATCTCTATAGACCTAGGGCTCAATCATGAAGGAGTTTTCACTGATCATGCGATGACTGTGCCGGTCGGTGAGGTGAGTGAGCCTGTAAAAAAGTTATTGGAAGTAACTGAGAAAGCATTATCTGCTGGTATAGCAGCAGCCCAGCCGGGATTTTATGTAGGGGATATTGGTGCAGCTATAGAAGGATATGTAAAGCCACATAAATACGGAATTGTAGATATATTGGCAGGACATGGGGTCGGTAGATATATCCACGAAGATCCATATATACCAAACTTCGGTAAACCCGGCACTGGAGCAAAACTCGTACCAGGCATGGTGATAGCCATAGAACCCATGCTCAATATGGGAACAAAAAATGTATTTTTAGATGATGATGATTGGACTTTCAAAACTTCTGATGGTAAACGCAGTGCACACTTTGAACACACCGTACTCATCACCGAAGACGGACCAGAAATCCTCACTCTAACAGAATAAAAATTCTCATCGATTAATTTTGTTGTATAATACTATTAATGGATTCATTTTCTTTTAAGGGAATGCCAAAGTTTAAAACTCCTGAAGAGGAGTTGGATTTTTTGCGTGCGCATGTGGCAGAGAAAGAAAAGGCACTCATCGATGCTGGGCAATTTGAACATGCTCAAGAACATGCCATCACCAAGACTATTGCTGAATATAAAAACGTACCAGTTGAAGAAGTAGTACATAAAGACCATGCTATAGAAGCAAAAGAGGCAGAAGGTATAGTCCTCAAACTCAAACCAGAAACACATGATACAGTGATGGAAGAGTTGTTGGGCCTTTTGCTAACCAAAGGTATTCGCAACGCTATGTCGATAGTCGAATCCATGAACAATCCACACATTGATGATGATTTTCATCGTTTGCTGATTCAATATTTGAAAACAGGACAGATTATATCTGGACTCAAAGAAGGTACACCCCTCTGGAAAGAATTGAACATGACTCTGTTTGAAGTCACCTTGCCAGCCTCTAGAGATGAAGGGGATAAGAGCAGGGGTTTTAAAGAATTCATCGGTGCAATGGAGCAGTTTTATGCTGGCATGCATTCTATTGCTGAAGATCCTAGAAATCTAAAAGAAAATTATTTTACTTTAGAGATAGCCTTGTCTAGTTCTTCAGATGAGGTGGTCATATATGCAGGTATTCCAAACAGACATGTCTCTTTGTTTGAAAAACAAGTGCTAGCATTTTATCAGGATGCAAAAGTCGTCGAAGCAAATGATGACTATAATATATTTAATGACGGGGGAGCATCGGTCGGTGCGTACGCAAGACTACTCGAAAGACCAGTGCTACCTATAAAAACATACGAAGCGATTGACCATGATCCTATGAATACTATCCTCAATGTTTTTTCAAAGTTAAAAACCCAAGGCGAAGGTGCTGCTATCCAATTAATCGTAGCACCTGCTGGTGATAAATTTATTCATGATTTCACAGAGATTTTACGAGATGTAAAAAGAGGTACTTCGGTCAAATACGCATCTGATAATCTATACAAATTTCAGCATGCTATCTTTCAAGCTGGTAAAGAATTGGTCATGGGTCCAAAAAAACAAGATGAACACGGAGAAAAGCCAATGCCTGGTAGAAGGACAGTCGATGAAGGAGCAGCGGAGAAAATCGCTATCAAGATGAAAGCAAGTATCATGAAAGCAAATCTACGCATTATTGCTTCGGCAGATACACATGAGCGGGCGAGTTCCATACTATCAGAGATAGAATCGTCCTTCAATCAATTCACCGAACCAGCTAGCAATTCTTTTGTCTTCGAACGATTGCAAGGGGGAGCACTCAAACAATTTTTACATGATTATTCATACCGTGCCCTCAATCTAGAAAAAGTTCTGCCGCTTAATTTAAAAGAACTCGCTTCAGTCTTCCATTTCCCGGTGGGTATTGGTTCACAGCCAGCTCTCAAAGAAGCAAAGGCGGGTATCGCTCCAGCACCGACAGAACTCTCGAGTACACCAGACCGCGATGGTATTTTGCTCGGGGTCAATAGTTATCGAGGTAAGGATACGGAGATATGGATGAGCAGAGAAGACCGTATGCGTCATATGTATGTGATCGGTCAGACTGGTACAGGTAAGACCACTATCCTCAAAAATATGATTGCTCAAGATATCAAAAACGGTGATGGATGTTGTTTTATCGATCCACACGGTACGGATATACAAGAAATTCTGTCTTATGTACCCAAAGAGCGTATAGATGATGTGATCTACTTTGACCCTGCTTATACAGCGCGACCGATGGGTCTCAATCTATTGGAATACGATCCACGTTACCCAGAGCAAAAGACTTTCGTAGTGAACGAACTCATGGGTATTTTCAATAAACTTTTTGATATGAAAGTCGGTGGCGGTGCGATGTTTGAGCAGTATTTTAGAAATAGTGCTTTCTTGGTGATGGAAGACCCAGAATCAGGTTCTACATTGCTTGAGATTACACGAGTCTTGGCGGATAAAAAATTCAGAGACATGAAATTAGCCAAGTGTAAAAATCCTATCATCAAACAATTCTGGATTGCCGCCGAAGAGACTACAGGAGATCAATCCTTAGCAAACTTCGTGCCATATATCTCATCCAAATTCGACAACTTTATCTCAAACGACATCATGCGTCCTGTTGTGTTGCAACAGAATTCTGCTTTTGATTTTCGCAAGATTATGGATGAGAAGAAAATTTTGCTAGTGAATCTTTCAAAGGGTAGACTCGGAGATATAAATGCGAATCTCATAGGTCTGGTGCTCGTCGGTAAGATACAGATGGCAGCACTATCTAGAGTAGATATGTTTGGGCAAAAGATGAATGATTTTTATCTATATATAGACGAATTCCAAAATGTGACCACAGACTCTATCGCTTCTATTTTATCCGAAGCCCGCAAGTATCGCTTGTCGTTGAATGTAGCGCACCAGTACATATCGCAACTCGAAGAAAAAATCAAGAATGCTGTTTTTGGTAATGTCGGTTCTATGGCTATATATCGTATCTCACCAGAAGATGCGAGTTTTGTTGAACCTAAATTCAAACCTACCTTCAACGCAAACGACATAACCAAGCTCGATAACTTTAATTCTTATGTAAACATGCTTGTGAAAGGGACTCCAGTCAAACCTTTTTCAATGACTTCACATTGGAGTCTTTTGGGAGAGAAGGGGAATAAGGATATTATAGAACCTCTCAAAGAACTTTCATACATGAAATTTGGTCGTCCACGCGAAGAAGTCGAATCAGAAATCATGGCACGCTACGATGCTTCTCAGTCCTAAATAAGTTGTAGAATAAGCACAAATCTGCTAGTATGAGGGCATTATTATATTTATGAATGACATATATATGCCAAGACCAAGCGACGAAAAGTCTCTAATTATTATTAAACCTGACGCAGTTCAACGCAATTTGATCGGCGAAATAATCACTCGTTTTGAGAAAAAAGGCCTCAAGATCATCGGACTTAAAATGATGAGTATTCACGATACTTTGATTGAAGAGCACTATGCTCATATCAAAGATAAGCCATTTTTCCCTGGTACTCGTGATTTCATGACTGTCTGCCCAGTAGTAGTCATGGCTCTTTCTGGTATTAATGCAGTATCAGCTATTCGTCTGATTGTCGGACCAACTAAAGCATGGGAAGCAAACGCTGGTACTATTCGTGGAGATTTCTCTCTCTCAACTCAATCAAACATAGTACACGCATCTGACTCTGTAGAAACAGGGGAGATAGAGGTAAAGAGATTCTTTAATGAAGAGGAATTATTTGCATATGCAAAAATCGACACTGATTTTGTGTATGCAGAACACAAAGAATAGTCGACGATTTATTTTTGTCAACTTGTTTTTTAAATTTTTCATGGTTTTTTAGAAAAAAATCTTGCAAAAAATTTCAGAGATTGTAATATCAAAGTAGGGTTATTTTTAATTATTACCTAGAACACTTTTTTCAGGGAGAATCGATCGGATACGACCTTGGTCATATACGTCTTTCACCCACCTAGCTAAATAGGCTATGGTAATATTTTGAAGATAGCCCTAAGAAGGAACCGTCCCAAGCATATGCAAGGGACGGTTTTTCTTTTGTGTGTGTAATTTGGGTGGTATAATACATACATGAATCGTCAAAAACTTTTCAATCGCTTGGCACTTCTGGTGGTTATGATAGCACTGGTGAATTTTGCTGCGATTAAGTTTCATTGGTATTCATCTTTGTGGTGGTTTGACATGCCTATGCATTTCATAGGCGGGGTTTGGGTGGGTATGTTCTTTTCTTGGTATTTATTTCAAAATGATTTCTCGCTCTCTGCTATCGGCAGGGTGATACTCGGGGTGTTTATCGTCGGGATGGCTTGGGAGGTTTTTGAATTGGTGGTCAACGAACAATTTGCTCGTGATGTATATGATCTACAAGACACCATCTCGGACTTATTTTTCGATGTTTCAGGTGGTTTTGCTGCTGTTTTTTATGTAATGCTTCGTATTATGAATATAAATGAAAATAAGTTAGAATTATACAATGCAGAAAAAAGCTAAGATACAGTTTTGTGGGGGAGCAGGGTCGGTGACTGGCGCAAACTTCCTTTTGGAAATAGATGGTAAAAAAATATTGATAGACTGTGGACTCAACCAAGGTACCAAAATGGCCGATGATATCAACTGGGAGCCCTTTCCATACGAGGCAAATACCATCGACATACTTTTTGTCACTCATGCACACGTAGACCATTTGGGGCGTGTACCAAAACTCATCAATGAAGGTTTTCAGGGAAAGATATATTCCACTCCGCCTACTCGTTCTCTGGCCTTGCCAATGCTCGAAGATACAGCGATGATTTTAAGTCATAATCATGATTTTGATTTGACTGAGATTTATTCTCCAGAGAATTTGAAAAAAGCTCTATCACTTTGGCAAGATTTTCCATATTATGAAAAAGTAAAAATCACAGACGATTTGTACTTTACGTTCTATAATGCTGGGCATATACTCGGTTCCGCTATGGTGCTCTTTACCTATAACGGCAAGAACTTTTTGTTTACAGGGGATTTGGGCAATAGCCCTTCACCGATTTTACCAGACACCGATAAAGTCGAAGGGGTGGATTACCTGATCATGGAGTCTGTCTACGGTGATAGAAATCACGAATCTCGCAATGAGCGCAAGAAATTACTCGAGACCGTCATCGAGGATAATTACAAGAGAAAAGGTACACTCCTTATACCGACATTTTCTCTCGAGAGGTCACAAGAACTCTTGTTTGAGTTAAATGATTTGGTAGAAAATCGTCGTATACCTATCATGCCTATATTCTTTGATTCACCGCTCGGCATCAGGCTGACTGATATATTCAAACACTATAAAGATTACTTCAATGATGACGCCAAGAAGGTCATGGTGCACGATAAATATATTTTTGATTTTCCTGGACTCCATACGACGCTCAAGACTGACGAATCAAAAAACATTCATAATTATGGCGACCCCAAGGTCATTATCGCTGGTAGTGGTATGTCCAATGGTGGCCGCATAGTGCATCATGAAAAAGAGCACCTACCAAATCCAAATAATACAATCTTGCTCACTGGATATCAGTCCGCTGGTACCTTGGGACGTCTTATCCAAGAAGGGGTGAAGACTATTCATATAGCAGGTGAGGATGTAAAAGTAAAAGCAAAGGTGGTGACTATTTTGGGTTATTCTGGACACAAGGATTCGGATTCTCTGATTAATTTTGTCGAAGGCATGCAAGACTCGCTCAAGAAGGTCTTTGTGGTGATGGGAGAACCACGTTCCTCGATGTTCTTGGCTCAGAAGATAAAAGACAACCTAGGTATCGAGACAGAGACACCGGATATGGGTTATACGGTTACTTTGGATTGTTAATAAACACGCATTATTAATTAATTTCTTATGGGATGGATATATTAAAAGCAAATCCGTATGATAAGCACGGGCATCATCAACTAAAGATAAGCATCGCTGGAGCAGAAGAGACGGGGCATTGTGGTATTGATGCACTCGACAAAGCAAAAGAATTGGGTAGAGAGATAGCCCGAGCCGGTGCAGTGCTTTTGACTGGCGCTACGACTGGTTTTCCTTTGTGGGTCGCGATGGGTGCGAAAGAAGTAGGAGGGCTTGTCATTGGTTTTTCTCCCGCTGCAAATGAAAGGGAACATGTGGATGTATATAAACTACCACTGGATTATACTGATCTGATTGTCTATACAGGTTTTGGATATCCTGGGCGTGATTTACTCATGACTCGCTCTGCTGATGCTGTGATATGTGGATGTGGTAGGATCGGTACAATCCATCAGTTTACTGTGGCTTTCCAAGATGGTAAACCTATTGGTATATATAAGGGTCCATGGGAGATGGGCGATGAACTTGAAAATATCTTGGCCAAGAGTCACAGACAACATGAGAAAATAATCACAGGGGATGATGCCAAGAAAATGGTCAGCGGCCTTGTCGAATTGGTGCGCAAAGACAAGGTGCCGGAGTTTAAAATAGTCAAATAAAAACACAAATAAAAAATCCCTCATCTGAGGGATTTTTTATTATTTAACCTTTGCTAGAACTTTTTTGAAAGTTGCTGGAGAGTTTTCTGCCAAGTCTGCCAAGATCTTTCTATCTAGGGCTATGTTGTTTTTCTTGAGAGCAGCGATTAACTTTGAGTAGGAGAGACCTTCTTCTCTTGCACCAGCATTTATCTTTAGGTTCCACAATTTTCGGAAATCTGCTTTCTTGTCTTTGCGGTGGGCAAAAGAATAATTACCAGCGTGTAGCAGTGCTTCTTTTGCTTGACGTTCCTTGGTACTGCGACCATGGCGGAAGCCTTTAGCCTGCTTTAGAATACTTCTTCTTCTCTTTAATGCGTGAACTCCTTTCTTTACTCTTGTCATGGTAGTAAATTAATAAAATTTTTAACTAAATGGTAATAAGTGGCTTTTTGGCTTGTTCTTTATTACAAAGTTTGTGCCTTTTTTGCCTGCTAATTGGGTGCTACGTGATTGCTTTGCGTTGAAGTGGTTGAAACCAGGCTTACGTGCAATAACCTTTCCGTTCTTTGTGAGTTTGAGTCTCTTTGTGTATGACTTATTTGTTTTCATACGGTGTTATTATTTAATAATAAAATTATTTCGCTTTTTCTATTGTAATCGTGAGCCCTTTTGGACCTTTTTTATAACCCTCAGAAACCTTGTACTCCTCGGTGATTAGATTTAGTACACGATCTAGACGTTCCTTGAGGAATTTCTCGTCCATATACTTTGCTCTACCTGCCAAGAAAAGTTCTATCTTGATGCGGTGTCCTTCGTTGAGCCACTTGGAAGCAGTTTTTGCTTTAAGGGCCAAATCATGATCACCGGTACCGATTTTGATCTGAATAGACTTCGTCTCGGTAGCCTTGGAACCCTGCTTAGTTTTCTTTAATTTCTTGCTCTGCTCATACTGATACTTACCGAAATCCATGATTTTCGCGACTGGCGGATTGGCCATAGGCGAAATTTCAATTAAATCCACACCAGCCTCTTCTGCCTTTTGGAGGGCTTCTTTGAGGCTTAGGACACCGAGATTTTCATTATCGACACCTAGAACCCGAAGTTCTGCTGCTCGTATTTGATTGTTTATTCGTTCACGCAAGGTTTGATAAGCTAAAGCTATGGCTAATACTAGCCTATATATAGCCAAAAGTCAATCTCGCTCGTCTTTATGTCTTGTCACCCTCGTGCTACTATAAACCAATGGCTATCTATGCTGATAACAAAAGAGCGAGGTTTGACTATGAGATACAAGACAAATACGAATGCGGTATCGAACTTTTGGGCACCGAGGTCAAATCCGTGCGTACTGGCAAGGCGTCTATCTTGGGGGCTTTTGTGATTATTCGAGGAGGGGAAGCCTTTTTGATCAATGCCAATATCCAACCATATCAAGAAATAAACGCTCCACAAGGGTATGACCCTCTGCGTAACCGCAAACTGCTTTTGACCAAGAAGGAAATACGCATTTTGTCCGACAGCACAGAGGCAAATAAGAGTTTGACTATAGTACCCATATCATTGTATAGTAAAAATCGCAAAATCAAGATTGAGATTGCGGTAGTGCGTGGTAAGAAAAAGTTTGATAAACGCGAAACTATCAAAAAACGCGAGACGGATATAGAGATCAGGCGTGCGTACAAGAGGTAGAACATTGAAAACAGGGAAGTATTTTTTTTTGCCCCTCGCTTGTGCTCGGGACAAATTTTGCTTCACAAAATTTGGGACTGTCAGGCATAGACAGTAAGCAGTCGTGCCGATATGCGTGTTGAGCTGTGGAAACTCGTAAAAAGTTCACAAAAGCCTAATTGCAAAATTAGCATCTAAAGCTAAAGTGGCTGTTTCTCCATACTTCGGTATGAAGGACTTCGCTTTCGCTCCAGCTTTCGCTTAGTCGAATCTGGCGTCTTGCCCATCGACTTCCGATACATGGGTCAAGGTGTAATATTATCGGGATAAGGAGTTGCCAGTCCGCACAACTCACGAAAATTTAGGAATCGATCTTTGGATATTTTGTCCATTTAATAATCCAAGGGTCTAAAACTTTAAATGTGCTACACACGTAGATTTATCGGTGCACCCTTTCTGCACGGGGGTTCAATTCCCCCCAGTTCCACCACTTCGCCCTTCGCAATGCCTCAGGGCTTCGCGGTGCAGGCACACAATAAATTACCACTTTGTATATAAAACTATGCGAAGTGGTGCCCCGCAAAGCTTTAGCGACGTGGGGCTTTTTGTGTATAATATTTATTATGTACTATGCCTATATATTGAAAAGTGAAATAGATGGCACAAAATATATAGGCCACACTAGTGACTTAAAGAAAAGAATAAAAGAACACAATCATGGTCACTCAAAATACACATCATCCAAGGCCCCTTATGTTTTGGTTTGGTATTGTGCATTTAAAACAAAAAATAAAGCAGTAGTCTTTGAGAAGTATCTAAAAAGTTCTTCTGGTTTTGCATTTGCAAATAAAAGATTGATTTAGGTTTTGACAAAAACAAAATTATTCCTGACTAATTCCTTTAATAAGGGTACGTTAGGCAAGAACTAACGTAATAAAACACGATGTTTTTGTGATAAAATAATTTTACAAAATGAGTAAGTTATTTCCATATAATGTCCCATTGTGCAATACAGAGAATGAAGTTGACGAAGTAAAGAAGCAGTTTGAACATCTAAATCTAGATGAGTATTTTTTAGTAAGTTCTGCAATAAAAGAACGAAAGGAGTTTTTTGACAAGCTGTATTCAATTTATGAGCCATACTCTGATATTGGTTTTTTGAAAGATGCACAAATACAATTTCACCAAAGGAGTTGGGAGATGTTTCTTGGGGTAATAATGCTTAGAAATAACAAGGTATTACTAAAACCAACAAAAAAAGATAATCAGATTGGCGTGGCAGACATTCGGATACAAGGAGAAAAGATAACTCACATTGAATGTGTTGCTACAAATCACGGTGATGAAAATGATAAAGTTCCTGAATTAATTCCTGACCCATTAACAAACATAGTTGTAAGAGATGTGCCCTCAGAAAAAATACTTATTCGTATTGCCAATTCTCTTGATAAGAAGTTCAAGCAGTATCAAGAAAGGCTGGAGAAAGGTATCGTAAAAGATAGTGAGCCGTATATTATTGCCATTTCGGTTGGAAAACTAAACTACCCTGAGGAGATGCCGAGAGTAATTCAAGCAACTCTTGCTGTCGGACATCTACAACTAAAAATGTTTGAAAATGGAGTTAGGCTTGAAAAACCTATACAGTCAAGACAATTTAGACCTTTCCTTCTAAAAGAGAATGGTGAGCCGGTTGATATGCAGTTTTTGATGAGACCTGAACATAATGGCATAAGTGCAATTATTTTTACAAATGATTTAGTTTTACATAGCATTGAAGAAGAAAGAGAGGTTTCCATACTACATAATCCTCTTGCAAAAAATCCTATACCTTTGAGTGATTTTGATTTTTTGGTTCAGTATCACAAAGACAAAAATAGTGATGCTATCCTCACAAAGTTTCCGAGTTAGGCTACTATAGCCCATCATGTAAAATGGATAAAACATGCAGTCATTCCACCACTTCGCAAAAAAACCTCTTTGTATAAAGAGGTTTTTTTGCTTTGATTTTAAATACAGCATTTTTATGCTACTCTATACGCATGGAATTTAAATTTTTGAATCAAAATGAACAAAAAGGCAAAGGTGGTAAGACCAAAGGTAAGGAACCAAAATTTCTAGGCAGTCTAGCCTCGACTATTTTTATCTTTATGATTTTGACTGCCTTGTATTTGGTCATATTTGGCACTAAAACAGAAAAGCCAGCAGAGGTCCCGATATCCGAAGTCGCTCAGAGCGTGACTCGGGGCGAAGTTCAGACTATTTTAGTCGAAGGTCAGACCCTGACCCTCACTCTAAAGAATGGATCTATCCAAGAATCAAAAAAAGAACCCGAAGCATCCCTCTCTGAAACCTTGGCGAATTATGGAGTCACCAAAGAAGAAATGTCTTCTGTGAAGATTGAGATCAAGAATGAATCTGGTTTTGGTTTTTGGCTTGGCAATATTTTGCCTTTTGCTCTGCCTATTTTGTTTATTATTATTTTCTTTTGGTATTTATCTCGTTCTGCCAAGGGGGCAGGGATGCAAGCATTTTCATTTGGTCAATCTAAGGCTCGCATTATTGATCCGGATGACAAGAATAATAAAGTGACCTTCAAAGATGTCGCTGGTTGCAAAGAAGCGAAAGAAGAATTGAAAGAGATAGTGGATTTTTTGAAGAGTCCAAAGAAATTTCTCGATATTGGTGCACGTATACCAAAAGGTGTGATTCTAACCGGAGGTCCAGGTACTGGTAAGACCCTGCTTGCACGTGCAGTGGCTGGTGAAGCCTCTGTGCCTTTCTTTCATTTGTCTGGTTCGGAATTCGTCGAGATGTTTGTAGGTGTGGGTGCTTCACGTGTACGTGATCTTTTCAAAATGGCTAAAAGGGCTGCTCCTGCGATAATCTTCGTGGATGAGATAGACGCTATCGGGCGGACTCGTGGAGGAGGATATGGTGGAGGCAATGATGAACGTGAACAGACCTTGAATCAGATTCTGGTTGAGATGGATGGTTTTGAACCAAACGATAAGGTTATAGTCATGGCAGCGACCAACAGACCAGATGTCTTGGACCCAGCACTCGTGCGCCCTGGGCGTTTTGATCGCAAGGTGGTGCTTGATGTGCCAGACCGCGCAGATCGCGAAGCGATACTCATGATTCACGCTACCAAAAAACCTCTTGCTGAGGATGTGAATCTAAAGTTAATCGCTGAGCGCACTCCTGGTTTCTCAGGTGCTGACTTGTATTCAGTGATGAACGAAGGTGCCATCTTGGCAGCACGCGAGAATCGTAAGAAAGTTTCACAATTTGATTTGATTCGTGCGATAGAAAAAGTAATGCTCGGCCCAGAGCGCAAGAGTCATCTACTGACCGAGACAGAAAAGAAAATAACCGCTTATCATGAAGCAGGGCATGCGCTGGTCGCTTCTGTCTTGCCGTATGCTGACCCTGTACACAAGGTTTCAATTGTGTCACGCGGATCAGCGGGAGGTTACACACTCAAACTCCCTCTCGAAGACCGCAAACTCCAATCTAAAAAAGAATTTCTAGATGATATAGCTATGTCGCTCGGGGGTTATGTGGCCGAGCGGATGATCTTCGGAGATGTGACCACTGGTCCATCTTCAGATTTACAAGTATCTTCAAATCTAGCACGAGCGATGGTGACCCGCTGGGGTATGTCGGATGAGATAGGTCCCATAGCACTCGCTGAGAATACCAAGAATGCTTGGTCCGAAGGTTCTACCAAAGAATTTTCAGAAGCCCTTGCTGAGAAAGTAGATCACGAAGTTACTAGTATCATCAAAAATGCTTTGAAAGTAGCAGAAGAAGTGTTGGCAGAACATCGAAAAGCGCTCGATGCTATCGCAGAGAAATTGATGGAAGTAGAGACCCTCGAACAAGAAGAATACGAGAAGATCATAATCGCCCATGGCATATTACCAAAGAAGAAATAATTTGAAAAAAAGGCCTAATGATGTATATTAGGTCTATAACCACCCTTAGCTCAGTTGGTTAGAGCACAGAGCTTATACCTCTGGGGTCCATGGTTCGAATCCATGAGGGTGGACAATTGACTGATTCTTATATATGGTTTATGTTGTTTAGGTTACTAAGAGGTAGCCTTTGTGTAATGTTGCACAAAGAAATTTTCTTTTAAAAATGGCAGTACTTTGGATCTTTTTGGCACTAAACGCTTTTGTTGTGGCAAAGCGTAATTACAGGGAAAATGCTTCCCTTCAAAGAAAAGTTAACTTTATTTGCTGGGTGCTTAATGGTTTCCTGTCTGTAGTTAATTTTTTTGTTTACCAAATGGCCACATTTGGAATAAAGATAGAGAATACCCTTCTGGGTTTTTATTTTTTGCTAATTGTTCCTGTGTCATGCAGTGAACCTTTTTTCAATAGATATCCTGCAAGATTTTTTAGGAATCTATTTTTCATTTTACTAAGCATGTTGGCTTTTTATAAAGCACTATATCCATAGTGCTTTTTTTATTCAAAATGAGTCTCTGCTGTTTTTTGTTTTACCTTCTCGGCTAATAGGGGATAGTTATTTAAATTCGGATTTTCTTCAACCAGTCTCACGGCCTCAGTGCGGGCGGCTTCGACCATCTTGATGTTTTTGATAGCTTCCATGCCTAGGTCGGAGATACCCCACTGCTTGGTACCAGCGAGTTCGCCAGCGCCTCGTAATGCTAGGTCGAGTTCTGACAACTCAAAACCATTTCGGGCAGTCTGGAGGGCTTTCAATCTGTCCATCGTCTTGTCACTCTTTGCATCAGCAAAAACATAGCAATATGCCTGATGATTGCTACGGATGACTCGACCCCTGAGTTGGTGCAATTGAGCGAGCCCAAAACGTTCTGCTCCTTCGATTATGATATTCGTCGCATTCGGCACATTGACCCCCACCTCGACTACCGAAGTAGCTACCAGTATATCTATCTCTTTATTGGCAAATTCCTCCATCACTTTTTCTTTTTTCTCTTTACTCATCTTGCTGTGTAGTATTCCAATATTGTAAGCAGGGAAGATATCTTTCTTGAGTCTTTTGGCTTCGGTGGTGACAGATTTCATCTCTATGTTTGTTTCTGCGTCATCGTCGATTCTCGGACAGATCACATATAATTGGCGTCCATTTTTTAACTCTGCTTTTATCTTCTCATACACTTCTTCTCTGTTTTCTTGGGGTACGATTTGAGTGATGACCGGTTTGCGTCCATGAGGCATATCAGTGAGCAGGGACAGATCTAGGTCTCCGTAGATGGTGAGTGCCAGAGTACGGGGTATGGGGGTAGCTGTCATGGACAATAGATGTGGAGCCACACCATCTTTGCGTGCGAGTGATTTTCTCTGGGCTGTACCAAAACGATGCTGTTCGTCAATGATGACGAGACCTATATTTTTGAATTTTACTGCCTTTTGTATTAGGGCATGGGTACCTATCAAGATAGGTATCTCGCCATTGGCTACCCATTTTAGTAATTGAGCTCGAGAAATATCTGTCCATGTTTTTGGATTTATCTTCGATGGAAATTTTCGGCAACCTGAGCCAGTCAAGAGCCCGACATTGATGCCGAGGTGCTCAAAGTATTTTATAAATGATTCAAATTGTTGGGTGGCTAGTATCTCCGTCGGTGCCATGTATGCGACTTCTAGATTTCCAAAGGTTTGGTGTTTACCTTTAGCAAAATCAAAAGGCCTGGTCATTATGGTCGCATATGAAGCGAGTGCGGCTATGAGAGTCTTACCTGAACCCACATCACCTTCAAGTAATCGAGACATAGGGTGACCCCTTTCCATATCAGAGAGTATGGTTTCTATTGCCTTGTTTTGAGAATCGGTAGGTCGAAAAGGGAAGCGAGAGAGGAATGGAGTTATGTCGGTTTTCTGTATTTTAAAACTAGGGGATTTTTTGTATTCATGTTTGTCTCGCTGTCGGGCGAGTTGGATCAGAAAGACTTCTTCAAAAGCAAAACGCTTGCGGGCGGCCACAGCATCTGATGCTTTGCGTGGTCGATGTATCCACACCAGTGCTGTCGCAAGGCTCGGCAAGTGATATCGGGTCAATATATCTGCGGGTATATAATCCATCATAGATTCCAAGACTTTTTCTCTGATTATTTTTTCGATGGTGTGATAGAGAAAACGCGAAGTGACTCCACGGCTCTCTCTGTATATCGGATAGGATATACCTGAAATTTCCTCTCCGTCACTAAACAAAGAGGAATGCACATCTGCTTTTGCAATGGGTGTGTGTTCGGCTTCGGGGTTTGCTAAATAGAGTCCGTGTTTGCTATCGGTCACCCGGCCTGTCATTTTTACTATTTCTCCATTCTTGAGTATTTTTGCTAGATAGGCTTGGTTATACCAGATGATTTTTATTTTTCCGCTAGTATCTTCTATCATGGCTTCCGCCATAGGTATCTTACTTTTCCAAGCTTTCTTGGTTTTAAGTCCTGAGACCTTGCCGATGACGGTTGCTTGTTCGCCAGCAGTCAGTTCGATTATTTTCTTTACTTCGCTCGTGTCGCTATAACGGACTGGGAAATAAAAAAGCACATCCGCCACTGTGAATATATGCAGTCTGGCGAGTGCGCGTTTTGTTTCTGTGTCGAGCCTGAAATGGTGTTCTAGTTTGTCACCGAGTTTCATGTCTAGCCGAGGATAGTCTTTACTTGTTCGGCGAGTTGATCGAGGGTGAAATTGGATTTGACCATGAATTCGCTGATGCCGAGTTCTTGGGCTTTTTTGATGTCGGTTTCTTCAGATAGATTCGAGAATACTATGACTGGTGTAGAGGAGACTTCTGGCATAGATCTGACCTTACGTAATATCTCAAAGCCATCTACATCAGGTAGCATCAGATCGAGTAGTATCATATCGATTTTTATTTTTTTATCTAAAATACGAAATGCTTCGACGCTATTGCTCGCAGTGTATACATCGTAACCTTCTTTTTTCATTTTCTTGGCTTCGAGGCCTTGGAGAAAGTTGTCGTCTTCAATTATGAGGATTGCCCGTGCCATTTTATTTTTTAACCAATCAACATTTTGATTTTTTCAATCAATTCATCGAGGGTGAAATTGGATTTGACCATGAAGTTTGCGATGCCGAGCTTGGTAGATTCTTGCACATCTTTTTCTTCGTAGAGGTTGGAGAATACGATGACTGGCACTTTGCCTATAACCTCGTCCTTTCTTATATTTCGTAGTATCTCAAAACCATCTACTCCAGGGAGCATCAGGTCGAGCAAGACCAAATCCACCGCGCCTTTTACATCAGCTATAGCCTTAAAAGCCTCATCACTGCTAGCGGCGATGAGTACTTCGTATCCTTTCTCTTTTAATTTCTTTGCCTCAAGACCCGAGAGGAAATTGTCGTCTTCTATTACAAGTATTGTTTTTGCCATATGGTAATTATACTGAGGAATACAAAAGGGTGCAATACGCTATTTGTGAATCGGGATTGTGAAGAAAAATGTTGTACCTTCGCCAGTGCTACTCTCAAACCATATCTTGCCTCCATGATCTTCGACTATTTTCTTGCTGGTAAAGAGCCCTATACCCGAACCTACGACTTGTTCTTTCTCGGCTTCTTTATCCCGGTAGAATTTTTGGAATATTTTCCCTTTACCTTCTTCGGAAATACCCACACCAGTGTCTTTGACCGATATCTGCATCATACCGTCTAATTCTTTGAGGGTTATAAATACTTTGCCGTGTAGGGCGCTGTATTTAATCGCATTCTCTATGAGGTTTTGCAAGACGACACGGACTTTGTCTTTGTCTGCATTAGCACTATGGACATGCTCGGGTTTCAAGAAAATTATTTCTATACCTTTTGCATAGGCTTCGCCAGTAAAATCAAAAAGCACATCATTGGTTAGGTCTACCATGTCTATCTTTGTAAAAATATATTTTTTGTCCAAAACATCTTCAGTCTTGTTTACCAGCAAGAGTTCGCTGACTATGCTGATGGCGCGGTCATTACCTTCATAGGCCTTGCGCATGAGGTTTTCTTGTTCGGGGGTCATCTTACCAACGTCACCATCTATAAACATTTTTATGATCCACTTCATTGCAGAGAGGGAAGTACGTATCTGGTGCGCCGCGATAGAGACTATGTCTGATTTGACCGAATGTATCTCTTGCCATCTCTTCACCTCGTCTTCCAATTTTCTAATTTTTTCTTCTTCAGGGTCCATCAGAGAATATTATACATTAATATATTTAATAAATAAAAAAAGGCCAACCTTAGTTGGCCCCACTGATAGAAATTTACTCTTGGTTGTCTTCATCTATTTTTTTTAAAAAAAATGAAATTTTTTTGATTTTTGCACTCAAGAAGGGTGTTATTAATATTAATATTAATATTAATAGGATAAAATTTTTCATAACATGATAAAAATTGGTGAACAAATTATTTGCTTTGTAACATTTATATATTATTTAGTCAAGTTTTTGGCGGAGACGGGGAGATTCGAACTCCCGAGGGGTTTTAAAGCCC
>JACCDR011800556.1_pt1 | contig 21257 bp, 29 predicted proteins | sample 7446431 | NCBI WGS metagenome assembly JACCDR01 (sample SAMN15323443, study PRJNA562643) | freshwater metagenome | isolation source: river surface water | place: USA:Blue River Watershed | collected 2017-08-17 | reverse complement strand
TGACGCCAGAACCAGGCCTACCAAATGGGTCAAAGCCCATTTGAGTCGTGTACGCAGGATCTTTGAGCGAGAACGAATCGCCTGCTGTAAATGCCGCTGGTGAAGCGGTGCTCGTGTACGCAAACTTCATCGTGTCCGACACGTAGTCGGTCCACGCAGCTATCACCCGCTCCGTTGTGCCGTTGTTGTCGATCGCGACCTGGAACGAGTACGGCGTGATTGCGTCGCTAACACCGGTCCCAAATCCAGCGTCGCCTACCTTGAAATCCCAATGCGTCGTGATCTCGCCTAACGCGTTTGGCGACCAACAAACGCATCGAATGATTCCGTTCGATGCGTTTGTCGAGCCATACAGCGTATAAAAACGACCATTCGCACCGCGAGCGGTTTGCCGCCCACGGTGCGGGGTGTAGAACTGCCCATGATCCTCGTGCGGATCGTCCGCGACGAGTGGTTTCGCTGCAAAGCTGACCACGACGACTCCTTCGTTACGGAGTCGCGATCAGCTAGACGACGTCGCCGTGAGCGTGTACGTGACCTTGAGAACGTCAGCAGACGCGAGAGTTTGCGACGACGCGAAATCCGCCGTGCTCCACAGCGTTCCAGACGTGCCCGTGCTCACGGAGCAAACGAAGATCCCGCCGATCGTGGCGCTGCCGGACATCGTGAAATCGGACGTGGTCGACGACGTGATGACGCCACCGGACGCCGAGCCTTCATCCCACGCAACGCGGTTACCCGAGTAGGACGTGTTTTCCGTCCATCCAGCGTGTGACGCGAGCGTATCGCCCGCCGTCGACGTGGTTCCGCCCGCCGTGATAAGGCCGATGTACCACGTCGTAACTTGCGTCGAGCCCTTGAACACCACGCCGAGCATGTGGTTCAGGCCCTCTGTCTTGACTTGGTTGTGCGCCTTCTCGACCCACTTTACGATGCCGTCGGCACCGATGCAGGTGACCGTGAACACGCCGCCAACCGCGAGCGGGACGAGCGCTCCGAAGGTGCGATGCTTCACCCACCCAAGCACCGCTGCCCACCCGTTCTCGAGTGCGCCGATGAGACGTGCGCCGATCGAGAGCGGCTTCGCGCGGGTGACGCTGGCCTGCGCGCTTTCGTTGATGTTCATGTTGTCAAACATGGAAAATACTCCTTCACCCGAGCGACGCAGCGCCACGGGCAATTTGGACGCGAAGTTCTCGAGCAAGCGCGCGGGCGTCGCGTTCGGTTCCGCCCTGGCTGCGATAGTCGACGTTTACCGAGTCGACGTGGATCATTTGTGAGCCGCCGACCTTGCCGCCGTTGGCAAAGCCTTGCAGCCCTGCGGTGATTTGCGAGCCAACAGAAGGTGTCGGCGTGTACCCAGGAAATACTGGCGGCAGCCCTGCGGCGCGACGTCGAGCTACGACAGCTTGCGCTTGCTGATAGGTCATGCCGAGCCGCATCGCGTCGTTCACCATGCGCCGCCATCCGACGTCTTCCACATCGTCGTCCGCAATGCCCGCTCCCTGCGCGACCGTCGTGAAGTTCCGAGTACCCGCGAGAAGCGATGCATACCCACCGTCCGCAAACCCCGGCACGCCCGCCGCTGCAAGGTATGGCGCGAGCTTCTTGGTGTGCTCCGGTGTGAGCACAGTTTCGCCGTCTCGGAGCAACGCCGGAATTACGTCGCGAGGGTCGTGGACCTTGCCGCCGTTCGCCATACCGAGTTCGGCACTCGTCGCGGTTACTGCCGAAGCGATCGTTTGACCTTCAGTCAAGTTAGCCGCGCGCAACGCTGCCTCAGCATCTGCCAATTGCTTCGTTGATGCTGCCCACTGCGCGGAGAGGGACGCAATTTGCGCGTTGAGAGACGCGATATTTCCAGCAGCCGAAGCTGTTGCGCCTTGCAGCGCGGCTACCTCTGTCGTAAGCGACGCTACGTTACCCGCAGCAGTCGTTGCTGTGGCTGACGCGGCATCTAGCGAGGCAACGAAGCTGGCGTCGATCTCGGCTTGAAGCGAAGCAATTGCCGCAGAGAATTCGCCAAGCCGATCAGCTGGAGCCCCTAGAGACTGGTACAGCGCCTCGATGATCTGTATTGCTTCTGCGAATTTTTCGCGAGCCGCATCTTGATTTCCGGCTGTTTGCGATGCTCGACCCTGCCGCGCCAGCATCGCGACCTGCGCGAGTGACGCGGACTCGCCGCCGATCGTCGACAGAGCCATGCTCGCTATCGATCCGGAAGCGGACGAACTTGCATTTGCGCGAGCCGCAGTTAGCTGCGCAATGCGGCCTTCCGCCTGTGCCAACAAGCTTGACTCGCGAGCTAATGACTCTCTAGCCGATGCAAGCTTTGCCGTGCTATCGGATAGCTGCGCCTCGTAGATCGAAAGGCTCTCTCGTCGATTACCGATGAGCGACTGAAACCGACCAGGCTCTCCGGACAGTTGTTGGACGCGGTCTTCCGCAGCAACTCTGGTAGCAGTGGCCGAATTGACGGCATCCCAGCGTGCTTGCGTTTCCGCCGTGATCGCCTCTTCGACGCCAACAACCGCGTTCAGGAGCGAGTTCATTCCGAGCGTCACCGCAGCGATTGCAGCCACGGCACCCGCGACGACAGGCACCTTGGACAGTGCCGATGCGGTTGCGCCGCCAAAAAACTGCCCGGCTGCCGAATCGCCGAAAGTTGACGAAATTCCTGACGCCAAAACACCACGACCGACGTCTTTGGAAATATCGCCAATCGCGGCTCTCGCTCGCTGACTCGTCACAGCCATACGCTCAGTTGCCACGACAGCGCGCCGAGTGGCTTCCTCGTATCCGAATAGCGCACCACGAGCCGCCCCAAAATCCTCGGCCATCTTCCGCGCGGCCTGCCCTGTTTTTGCAAGGTTCGGCTGCAGGTTCTGGTTAACGGTCCGGTCTAGGTTCTTCGCTTCTTCCGTGACCACCTTCGTTGACGCTGCCGCTTCCTTCGACGCCGTCACCCACTCGGCGGTTCGAAGTTTCAGGTTTGCGGACAGGTTGACGTTTGCTTCAGCCATCTACTTTCGGGTTTTCTTCTGAGGATCGGGCCAACTCGAAACCAAGTAACTCAATTTGCTGCGGTCGGGTCAGGTCGCACCACGGCTTTCCGTACACGGCGAGAGGGTTAAGCCGCTCGCACGCGCGAAGGATCAAGTAGTCGATGCTTCGGCCATCGTGTTCTGCGGGAGGCTCGGGAAACTGCCGACCTCCACTCGGTTGAAAAAACGGTCACGCGCTGCCGCCAGTTCTTCCGTCGTCGGAGATGCGAGCGCGATCGACTTTCGAACCACGATTCGGATGGTCCCGAGCGGGATGCTTGCCCGGTCCAACTCCTCGAGCAACGCATCACAGAAAAACGCCCACGCCTTTGCATCGTCGGTTCGGGTCGGCTTGCCTGGATTCGTGGTGGCTTCAAACTCGACGTTCGGATCGTTCTCGAGCGCGAGCGCGAATTGGTAAGCGAGGCGTCGACGCCCCACCTTCTCCATTGCGGCGAGGTAGGCCGGGTCGTCGGCCTTCTTCACCACGACGGGACGCTTGTCCGTGTCGAACAGCACACCGCCGCGCGGATCGCGGGCATACTCCTCGGGCACTGGCGGTTCGGGGAACAGCGTGAATTCCGCGCCACCCTTGCCGATCGGGGGCGCGGTCACGTAGAGCCGAAGTTCGGCCTGGTCGCCCCGTGGGATCACCACGAGTTCGCCGGCTGGTTTGTCGAGATTGATCGCTCCTACCTTCATTGCGCGTTGCTCCTTCGTTCTTCGTCGTGTGCAGATCAAGTTCCGGTGCGGGTCGACACCGGGGCAGTGGTCAGCGCGGTGAACTCGACCTCGATCCGGTTGTAGTCCGAGCCTTCGCGGAAACTAAACGGTCCGCACTTGACGTTCTCAAACAGCAGTGATTCGGACTGGTCAATACCGGTCCCGGCACCTGAACACGGGTTCGAAATGTCGAACTTCAGGTCAACGCAGTACGGTCCGCACTCGGTGACGGACACCCACGAGGATGCGTTGCCCGTCTTTGTCATTGCGTCGTAAGGCGAAGGGTTCGCTCCGGAAAAGCCCTTGCCCTTCCACTCGGAGAACTTGACCGTGAAGCGACCGCGCACCGGTACCTTCGGCTGCGCCGTGAAGTGCGAAAGCGTCGCGCGGTTCATCACGACGGTTGCCGGATCTGGGTCGGCGGTGAACTGAAGGTCACCCTCCTGCACCGGGATTTCCAGCGTCTTCGGCGTTCCGGTCCCGTCCACGATCGTCAGGAGGCCGTGGGTAAGGTTGCGAGTGTTCTTGTATGCGATGGCCATGATGAAGGCTCCTGCGGCTTACGCCGTGGCGTTGAGAGTTCCTCGGAACGTGAGCACGACCGCATGCACGTTTGCCGGGTAGTCGGGTCCGATTGCGGATTCGCCGAGATAGTTGCGTCCGGCTTCCGCGAGTGCGAGCGTGCCGACGAAGTCTTCTGACGACTCGCCGTACTTCTTGACAAGGATGTCCGTCTTCTCAAGCGCGGATCGAACCTGCGCGGCGAGACGGAACGGGGCGTCGAGCGAGGCTGCCGGGTGGATCTCCGCGAACTTTGCAAAGCACGACACCTGGAAGAGTTCGGTTCCGTCGAACGTGCCGCGTCGCGCCGTGAACGGCTGGAACGCAAGCGGGTCGACCGTGATCCACTCGGAGTACCCCTCCGGTACCGCGCGACGCATTCCGACTTCTACGACGTAGGCCTGCGGCATTGCGGCCTTCAGCGCCACCGCAATCGATCGGTGCGTGTACACCTCGAAGAGGTCATGCGGCATTGGCGTACGCCTCCACCGCGCGGACGAGCCGCTGTTCTAGTTCCAGCAGCGACACGCGCAGCATTCCTGCCGGCGCTTGTTTGCTCCACCCGAACTCGAGATACACCGCGTACCCAACCGAGTTCGCGATGCGCCACACCGTCTCGCCGTTCGCGTCGATGCGCTCGATCGTCCAGCCGGAACGAGCGTTGCCCGTGTCCACCGGAGTCCGTCGCTGCACTTGCTCGAACGTCTCGCCGACCAGCACCGTGAATTGCCCGTCGATGTCCTGCGACATCGAGCCGACGACGGCAAGGAAGGCATCGAACTGCCGCGCGAGTTGATCGCCGACGCTCGAAAGCGAGCCGCCGATATCCGTGGGTGCGGTCTTGAACTGCCCAAGACGACGCCCGAGCGTTTCGACCTTCGATTGTGCGAACGTGTCGGATGCCACCGCAGCGATTGCCTTCGCGCGCTTGTCTCGCAGCTTCGCCGCCTTCGACTTCTTCTTGCGAGCCGCCATCACGCACCGGCCCGCGCGTAGACGCGCCAGCGTGTGTTAAGCGTCGCCTGATCCGCTTGGAGCACGGACCACCGCTCGCCGTCCTGAAACAGCGAGTCACCCTCGCGAGGCTGGATCGGCATCTCGAGCGCCGGCACTTCGAACACCACGTCGCCGATGCGGAAGCGTCCCGACGAACCGAGCACTTCGCGCCGGTTGACCTCGCGCCGTAGCGCGTGCTGAACGACGTAGTACGAAGCACCCGTCTCGACCATCGACCCTTTCACCGCGCTCTTTGTTCCCTGCACGCGGTACGTGATGACGCCAACGCCGTCGAACAGGAGGCAATCACCCGCAAGCCCGAGATCGAGCGGGGAGCCGTTGCGCTGCACGCCGTTCGTGGACGCGAGCGAGTTCGACGCCGAGACGTTCACGACGACCATCACGTCACCGCCTGGGAGAAGCCAAGGAACTTCTCACCGCCGCCCGTCGCGGCAATCTGTTCGTCCAGCGTCTTGATGCCGTCCAACAGGAACTGCATGTACTCGGTCCACGAGAACGACTGCCCGTCGATCGAATACGACGGCTTTGGAGACGTCGTAATCTCGGCGAGTCGCGCGCCCATGTTTTCACGCGCCGTTTGCAGGTTCTCGAGGAGTGTGGGCACCGCTTGATCCTTCCGTAACGAACGAACCGCGTGAGCCGAACACGACGGCCAACGCGGTTCGTCGTGTCCGACTCAGCTACTTGGCATCAGGCGCCGGGGCACTTGAAGGTGCGACGCGGTTCGATCACCGTCGGCACACCGCGCTCCGAGAACTTGAAGCCAGCGACGACGTCGCGGGTGAATTCGAGCGTGCTTCCCGCCGGCAAGGAGGCCGGGGTCAGACCCCAGTTTTCCATGTACGCGAACGCCTTCTTGAAGTCGCCGATGAACCACGTGCTTCCCGCCACCGACGCCGAGTCACCCGCCGCGACGAGGCGCGCGTAAAGTTGGCTCGACACGATGATGTTCCGACCGAGGTCCGCAACCGGGTTCGACGCGACGGTCTGCGAGGTGTTCGATGCACCGTCGCCGAAGGTAATTTGGGTGGCGTTTAAGATGCGCTTCGCCGTCGCCGCGAGGTGCGGCGGAACAAGCACGTCAGGCAACGAGATCGAGATCGGCTCGCTCGTGTTCGGGTCCGTCATCTTGGCCGCGAGAACGTAGACCGCGTCGATGTCGGTCCAGTCAACGAGCGCGTTCGAAGACAGCGAGTTGATCCAGTCTCCCAGCGAGGACTGGTACGTGTTCTTCGATGTGCCGCGCCACTTGAACGGGTTCGTTGCACCGCACACGACGTCGATCATCAGCTTGAGACGCTTGGTCGCGAGGCGTTCGCCGACCTTGCCAGCCTGCTGCAACAGCATGTTGGTGCGGTCGAAGAAGACGGCTTCCTTCGTCACGTAGATGATCTGGCCGCGCTTGGTGGTGACCGGAGTCTCGATGTAGTCCTCGATTACCTGGCCCTGGTCGTACTCCGCGCCCTCGGCGATTTCGTAGCCATCGGCGGTCGGAGGCGAGATGCCGGGGATCTTCTCACCGTTGAACTTGGTGGGGATCACCGTGCAGATCCGCTCGAACACGCCCTCGTCGGCTTCCATGAAGCCTTCCATCACCTTCGTGAACACGATCTGCCCGGTGATGTTGGCGAACATCGTCGAGTCGATCGCGTCTTCGGAGAGACCGGTCAGGCTCGGGGAGCCGAACATCCCGCCCGCCATCGAGCGCGGATCGCACGACTGCTTCCACGCCGGCCACACGGCCTCGGCGAGTTCCTGCAGGTTGAAATGCTCGGGTCGCAGCGTGCGCTTCTCCAGCGCCTCGCAGAGCGCACCCAAGACGGCTTCCTTGCCGTTTGCTTCGATGAGGCTGCGTAGGTTCGCCATGCGCGGCGCGTCGGGTCGCAGCTTGAGAGTGAGTGGAAGTGCCATTGGAAAGACTCCTGCGCGGTGTCCGCGCCTTGTGGTTTTTGGTTTGCGCGGGTTCGATCAGGTGACGGTCTGGACGCCCGAATGAATGACCGTTGACGCGATCTCGGTGTAGACCGTGGTGCCGGTCGCGGTCTGCTTGCCCGGCTTGCCGATCGCCAGCGTCGCGTTTGCGACGGCAACGACCTTCTGATTTTCGAGCGCGTTGCCGGACTGTTTCGCCGGACCGAGGAACGTGGCCATGTCGAACGCGGCTGACGCGCAATCCATTTCCCACTGGCCCTTGGTGCCAAATGCGATGGTGCCAGCCGGGTCCGTCGACTTCTTGCCGTGAATCGAGATGCCGATAAACACGTCCTTGAACGTACCTTGTGTGGTCGCAAGGTCGGTGTCCCACGTGTAGTCCGAAGCGGGTTTCACGCAGTTGTTCGTCGCGTCGTACCAGAGCATGTCGCCCACCTCGATCACAGTCGCGGCGAGGACGGGAGCGGTTCGGATCTCGGGGTTGCCGATCCGGTGGCGTTGACGATTGGCCATGTTAGGTTCTCCGTGTGCGGTTGTGTTGCGGGATGCGGGTGCGCGATCAGCGCAACAGCGCCTCGGCGAGTGCTTCGCCCGTGAGCTTCGGGGTGCCGTTCGTCGACTGGTCCGGCGCGGTGCGGCTCGTCGACTTCGCGGCGGGACCTGGAACGGAGCGTCGGCGCTCCTCGATCAACGCCTTCGCGGTGTCGTCGGAGACGGCCACGAGCGATTCCACGAACGCATCCGTGATCGCTGCCTTCGGAAGCTTCGCGTCCTCGCAGAGCTTGCGGCGCGCGTCGAGCTTCGCCTTGCCAGCGGCTTCGGCGTCGGCCTTCGCCTTGGCGTCACGGAACTCCTTCAGTTCCTTCGCTTCGGCGTCGCGCTTGGCGAACACGTCGGGACGAGCGGCGCGCAGATCGGATTCGGACAGTTCGGCGAGGGTCTTGTTGCCCATGATTCGGGACTCCGTTTGTGGGGGTGTTGCGGCGACAGACGCGGCGGCGACGATCGCGCCGTCGTCCCACACCGTTCGCAGGTAGTTTCCGACCCGCACGAGGAGCGCGGGGGCCTTCTTCAAGACCTCGCCGACGATCTTCGTTCCGCAGTCGTCGATGATGACCTGGTCGCCGACATTGGCTTCGGCGAGCGATTCCGCGACCGGCTTCGACTTCTTGTCGCCCTCGGCCTCGTCTTCGGCTTCGTCCTCGGCAGGAGCTTCCTCGGGCGGCTTCTCGCCTTCCGGCTCCTCGTCTTCGGATTCGGCCTTCGGTTCGTCCGTCGCGATGGCGGCGGAACAGATCGCGCGGGAGGCTTCCTGGTCCTTGCCCGTCGCCATGACGCGAGCGATGCACGCGGTCATCATCGGCGTATCGGCCTCGACCTTCGGTTCTGCCGGGTCCGGCTCAGCGGGAACGCCCGTCGCGGCGTCCACCTGCTTCTTATTCTCGGGGTCGGCTGAGTCTGCGTCGACCGTGGCTTCGAACAGCGTGCGGTTCATGCCGCCCTCCGTGACGAGTTCGACGCCGCGCACCTTCAGGATCTCGAGCACTTCAAGCATCCCGTCGGATCGCTTGCGCGTGGAGGCGTCGACACGATGCGAGTTCGCGATTGTGGAAGGTTGGTTCTCCACGGCCCAGATGATCTGTTCCGCGTTCGGGTGCTTCGGGTTGTAGTGCAGGTCGCCGTAGATGCCGTCTGCGGCCTCGGAGACGTTGCGGTAGATGCCGAAGCGACTCTCGACGGTTGGCACCGCGCCCGGTTGCGGGTGGTTTAGCGAGACGGGTGCGCCCTCGTAGAGCTTGGCGTGACCCTTCAGCGCTTTGCCGTAGTCGCGCCCGTTCTCCGACATCCACGACGCGATCTTGGCGCCGCGAATGATGGAGTTCTCGCGATCGACAGTCGGTTTCCCACCGCTTTCAAACTTCTCGGTGACGATGGTCCATTGCTTTTGCGCTGCGCGGGTTTTCGTCGTCATGCTCGCGGTGTTAGGACAGCCGCATATTTTTTGTCAACATGCTCGACGAGCGATTTTTTTCTACTGCCCTTTCGCACGGCCTCCGAACGGAGCCTTGAGAGCCGCCGCGACTGCGGGCGGGAGGCCGAACGAGTCCCACGACTTCATCACGGGGGAGTACACGCACCGGCAGTTAGGGCGACTCGGAAGTTTCGGCTTCGGATCACCACGCTTGTAGACCTTGCCGTCCAGCTTCAAATGCTCCTCGCTCACCCGCGAATCACGCGTCGCGGTGTAGCGCCAAGCCTCGACCGCATCACCGAGCGCCTGATCGACGGACCGCATCTGCGCGGTCACGTTCACCCGGTGAACCTCGGTGCGGGCGATGCGGATCGCCTTGTAGCGCGAGCCGTCCACGAGCGGGAGGATTGCCCTCGCGATGTCCTGCCGCGAGTTGCCAAGCGCCAGCCCGTCCTTGATCTCGGTCGCAATGTCCTCCTCGACCGGCAACCAGTTCCGCATTCGCTGCGTCCAGGTCTGCCCCTCGAAGGGCTCGAACACGAGGCGCGCAACCTCCTCCTGCGTCGGAAGGCGTAGGAACGAGTTTGCAATGCGCTGCGCCCGCTTGCCAAAGTCGGACACGAACTTCGCGAGCACTTGCCCGCCCGACTCGGTCATCGACTCCGCAACCACGATTTCGTTCGGGGCGTGGATCGCAAGTAGCGCCTCACCCGGCACGGATCGCGCGACGGCTTCAAGGGTGGCACGACTCGAGGCGTTCGCCATGTCCGCAAGCACCCGCGCCGTTGCCGCGTCGAGTTCGCGTTCAAGGCCATCCGTGATGATGCCGGGATCGGGTTGCTTCGCCTTCAAGAACGCCATCCAGCGACGGCGGTAAATCGCGTCGAGTTCGCGCGCAATGCGGTCCGCGAGCACGTTCGACGCATCCTGAACCCGCCGCGTGGAGCGGTCCATTGCGGGTTGCGCGCGTTGCCGCGCCTGCTTCGGTGGTCGTCTCGCCTCGTGTAGTCGCACGTTCACGCGCTTGCCGCTGCCACCGCCGCATCGATCGCGGGCAAACCGCTTGCGGTCCGCTCCGCTTCCGCCTTGCCGTTCGAACCATCCGGAATTTCCGGAGAGTTCGAAGCGTTCGGCACCGGGAGCGCGCCGGTCTGTGGCCCGTCCATCGCTTCGTCCTGCTCGATGTTCGCGGCCTCCTGCTCGAAGTCGTAGCCCTCTTCGGAACCCCACGTCTTGCGCGAGATGATGCGATTGCGGAACAGCACGTCCCGCTTGTTCGTCTGCGCGACCTCGTCGCGGTTCGCGACTTCCGGACCCGTGACCTGCGACACCAATTGAAGCGCCTGCTCGCGAAGAAGACCCGCGCTCACCGCGACCGCTAGAACGAACTCGTGGAGCCGCTGGAACTCGCGAAGGTAGCGCGCCTGCTTGCGTGCGAGACGCTTCGCGCTCGGCGCCATCGACGTGAATACGCTCGCGAAGTTTGCGGCGGACACGTCACCCGTCACCACGAAGTCGGGGAGGCCCATGCGAACCGCGATCGGTCGAAGGTTCATCAGGAGCGCGGGCGGGAACTTGTCGAGACTTCCACCGCCCGTCGGGAACTCGACCGTGGTGGACGAATCCACATCCCAGATCGCACCGCCCTCGACGCGCTGCTGCCGCAGCGTCTTGCCCGTAAAGACGTTCGTCTTTGTCTTGTCCGCGAGGTTGTCCAGCATTTGCTGACCCTGCGCGTTCGGGAGCACGCCAGCGTGCTTTCGCACGATCGCGATTGCGGCCTGTACCGCCGCGAGCTTTGCGACGTTTCTTGTGATCGACTCGCCACGCAGGATGTTATCCCTTACCGGCCAGAGCGAAGGTACGCCGCGCAGCACGTCGGGCGGCACGTTTAGCGGAATGTGAAGCATCTCGGACGCGGGCACGAGTTCGTTCCCGAGCGTGAACCCGGTGACTCGCTGCGCGTCGTTCGGAGCCGTGACGATGCCCCACTTGTGCAGGCCTTTTGCGTCGTAGACCGCATCGGGGTCGACGTAGCGCACCGCCGTCTCGCCGTTCTCGCCGGCAAACATGCGAAGGAACACTTCGCCGTCCGCGTCGGCCTGCTCGACGAGTTGCTGTTCGAGTTGGGTCCAGCGTTGCCGCCGTACGAAGTCCTGCCAGATCGCGTTCGCGTCGTCCGCGAGCGATTGCCACTCGGCGCGCTTGACGTCCGGCACGCCACGGGGAACCTGGTAGTCGTAGGACAGGCCCGTACCCACCACGTAGTCACACACCGCTTCGATTGCACCGAGCGCGATGCCGCTCTGCGCTTGGATGCGGCGCATCTTGTCGCGCAGTTGCTTCAACGACGTCTCGCCCTGCCGACGCCAGAACTCAGCGTCGGAGAACATATTCCAGCCTTCAAACTCCTCGCGTGGATCGACGAGGTTTTCAAGGTCATCGCACACGGATTCGATGAGCCTGGATCGGATCGCTCGTTCTCGTGATGCGAGCCGCGCAATCATCTCGCGATCTTCACGCGGTGCGGTGAAGCGGTCGACGATGGATCGAATGAATCCCACGGCTCACGTCCTTTCGAGAATCAGCGAAACGCCGCGCTCAGGTATCCGGTGACGCGCTCGACGAGCATCTGTAGTGCGTCGGGTCCGTCGTACGGCTCAAGTTTCGGTTGTGCGAAATACTTTAACTGCTTGACAAGCGCAACAGCGCCCTCGCTGCGACGCCGGAACTTCAAGTTGCGGTTCGAAAGCAACGGTCCGAGTTGATCGATGCGAAGGATCTTTGAAACGGTGTGTTCGACCGGGAACACCGGTACCGCGAGGCGTGCCGCCACGAGACGGTTCTGCACGTCCGCGCCGAGTTCGCCTTGAAGGCCGTTCGATTCGTACGCGATCCACGCGAAGCGATGCGCCTCGGTGAGTTCGACCAGGAGTTCATTCGTCTCGGACGGAGGTCTGCGGCCTAGGATCGCATCGACGTAAAGGTGACGATCGCCGCGCGTCCACCAACACCACACGATCGCGGCCAGGTCGCCGCTCGTGCCCTTCTTTCCGACGCACGGGTCGACCGCGCAGAACGCAATCGAGTTTTCGGGCGGTCCGTCGAACCACAGGTCGTCGCCGTCGAACCACTCGTGCGAGAACCTCATTGCGCCAGGAGGGATCGGCTCGTTCTGCTTCTCCGAGAGGAATGACGCGCGGGTCGTCTTGGCTCGCAGCGTCATCAAGTCGACGATCGTTTCGCGCTCCGGCCACAGCACCTCCGCGCCTTCCAGCATCGCGGCCCGGTTCGCTTCGAGGAACGCGGCCCCGGCTTCGTCGCCGTCGCGTAGGCCCCGCTCCCATGCGTCCCACACGTCAAGCCGGGTCGGCCAGCGAAGCACAGCACGGAACGTCCGCGTGACCCATCCCGCCGCACGCGACAGCACGCCGACCAAGCAGTCTTCGTGGATCAGCGTCCCGATCACCACATAGTTCGTGGCGGGAGAACCCACGTTCGAGACAGCCTTGAAGAACCACGAGTTGATCTTGATTCGGATCGCCGCCGAGAACCCCGACGCATCGCCTTCGGGGTCGTCCACGATCACGAGGGTAGGCCGCGCCTCGCGTTGCCGTATACCACGGATGCGCCCACCCGCACCGATCGCGCGAACGCGAATGCCGTTTCTCGTCACGATCTGCTTCTGGGTCCAGTGCGTTCCTGCGCCCGCCGTCTCGGGGTAGTCCGCCGCGATCATCGCGTTACTCTCGAGTTCGGACTTCACCGCGTGAAGGAACCCCTGCGCCTGCTCTGCCGTCTCGGACGCAATCACGATGAAGGGCTCCGCGTGATGCACGATGCACCACAGCACGTAGATGATCGACACCCACGTCGACTTTGCGTAACCGCGCGGCGCGACGCAGCAGAGCGACGTTCCGCGCTTCTCTACCATCTTGCCGAGTTCGGAGGACAGCCACCGGTGAAGGTCGCACGGTTCGAGCGGGACGTAGCGCGGTAGGTACTTCTTCGCCCACGCGACCAGATCGCGGGAGCCTTCGGACTGCGCGAGTTCTGCGGACCTACGTAGCGCGACCTCGAATTGCTCGAGCGCGCCGAGCGTCAGCTTGCGTTGATGGTGGAGGCGGGAGCCGAGGACTGTTGCCATTTGCCGCCAGCATACCGTTCGCGAATCGCCCCGATCTCGTCGGCGAGGCGGTTGCGCGCTGCGATGTCCGGCACGTACGGGAGCACCGCGCGGAGAATCGTCGCGATGACTTCGGTGAGCGTCGAAGCGTCGAGCACGGTTTCATCCGGCGCGTTCAGCCCCATGAGCTTGGCGCGTCGCTCCTGAAGCCGAAGGATGCGATCGTATATGTCGAGCCACACCTTCGTTTGCGCTTCGACTTCCCATCGCTCGCGGAGCTTCGCTTCGTCGCTCGCGTGCTGCGCGATCTCGTGGAGTAGCACCGCGCCGATGTCGTGGACCGCGTCTTCCCGCCACGACGCACGGATAGTTTCGATGTCGTCATAGATCAGCTTCAGCCTCACGCTGAGACGGGTCGCGATCTCCCTTGGCGAAACCTTCTGAAGCAGTAGTTCGGCCACCCTCGCGCGCCGCTTGCTTGCCGCCGTCTCCTCGTTCAGTCTTCCGGCCACTCGATGACGCCTCGCTTCTTGGGTTTGCGCGGGGTCGGTGACGCAGGTTCCGTGTACGTCCCGCTTGTCACGATCAAGGCCTCGGGAGACACCCGCGCGGACGCCTTCGCCGCTTCCGCGATGAACTGCGCCGCACCGGGGTCGATCGCTCCATCCGGCAGAAGGATCTTCGATCGATCAAGCGCGGCCCGGTGAATCCGCAGCACCGCGAGACTCACGCCCGCGACCCGGCTCCACTCTGCCTCTACGGTCGGAATCGCACGCTTCGCCTTCGCCACGATCGGCCACGCCGCGACGATTCGTCGTGCTTCGGGGGATTCCAGAAAGGCAAGGGATGCAGCGTCCACGTGCCGAATGATACCATGCGCCGCGCGCACGGATAGGTCTGCGCTTGGTTTGCGTCGATCGCGTGCGTGAGGAGATCACGCTTGTTACGACACGATCGAATCGTCACCCCAGAAATTGCCCAAGCTCTACATCGACTCGAGGCGACCGACGATCTCCCGCTTTGCTGCGCAAGATCGACCTTGCGTGGTGTGCGAATGACCTGGATACGGTGGCACGCCATAGTCTTGCGAGTTGTCGCCGCTCGACTCGATAGCATCTGGGTCGTTTCGCCGTGGGATGCACCGCTTCGTTTCGATGCGCAGCATGAACCGGGATTCGTTGTAGCGTCACCAAATCCGGCGCACATCGCCGTGAACGTCTATGGCCACAGCGGGCAATGGAACAGCGAGGCGCAGACCGCGTTAGTAGCGGTTGGCAACGAGCTATCAAATCGCATCGCATCAGCGAGCGAAATGCGGCAGCCGGTACTTGACGTGGCTCGGGAAAGCGTCCATCGCGGCATTTATTCGACGCACGATCTGCGGCCATCGATGCTTCTTGATGTCGATATCACTCGAGCGGAACAGGCCGCGAAGCCTTCTCCGACTCGAGGTCGACCGCGCACTAGGACACTCATCGATTAGACATCGAGTTTGACGTTCGTCGTTGCAAGCGCCAAGTTTTCCGCAGTCGTGATGTCGTTGCCCGTCGATGTGTTCTGAATTCCTCTCAGCACCTTGCGACGACCAGCCGCCCCTGCGTCGGATGCGTCGGACACCAACGTGGTTACGTTGAGCGTCGCGTTGCCGCCCACGACAATGCCCTTGGTTAGCTGGCCTGCCGTGATTCGGATTGCGTTCGTGACGGTATTGAGCCCTTCGAACGAGTTGCCGAGGATGCGAGGAGCGACGCACGTGGCACCGTCGAGGACGAGCGCGTACGTGGACGATTGCACGCCACATCGATTGGCTGTGAACAAGAGTTCGGAGCACTGGCGCGCGTAGACGAAGGCACCTTCCGTACCAGACTTTCCGTTGTTGTGCAGGTCATTGCCGAAGCAGAGCACCGAGCGACTGATGTTCGTCGCGTCGTTGCCGTCCTTGCCCTCGATCACGAGGCCCGCTTCACCGAGCACGGCCGGACCGTTTGCGAGGTAGCCAATCAGGTTGAGCGCGAACGTCATGCTATTCACGCCCCACAGCCGCACCGGTCCAGCCGAGGCTACTTGCTCGATGCGGTTGAGCGCGATCTGTGAGTGATGCTGTTCGTCGACCGCGATTGCCGCCGTCGCGTTCACGAGGATGCAGGAGTGAACGAAGTGCCAGGTGTTTGCCGTTGCCGCCGTGATGTTGTCGGCGAGGTTGATCGCAAGCGCTCCAGTGACGTAGTCGATCGTAGCGGTCGTGATCGCGGACGTGGTTCCTGAGTAGAACGTAAGCGATCCCGCGCCATCGTCTCGCATCACAGCAGAGCCACCCGCGTGCGTGATCGAAACGAATAGGGTTCCCGGCTTCGGAGGCCGCGCCATCGTGTGCGAGACGTTGTTGCTCGACAGCGTCAGCGTGAGGCCGCTTACGCCCCAGAGCGGGAAGAATCCGTTGTTTTCGCCGAGGTTCCAGAATCGGTTACCTCGGACAATTCCCCATTCACCGCCCTGAATGTCGATCCCTCGGTACATGAGGCGAGGATTTGACAACGATGTTTGTGAGCCACCAGGGTTGAGCGTGCCGAGGCCAGATTCCACGTCCGACGTGAAGTGGTTGCCGTCGAAGTCGTGACCCGATCCCGCCGTGTTGAGGATGCAGCGCACGCCCCAGTTCGGCAAGAAGGTACAGCCGCGCACGCGGTTTCGGGTGCATCCGCTGAACTCGATCAGCGTCATCGGGTTTGCTGCGTCGCCGTTGAGCGCCGGTGGGGTCGTCGCGCTCGGCGCCTCCTCGGTGTCGATCTGGAACACGATGTCGTCGATCCGCACGTCCTTCGCGCTCGTCGCCTTGATGAGCGACATGCTTGCAACGAAGGTTGTGGCGAGGACTCGGAAGCCCTCGAGCTTGGTTTGTCCAGAGAGCGTGAACAGTCCCACTGCGCCGGATGTCGCGGGTTGCAGGATCGCGGTCGGTTCCGCCGTGACCATCGCGCCGTCTGGGAGCGCCACCGACGTGGAGAACGCCGGGTACTTGCCACCGAGCAAGTGGACGTGCTTCGCGCGCGACAGCGCGTACACAAGTGCTGCGTCCGTGTCGTTGCCGAAGTTCGGCGAACCCGACACGTTGATCGAGCCTTGGGAGCGTTGCGAATTCTCGCTTGCCGTTCCGGTGCCGAGCGTGAGGATTCCGACAGTAGGTTCTGCCCAAGGCTTTGTCGTGGTTGCCATGCCCGAGACGGTATGCCAATTCCACGCAAAGGCGCAAGACCCTACGCTAACCGCAGACGCAAGAAATTCGCGTCGGGTCGTGCTCACATCGAATTTGGTAGGTGCATCTCGCGGATCGCGTCGAGGAGTCGAACGTCGTTCGGCGGCTCGGTTGGGCGCTCGATCTCGCTGAGCTTCGGCACGGGTCGGCCTTCGGCGTCAGCCCGCTCCACTTCCATCACCCACCGCCATTGCTTCGCGACCTGGCGGTAATGGTCAATTGCCACCGCGCACCGCGCCTTCTCGTCGAGCGCGTTCTGACGCTCCTGCGCCGCAATGCTCTCCTGCTTTCTGGTTTCCGCAATCGCATCCAGCAGGCGACGTTCGAGATCACGCACAGTTCCGGCCCAAGCAAGCGGCCACAGGTTACGCAACTTCATTTTATATCTTCTCCAAGCCATCGCTTCTCGCGGACTTCCGCACTCGCGGCCATGTCGTCAAGCAGTTGAGCTTCTTGCGCCGAGAGTATCGCCGGGTTGCGGCGGATGACCTCGGTTGCGGTCGCGCGGTACGCGCGGTTCAAGGCGATGTATTCCGCGTCGATGTCGGACGGGCAGCCGCAGCCGGTGAGAAGAAGTGCAGCGAGGATGGCGCGCTTCATGGCATCACCATTTCGAGAATGGTGAGCGTGGGGCATAGTGCGTCCGACGCGAACTCTAATGCGAGCGCAAAGCAGATGGCGCACCCCGTCGCAATGGCCGCTCCTCCGACCACCGGACCAGGATCGTCAGCGATGTCATCACCAGCGAATAATCGCTTGGCAATCACCGCGAGTGTCGCGGCGGTAGCGAGTAGTGCGGCAGACATCACGAACCCGCGCAAGGCGACCTCGCGCACCAGCGTTTCGCTCAATGCGCCGCCTCTGCTAAAGCTGAACTCGGCGAGCTTGTCGATGCGCTTGAGGACTTCCTGGAACTGTTGCTCGTTCATCGCTTCCTCCATTCGACGACGCCCTTGACCAAGCTGCGACCCAGGACGTAGCTTGCGCCGCCCACCATGCCGAGATCGGTCGCGGCCTGCTCGGAGAGCCACCCGAGTTGGACAACCGCGCCCACGATCACGGGTAGAAGCGTGGCCAGCCATAGCTCGGTCGCCTTGATGCCTGGTTTCAGTACGTCTGGCTCGCTCGTAGCCTTGACGGCCAACTCGGCAAGTGCGGCTTCCTCCTCGACGATCGCCGCCTTCTTCATTTGGTGCTCGCGGACGATCGCCGCGAGGCCACCTTGGGGGTTCAGTTCTTCACTCACGGGGACTCCTTTCAATCCATCACCGCTCGCATCGTGCGAGCGTCGAGTTGATAGCTCACCTGCCAGCAGCCCTCGCCAAGCACAACATGCGCGTGCTCGGGATGAGTGAGGGTTGCCTGTTCCGATCCGACGAGCAACACGGGTCCGAGCAGGATGTCGTCTCGCCAGTTTGCGAGTCGCCCCACGTCCTCGCGGTAGACCTTGACATCACCTTCGACGACGTGTCGCGCGCCGATCGTGGTCCCGACCGCTACCTGTCGATCGCCGGTTGGCTTCGTCTTCATCGCCTGTGGCATTGGCATCCTGTGCAGGTACACGTCGCCCTGCCTGACGTGCTCCCCGATCGGGAGGTTCCGCGCGTCGCGGATCTCCACGTTCGGAGCGGCAGCAGCGGCCTCGATGCGTTCGAGAATCGTCTTGAGTTCCATTGTTCATCCTTCCATTCGACAAAGGGTTTCGTCGCGCAATCCAGCAATGCGCTGATGCGCTTCTCGACACGTCTCTACGTCCTCCGGAACCGGCATCCAGTAGACCCGATGTGTCGAGCCATCGGTCCCGACAAGATACCGCTCACCGGATTTCATTTGCATTAGAGCGCGCGGACCGCCGCCGAGCGAAGTGCGTTCGTCGGCGTCGATCAACTCGGCTCCCGCAGCGGTCGCGTACTTCGACGGACCGAACCGCTCGATCATCACGCGGCGCACTTCGGCGTTCTCTTCGCTCGCAACGCGCTCGACGGTCAACGTCTCCGGTGCCTCGATCACGTCTCTCGGCACGCGGATGCCGTGCCATGAATAGATTGCCCACCCATCGCGGTAGAGAATTGCCGGGCCATCGTCGCAATGCAGGCGTCCACGATCGTCGATCAGCAATCGCTCTGGCCGATCGGACAGGAATGCGACATCCCAAAACCCGACCGACCACCCGCATGATCGAGCCATGCGCGCTAGAGGATCCGTTCGATTCGTCTGAGCAAATCCGAAACGGCGATAGGTGTCGAGCCAACTCATCCACGCAGAGTCAAATTGCCCAAATGCGCGCCACCAAAGCCATCCTCTGTTTAGGAGGTCGCGCACCTGGTCGCGCACCTGGTCGCGCACCTGGTCGATCACCTGGGCGCTCACCTGGTCGCGCACCTGGGCGCGCACCTGGGCGCTCACCTGGTCGCTCACCTGGGCGCTCACCTGGTCGCTCACCTGGGCGATCACCTGGGCGATCACCTGGGCGCGCACCTGGTCGCGCACCTGGTCGCGCACCTGGTCGCTCACCTGGTCGCTCACCTGGGCGCTCGTCAGCTTGATTGCCCGCAAAAAGCCGATCGTGAGCACGACGCCGAGTGGCGATGCCAACCACAAGATGCGCTTCGGCGGCTCTTTCCCTGCCATGCGGTATGCGTCAGCTAGTGCTGCCTCGGCCTCGGCGCGGTCTGCCGGTGCCGTAGATAGCCCGTGACCGATCCACTCGTCGCGGATCTTCGGCAGCATGGCAAGCTGTTCATCGGTCAAACGATCAAGTCTCACGGATAGGTTCCTCTTCGATGAGGGATGAAAGGAACAATGCCGCCGCAGCAGCGAGCGGCGGGATCTTGGCGATCAGCGCGGGCACGACGGCGGCGAGGATCTTCTTCGCCAGCGCCCAAGCGCGGTCGATCGACAGGTCGCGAGCGTGCGCGATGTCGTTCGCGAGCACGGTTCGGTAGGCGTCGCGGATCAGCGGCGTTTCGGCGTTGACGTACACAGCGAGCGCGGAGCGGATGAGCCGCTCTCTGGTCGCGTCGTCCACGTCGTCGAGCAGTCCTTGCACTTCGGCGAGCGCAGCGGTAACGAGTTCGTCGGTGAGTTTCTCGGTCACTGCTTCCTCTTGAAATGCGGGTAGTCGCCGAGCGCGTCACGATCTACGTGCGCGTCCTCGTCCGCGCACGCTGCGCTAGCCCATGCGATGACGATCAGCATCATCGCCCACGCGCCGAAAATCGCGAACAGAATCAACGACATAATTGCCGTCATCGTAACGCCTCGCTCGAGATGCCGTGAGGGTCGCGCTCGTCGAGCGCCTCCACGCATCGATCGATCACGCGTGCGTCGCGCATCGCGTCTCGGTACGCGGCATTGCGTGCGTCGTCGAGGATCGACGAGAGCGAGCCTTCGCCGAGTCGGAGGTAGGATTCGGCGAGGCGTCGAACGCGCTCGCCGTGGGACAGGGATCGCCATACAGTTTCGGGGGTCACGGGTTTCGTCCTTTCGGTGGGGTGGGCTGGCGGTGGATTAGCGCCAGCGAGCCGCGCCGCACGTCATGCCGTGAGGAGGCCACACGGTCCCGCCATCCAGTCTCGCGAGTCGGTCATCGGCGTCGGGGTGCCGGGTAACCACGATTGCCGACCCGTAGCCGCCTTGCGCCTCGCACCCTGCGTTGTGTCGGTCGGCGTCGCGGCGCGCCTCCTCAATCGTCGCGCGCGGCTTGCCCGACCATTCCGTCGTCGTGTCGTATGCTCGGTAGTCCATCGTAGTCATCCTCTCCCGGTGTTCTCGCGCCGGGTCGCGTGCGGTGGGCGTTGTGCCCGTTTCGATGCCCCTATTCTACACTTGTCGGCAATCTATTCACGCGAATTCGAGCTATTTCCGAGATGTCGCCATAAGTGCCGATGCCATCGCGTCTAGAGCGCGGATAATCTTTGCAGCAGCCGCTGCCGGCACGCCCACTACATCGAGCGCGGATACCAGATCCGCCGTCGCCGATGTCATCGCGTCGCGCAGGATCGACGCGCGACCGCATCCCGCCACTCTCTGCTGCGACAGCCGCGCATCCGCATCCGGTGGAGTAAGCGCACGCCACACGCATTGGCGGTGCCCATAGCGGCTGATGCGCTCGCCTCCTGATACCCGCTCTGCCAGCCCGAAGACCTCGAGATCACGGAGCCGACCCGTGACGGTGCCGTGGTTGCGCCCCTCCGCGATCATCTCATCAGCGATGGCGCCATGAGATCCACGCGCCAGCAGCGCGTAATAGATTTCCGCGCGAGCGGTCCGCGATGTCTTGCCCGTTTTTGCGGCTGCGGCCTCGCTCGTCTCGGTCCGCGAATGCGGTAGTACGTCGTCAATCACGGCGCAAACTCCTCGTACTGCCAAATCCCGTCGCGGTCACGATGCGCGCCGACAAATAGCATCCACGCGAACGCGGTCGCGGCGCACTTAATTTTCACTCGCGCGTCGTCCTGCCAGCCCACGCGATCCGTCGCGGGTGTCTTGCCCTTCCACAGCGCCTTCACGTCGATCGCGCGCACCGTGCCGTTGACGTCCACCGCAATGAAGTCTGGCGTGTACGACGTGTTCGCGGCAAGCGTGAGTTTCATCGGCTCGAACGCCCACCACACGATATGCGGGTCT
>JACCDR011265475.1_pt1 | contig 21258 bp, 12 predicted proteins | sample 7446431 | NCBI WGS metagenome assembly JACCDR01 (sample SAMN15323443, study PRJNA562643) | freshwater metagenome | isolation source: river surface water | place: USA:Blue River Watershed | collected 2017-08-17 | reverse complement strand
GTTGTCTGCGTTTCACTCGTGGATCTGGAAGCGATGCGAAATGAGATAGGGGAGATTCCATCTTTTTGGGACTATTATAATGCTTTTTTATCACCTTTAAAAAAAAATTTAAAGGCGATTGCCATGAAGTCGTAGTAGTTTGATTTGTATTTGAAAAAGCCTGTTTCCTCCCCTATATAACAGGTTTAGTATTCCCAATCACCCCGTTGGTGTAACATTTTTTCGTAGCCCAATCGAATGCTGCATATTTGAATCATCAAGTACGGCACACCACCACTTGAGAAAACACACCACACTTATTTAAATAAAACGTTAATCTTAAACCCGTATCACAGATGAAACCGTCTACCACTTCAGCCAAACTTACTTTAAAGAAAAGTACTCTTGTATCTCTGGATAACGTATCTACTCAGAACGGGTCAAAAAGAGACACATTTATTTCCATCCCTACCCTGACAACTATTATTGACTGGTAAGCACAGCACCTTTCGGGGCAGGTCTCAGCCCTATGGTAGCAATAAGTGTATGGGATATATTTTGTAGAAAAACTTCTCATAGTACCTTTTATTTCGATAGTTCGGCTATACAATATACTAGCCACAAATAAGATATATTTTATTCTTTAGCGACTTATATAAAAGATCAATTATTTTTTTTTGACACGAAAAGACAAAATTATTACTTTTGCCCAATCATTTGTTTTTTTAAAACCAATATCGCTATGGGTAAAGGAGATAAAAAATCTAAGAAAGGCAAAATTTGGATTGGCTCTTTTGGTGTCAACAGACCCAGAAAAGGACAAACGGTCAGTGTCGCCAAGCAAACCAAAAAAGAGCAAGCCTAAAAGCTTGCTCTTTTTTGGTTTGTTCTACAGGTCATCCCGATTACCATAGGTCTATCGAAAAAGAAAAGGGAAGAATGTTTTTGTATTTGTCACCAGGGGTAGTTGTTTTTTTCGGGTAAAATAGCCCAAACGCATCTATTTCATGATGTCCTTATGGATCTAGTCTATGTACAGGATGTATTCGCAATAAAGGGCAACATATCCGTCAATAAAATCATGAAAAAGTCTTGTTTTCCACAGATTGATCGTATGTTTGGAAAGGATTTGTTACACTAAAATTGTTTTTTTGCATTTTTCGTAAAAAAAATATAATATATCTATAGTAATTATATCTATATCTCCTATTCCCAACTTGCTGTAGAAGAAAAAATAAGTAGCTTTTGTAGATAATTCGTTATTTTTATTTATTTTTAGAATGTTGTTTAGTTATACAAAATGAATAGTAAATAATACGGTGGATCTTTTCTAGATAAAGGAGCAGTTGCAGGATTTGACAGGAAGTTTTGCCAGTAGTACTATTTTTTTCTTCACCTTAAGTCTTAATTACTTTCGATCGTATCTCTATTCTATTTTCCTATATAAGTTGATAGTATAAGGAAAGCCTGACATATGTAGACGATATATCTATATAGCATTCAGGGAGGTACTAGTTAGCAAAGTCAACTCTTTGCCATAGAGCAGTATATGTTTTGTAGTCGCCAGAGATCCTGCGTGTACCTTAGTCTAAGGTTAAGTATCTATGAATCAGCATATAGTATACATCATCACAAACCATCCTTCTATCAAACTTTTGTTGTATGAAGACACTGATACATTCTTATTCCTCTAATCTTTTGTTTTTAGATGGTCTCAGAGGACTTGCTGCTTTATATGTGCTTATTGGTCATGCTCGCTGGTTATTGTGGGAAGGGTATCAATTTGGTTATCGGCATCATCCAGATATGTATAGCCCATTCAATAAGGTGCTTATGTATGCCTTGGCCCCTTTTAAGTATGGGCATCAGATGGTTCTTTTTTTCTTTGTGCTTTCAGGTTTTGTCATTCACATGAAGTATGCTGGCAGTCTCCAGAAAACTGGCAGTACCCATTTTAACTACAATGAATTTCTAATCAAGCGGATTCGACGCATTTATCCACCTTTCGTATTTGCGTTGCTTTTATGTTTGGTGATGGATTCTTTGGGCAAATCATTGGGTTTTCCGATTTATTTTGGACAATCAGCCTATCCAATGATTAATCAAACGTTGTCTGTATCTAGTTCAACACCATCAGCCGCATTGGGTAATTTGTTCTTTTTGTTTACTGAATATGTTCCACTGTTTGGAACCAACAATCCCACCTGGTCACTCAAGTTTGAATGGTGGTTTTACATGCTTTATCCGCTGTTTTTACTCGGTATGCGAAAATCACATGTATGGGCTACAGGTAGTATGATAGGTTTATATATCCTTTCCCTCCTAACTCCCTGGCCTATAGAACTGCTGCAACATGTATTCTCCTATATGCTATGTTGGTGGCTAGGTGTGGTACTCTGCGAAATATACACAGGTCGTTTGCGTATGTCATATATCGTCTTTACAGCCATAAGCTGGGTAAGTGGTAGTTTGATAGCTATTTTCGCCTTTCCCAATACTGAAGACCTGGCAGGTTCACTAGTCTGGGTGGGTGTATTGAGTCTTTTGCTACATCTTATACAAAAAGGTTTCTCTCTAACATGGCTGAATCGTCTCAAGCCTCTTGGTGATTTTTCGTATACCTTATATATTACACATTTTCCGCTGCTAGTCTTCTTTTCAGGCTGGTTAATGAAACAAAACCACGGCAAGCTACCCATGCATTTCGGCTATGTAGCAATGGGTATAGTAGTGTGTATAGCTTTGGCCTATGTATTTGCGTTTTTTACAGAAAGGCCTTTTATGAAAAAAGCTATCAAAGCCCAAAAAAACGTATTACAAACCCAGTTTGCGGGATAAACAAGAAACAAACGCTGCTCACAGGCAAAATGTCAACAGATTGGGCGAAGAAAAAAATCTTCCATCCGTGTATTCCAGTAGGGTTGTGATTCAAAATGTATGATAGATTTGCGGTCTGACTATCAGTAGTTTATGTGTGTAATTATTCTTTTGTCTTCCCTGTGGGATCTTTGCACACAGACGACGGTCGCTGTATTTGCGCGAAGATCCCACAGGGAAGACAAAAAAAGGCGTTCAAATAGAAAGGAAGCTTTTTTACTCATCATACTTTTTGAAACACAGCCAAAATAGGTAGGCTACTTTTACTGCATACTTTATAAATACCATGCATTCAGAACCTACCGTATCTCGCATTTTTGTATGGCTGCTCAGTACCTGCACTTTCCATTCATAGTTGTTGTATTCTTTTCAATCTAGTTTTCTAGTGTAGTCTATGCTGTTCTTCAGACATTCAAAAAAATGCTTTCTACAAACCGATACACATTCCGGTCTTTCCGCATCACATCTACTTGTTTTTCAATGATAACACGAACTGCATCACTGGTATGGATTTCTGTAGTCAGTTTCAAGTATGATTCAATGATAATTTCTTCTAGTTGATTCCATACCAGCAGTACTGCTGACAGATTATTGGTATCTAGTGAAATCAACGCCTGATCCCAAAGATCACTTACTTTCGAAATCACTTTGGCCGAGAGGGTTGTACCTGCTGTGCGTACGAAAGGAAGCAATTCTGTACGAAATCGGCGGGAATCCGTAGCCATCCGGTGAAAGAAGGTTTTCAGAAATGAATCATCTGTTTTGGTAGAAATTTTTTCGTACAGTGCCGTACGGATTTTATTCAGATCCGTCAGTTCTTTCATTGCTTCTGCAGCTTTGCTCGTAGTAGGTACAGAAGAAAGAATATAGCCATTGAGGTAGGTTGTATTTGCCATTGCCGTAAGTCCGATTAGTGTGTATGATTAATCTAGCTGTATGTTTAGTAATACGAAACCTATAAGAAAAAATTGTGCCAAACTTTATATTTGATATAATATTTTTCACTTAATCTTTTATTTAAATTATTTATCAGCAAATAAACGTATCTACAAAATATTATTTCGCCTTTAAACCTATCCTTCCGAAGCTACCTATATAGGATGTGGTGGTGTTATTTTCATAAGAATGCCTAGAATATTGCCCATAGTGAGAATACAAGAAACTAAGAGAGGGGAAATGACCGTTTTTGGATAAATCTGTTCGTTTTTGCAACACTTCCCACCTATAGCAACGGGTTGAATGCGTAATAAGATTTTATTTGGTTCATTTCACCAAGTTTTGAATTTTATCAGTCAGTTATGTTAACATGCAATCTGGTATAAAAACATGTACACCATTATATATAAGCAAAGCCCTTCTTTTGGAAGGGCTTTGCTAGTTTGTTGAGCATTGTCAACTATAATTAATTTTATTCGGCAATCTGTACTTTATAGATTCTAGATTCGCCTACTTTCAGCATATATATACCTGCATGTAGTTTAGGCAGATTGATTTCCAGACGGTTGGTTCCTGTAGCATAGGTAAGCATATGTTTAAACACTACCCGGCCTCTCAAATCCACTAACTGCAATTGTTTTTGTCCAGAATTTTTCTCATCAAACTGTAGTGTCAGTTTATCTGTAGCAGGTACAGGATAGATAGAAAGTGGCTCATCAAGCGTTATTTTCACCAGTCCATTCACACCATTGTCGTCTGTTGTAGCCTCATTAAATAAGTTAGTGGCACTGGTAGAAGTCCGAAAGGTATAGCAACTATTGCTGGAGGCACCATTGTAGCCATATATCTGGATATAGTATGTAGCTCCGGCTGTAGGCGTGTTGTAGGTGATGGTTTCGCTAGAAGTACCTGCTTTTTCAGAAACAGCCAGTTGTGTACCTGCACTATTGTAGAGTTTCAGATCGTAGTCAGCAGGGAGGTTCGTTACCGTAATCTTCACTTTAGGCGCAGAAGAGGTAGTGGTAAATTTATACCAGTCTTTGTCTGTGGAAGAACCTATTTTTGCTGTCAGATCCTGGTTGAGGACAATGGTTTTCGCAGCAGTCCGAGACTCGTTGGCCTCGTAGTTGTCTGTACAGGCTGGAGGGGTAATAGTACCACCTACTCCTACGGCATTCCAGGCATTGGTTACTTGAGTAACTTCCTCAGAACCAACCCCATATAAATCTTGAGCTGCTTTAATTGAAAGTGTACGACCATCCGCATACTTGGATGTTGAGACCATATAGACAGTCAGGGTACGGAAGGCAATAGCTGCCGCTTTATCAATACCGATACCCGTTACACTATAGGCAGTACCTTTATCATTGGTACCACTGCCACCTACACTTAGGAGGTAGAACCAGTAGTTCAATACACCACTGTTGGTATGTACCCCACCATAGTCAGCAGACCCTGTATACCAGTTGGTTCCTTGGTAAGTGTCCGGATCTCCATATGAGTTAGGATTTGACATGCTACGAATCACCAGTCCCATATCTTCCCCAACAGACCAATTACCTGTTTTGGAATAAAACTCAATGGCGGTACCAAAAATATCACTAAATGCCTCATTCATAGCTCCTGACTCGCCGGAGTAAACCAAATCAGCCGTATTGGATGTCAGACCATGCACAATCTCATGACCAATTACGTCTAGGGCTGTCAGCGGTTTTACCGTTGACGAACCATCGCCGTACGTCATGCGGCTTCCATCCCAGAATGCATTGACATTATTTGGGTATCCAAAGGCAACCAGATTGGCATGCACATAATTCTTCAGGGCAAAACCTGCCCCATCAATACTGTTTCGGTTAAATTTGGTTAGAAAATAATCATACGTCCGTTCAGTTCCCCAGTGTGCATCTGTTGCATACTGGTCTTTGTCTGCATTTACATTGTTCCAGTTATTGTCTGCATCCGTAAAATCAACAGCAGCAGCATAGCTAGTGCCGGCATTTTTCATATTAAGCGTCTGGATTCCTTTTCCTCTACCTGTTTCCCGGAGGCGATAGCCTGAGCCTGTATTGTCGGTAGTGATGCTTTGTGTACCACTGAAACCTGTGACAGCTGTGCCAGGAGCATCTACTGTATGAATCAGTTCCCGTTGTCCAAGAACTGCACCTGTCTGTGCATCTACAAACATAATCTGACGGCTCAGTGGAGTACTGGCATAAATATCAAATTTATACGCCAGACGTAGTTTGGAAGGAACAATCTCTTGTTCGCCTGCATAATACACCAGTTTACCTGTAGGGAAGAAAGTTGCCTTAGGATCACCACTTTCATTCTTCAGGAAAGCTTCTTCTGCAGCAGATTCCCATTTGTATGATTTAGCACCGATAGACTTTAAGGCAGCCGCCAAGGCAGCAGTTTCTGTGAGTGAAGCTTTAGCAGTCAATGTGCTAGGAAAATCCTTAATCCAGTGTCCATTCTGAACCAACACTTTTCCTTTATTCACATGCATAATATAGGTAGCATGCTCTACAGGAATGTCATTAAATGTTTGTTGATAGCGATGGTGCTCAAATCCCAGCTTGTCATTTTCGAAGGTTATAAATTTGGCACTAGCGGTACGAGCAGCAGCTGTACGAGCATCTGTAGCTAAAAAAACCTGTCCTTTCGTAAAGGCAGGAGCAGAAGTGGGCTCAAATTCGACCAGTGCGGGATACATGCCTTCATTGCCAGAAACAGTGCGGGCAGGCTTTTGAGCCAATACGATGCTAGCCATCATCACAACGGATGATGTTGCTAATAGAAATTTCTTCATGGTATTTTGGTTAGAAGTTTGTAAAGTATTCTATGGCAATATAGGGGTAATTTTGCAAATCACTAAACAGATAATAATTTTTTCTAAAATATTTTTCACAAAATATTTATCGGCATATGCACTTACAAACAGAATATAAACCCAACTACAGAAGAATACACACAAAGTGTTACTTATCCAAATACCAGGATAGTATCCTTATCAACCCAAACCCATCCAAAACAAATCACCAATTAAAACTTTATTTTATACACGATTATATCCTTATTTAAATTATGCCAATAATGTTCGTAATGGCATCAAAAAGATCATATACTTAGTTTATACCTAAATGCTACATATGAACCAATCTATGTCAAAGATTCAGAATCGGTTTAGGTTCATTATTATGTGCAACAAAGAGTATTTTTGGGCGACATCTTCCCCGATTGACAGACCAAGAGCCTATGGCTATGCCTCTGTCAATCAGCTCGGTTCGTTCCAAAAACGCACCTTTTCACCTCCTAAAAATTAACGTGAGTTATGGATAATTCCAGCATTAAATACCTGATAGTCAGATTATATGTACACCTATTATGGATAAAAGCCCTGTAGGGGCGACTCACATTCGCCCAGGTGTTTCCAAACCGAACGATTGACTTGGAATGCGATTCAACCGTGTTTGACACCTCAACGGCGTTTATCAGGAATGGTGTGGGCGGATAGCTTTATCCATAGCTCACGTTATTTAAAACAATACTTTCACACGGAGGGCGTCGCTTGAAGTGAAGCATTTGGTTAAGGAGTAGAGAAGGTTGATTTTTTTACAAATACACAGATAATCAATAAAGGAACGTTAATCTAAGAATGAGATCAACAGGATACCTTAAAAAAACAAATAGCCATATCCGAAGGATACAGCTATTTTACTGATTGAAGGAGAAGAGGTCTCGAACGGATTCGAACCGTTGTACGAGCTTTTGCAGAGCTCTGCCTAGCCACTCGGCCACGAGACCTTTTTTTTTGGTCACGCAAAAGTATAAAAAAGCGTCTATTTTCCAAAACAATTACCTTCAGAAAATACAAAATATTTTTTATACCAATCTCTATCATACGTGTCAGAAAAGAAAAGACCCCACAGAAGCGGAGTCTTTTCCCAAAAAACAGGGAACAGCGTCAGAAAATTATTTCTTATCGTTGTCCATTTGTTCTTTCAGTGCAGAAAGAGCTTGCAAATCGCCTAAGGTTGCTGCTTTGTCATCATTGGTATTTGTATTAGATGAAGACTCGGCAGTTTTTGGCTTTTTGTTGGGGCGAGCCTTTTTGGATTCGCCTTCACTTTCTTCCACTACTTCTGCATATACTTTGGCGTGAGAAACCACGATGCGTTTCTCATCCTTATAAAACTCAGTTACTTTGAAATCCAGTGACTCGCCCACTTCTGCCATGGTTGTATCTTCTTTGGCTAGGTTTTTCAACGCTGCCATTCCTTCAATACCGTATGGCAATTCGATGGTTGCACCTTTTTCAGATTTGGAAATCACTGTACCGCGATGCGTAGAACCCACATAGAAGATGGTTTCGAAAGTATCCCAAGGATTTTCTTCCAACTGTTTGTGGCCCAGAGCCAGGCGACGACTGTCTGCGTCAATTTCCAGCACCACTACTTCGATTTCTTCATTTACTTTCGTAAACTCAGATGGGTGTTTGATTTTCTTAGTCCAAGACAGATCCGATACGTGTACCAGTCCGTCAATACCTTCTTCTAGCTCAACAAACAGACCAAAGTTGGTTAGGTTACGTACGATGCCTTTGTGTTTGGTACCTGGTGCATATTTGGTTAGCAGGGCAGGATTAGTCCAAGGATCTTCGGTTAATTGTTTGATACCCAGAGACATTTTGCGTTCGTCACGATCGAGGGTCAATACAACTGCATTGATTTCGTCGCCGATTTTCACAAATTCCTGAGGATTACGCAGGTGTTGTGACCAAGACATCTCAGATACGTGGATCAAACCTTCTACACCAGGCATCAGTTCTAGGAATGCACCGTAGTCAGCTACGTTTACAATTTTACCTTTTACTTTAGAACCAACCTGTACTTCTTGTGGCAGTGAATCCCATGGATGAGGCGTAAGTTGCTTCATGCCCAAAGAGATACGTTTTTTGTCTTCGTCGAAGTCCAGTACTACGATCGTCACTTTGTCGTCCAGTTTCAGTACTTCTTCTGGGTGCGTTACGCGGCCCCAAGAAATATCTGTAATGTGCAACAGACCATCTACACCACCTAGGTCAATAAACACACCAAAGTTGGTAATGTTTTTCACGACACCTTCCAGGATCTGACCTTTTTCAAGGTTAGTCAGGATTTGCTGACGTTGATCTTCCAGATCTTTCTCGATCAGGACTTTGTGAGAAACAACTACGTTATCGTTAGCGTAGTTAATTTTCACCACTTTCACTTCCATTTTCTTACCTACATAAATGTCGAAGTCACGAATTGGCTTCACATCTATCTGAGAACCAGGCAAGAATGCTTCAATACCGAAGATATCTACAATCAAACCACCTTTGGTACGACGCTTCACAAATGCTTCGATAACCAGATCTTGGTCCAAAGCTTTCTGAATGTTATCCCAAGCAGTAAGAATTTTGGCTTTTTTACGGGAAAGAATCAGCTGTCCGTTGGTATCTTCTTGATTTTCTACGAAAACATCAATCAGTTGTCCTACTTTCAATTCGGGCATATCCCGGAATTCAGAAAGAGGAACCAGACCATCTGATTTGAAACCTATATTGATAATGACATCCCGGTCTGAAATACCTACCACTGTACCTTTCACCACTTCTTTTTCGGCGACTTCGGTCAGCGTACCGTCAATCATTTGTTCCATTTCGGCTTTTTCAGCTGCCGAGTAGCCACTGCCAAAGCCTTTTGCATTGACTTTGTCCCAGTCAAAATGTGCAGGAGATTTACTCATAATAGTATGAAAATGACCCAATTGTGTACATCAACCTGTAGGTCGGGCAGATTGAACTATAGTGAAAAAAACAAAAACAGCCCGTTCTTTTAACAAAACGGGCTGCAAAGGTAAGAAAAGGTTTGGATATTTCCCAGTATAAGCGGGGTTCTTTTTGTACTTTTTAGACTAGAAAAGAAGGGGAATTCAATACGAGCAGCAATGGCACAACCATCCTTTTTTCACTCAATCATAATCTACTGTTTTCATCTTTTTACTCAGGTATGGATGCCAGTCTTCTTCCAAGTGGCCTGAAAGGTCTCGCAAAAACATGATAAAGGTAGGTTTGTAGGGCTTTTGCTTGATGAACATGGTAGCTTCTTCGGGTGTATAATCTCCTTTTTTGGCATTACACCGACGGCAGGCCGTGACCAGATTGTCCCAGGAAGATTTTCCACCACGGGATTTAGGCATTACATGGTCCAGGGTCAGGTCTTCGTGTGTGCCACAGTACTGACATCTGTGTCCGTCGCGTTTGAAGATATTTTGCCGGGTCAGGATCACACCTTTGTAGGGCAAATGGATATACCGATGCAATCGAATGATTGAAGGCATCGGAAAACTGACAGATACAGTGCGTAATGCTTCTGTACGTGATTCTGTCACCAGCTCAGCTTTGTTTAAAAACACCAAGATGAAGGCTTTTTCGGTACTGCACACCGTAAGAGCCGTGTAGTCCTGATTTAAGACTAATACTTTCTTTCCCATGAATCAGTAAAATGAAATGCATTACAGATAGTGTAATCGCCAACGACTTGCCATATAACCACAGTACTCAATGGAGTAGTTCCAGTCTACTAGAGTTTCCCCATAAGTAAAATTTTCAAAATATACACAAAAAATTGAAGGAAAAAAATAAGGGTCTAACAGAAGATTTTCTCTAAGTCAAATCTATTCTTAACAAACGGATCACAAGAACAATATATAAATCACTACCTTACAGGTATTTATGAAATTTTTTCGATCTTTTTCCTATCACACATTCCATACAAATAAAGTAGCAGAGATGCCTATAAATTTTGACAATTGAAAGAAACTCTTTGGCACGAGATTATTGGCAGGTCTGTTTGGCAGCTCTATTGCACAGACAGGTTTAGGTTAGGCATTGTTTCTTGTGCCCTGTTTGGGCAAACAGCTTTATGTGTTGATAGACAGGATCTGGCCATCAGTTAAGCATTCGGTTGGCAACTCATGGGCATGGGCTAGCATCTCATCACCCAAGTGTGTAAGTACCAGACGACGGGTGTGCAGCTCTGAGAAATGTTTTTCTAACGTTCGATAACTCACATGCGAAGGGCCATCTTTGTCATAGAAATTGCATTCGCAGATAAACAAGTCAGTCTGGTCGGCCAAGGGAATCAGGGCATCTGTCCATTCGGTATCTCCTGAAAAGCCTAGTGCCTTTTGCCCGGCTTCGATGCGTATCCCATGCGGCAGCGACGCAGGTGAGTGAACGACTGGAAATGCCTGTATTTGAATATTTCCAATGGCAATTTTGCGGGTATCTTGGTACTCATGGTAGTGTATAGGAAATGTACTTCCAATCTGAGCAGCCAGTCCGGGATACAAGCTTTCCAGCAGTTGTTCCATCCGGGCTTTTCCACCCCGTGGACTCACAATAGTAAGCGGATGAACCCGTTTGCTTACGATAGCATCGAGCAGAAAAAAGGGTACACCTCCATAGTGGTCGCCATGAAAATGGGTAAGTACAATGGTATCAATGGCTTGTGGGGTCATGCCCATCTGTTTCATGGCCACAAACGAGGTAGCTCCACAGTCGAGCAGCAGCTGAGTTCCAGCAGTTTTTAGGTGAAAGCAGGTGTTGTTACGCCCGCCGCTGGCAAAGGCATCGCCACAACCGATGACAGTGAGTTTCATAGAAAAAGGATTAAGGTTTTATTCCAAGCCCTGAACCTACAAATTTTCTGGGAAAACTTCTTTCCTTTTCATTCCATACTTTGCTACATCCTCTTGAGTACCAATTGTGCAATGGAAGGATTTGTCAAAATAGCCTTTAGGGTCACTACCCGTTTTAGAGGTTTCAACACCTCGTTCGTAGACCTATAAAAAAATGTAGGTCGTATATCTCATAACCGGCCTTATTATATCTCTATCATTCCTTCAAAAACTTTTTCTGCCGGCCCAATTAAATAGACATCTGTAAACCGATCATTGTCTTTCAGGAACGATACCTGCAACTCTCCTCCTTTGGTGTGAATCCGTACGGGACTCGTAATATGGTGGTAATTGGCAGACAAAGCAGAAGCTGTTACGCCTGTTCCGCAGGAGAAAGTTTCATCTTCTACACCTCGTTCGTAGGTACGCACATACAGGCTGTTGTCGCCCAAAATTTCCACAAAATTTACATTGGTTCCGCCTTTAGAGGCAAAATAGTCGTTGTAGCGAACGGCACGGCCATTTTCAACTATTTCTTCATGGGTCATGGATTGCACCTTAGGCACAAACGTGACATAATGTGGTGAGCCTGTATTGAGAAAATCATAGTTAGTCTCGCGTTGCACATAGGATACATCTTTCATGCGCAGGTATACCAAACTATTCTGGATATAAGCTTCATGCAGTCCATCACTGGCTTCAAACAAGGTTTCTTGTTGGAAAATACCTAGGGCATGGGCAAACCGAACCAGACAACGCCCCCCATTGCCACACATACTACTGGAATTTCCATCGGCATTGAAATAGACCATTCGAAAGTCATATTCTGGATGATTCTGAAGCAACATCAATCCATCAGCTCCGATGCCAAACCGACGGTCACAGAGATGGGCTATCAGTTCATGGCTTATAGGAAAGGTTTTCCGGCGGTCATCTACAATTACAAAGTCGTTGCCAGTTCCTTGGTATTTATAAAAATGAAGCAGCATAAAAGCAAATGATTTCTTACGTTCCCTGCAAAGGTATGAAAGATTTCAAACAAATGAGTGAATGAGTAAATAATGCATGGGGGCTTTTACGAATACTTTCCACAGGTCTATGACTGGGCAACTGCGTTACCCAGTTCACTCATTCATTTAATCGCAGACTATTTTTTCGTAACGGGTCTGATCAAAGATTTGTTTGCGGACTTTTTTACCAAATCTGTCTATATAAAATACCAGATATACGTCGGCATTTTCTATATATTTCTCAGCCATATAGAACGGAACTTCAGCAGTGCCTACGTTTCGCAGGTCGTCGTATTCAAAATCTACTACAATGCCACGGGTGTTGCTCAGGATGCCATACTGGCGGTTGGCATACATACGTAGAATGATTTCCGAGTTGTCGTTGCGGATGTACTGAAAGTCGTCCAAAGCTTTGAAAACGAATTTCTTTTCTGCAATATGATAGAAATGCCACTGATAGTCTCTCTTTACCAGGGCTACGCCATATTGCCAGTAGCGGATTTCGTCAAAGTCAAATGCTGAAACGGCTTCATTGTCAGCATTAATAAAGCCATATTTGTCTTTCTTTGCAGCTATAAACAGCAGTGAATTGTCGGTATAAGGACGGATAATGCGTTCGTACTGTGGAGCAATATCAATACCCCGGCCCAAGTGCAACAAGCCAAACGTGCCATTTTTAAAGGTGGTCACAAATCCATTGGCATAGCTAAGTCCCTGATATACCACTGGAAGAATCACTTTACCGGTTCCGTCAATCAGTCCCCATTTATCATTTTCTTGTATGGCAATCCAGTCACCAGTCCAGAGCACAATTTTGTCATATTTAACGGGTAGTATCTGTTGCCCTTTAAAGGAAAGAAGTCCTTTTTTTCCTTCTTTGTCTTCCATGATAATCCAGCGGCGGCCAGCTCCTTCGTCTGACTGTAGCAGTGTAACATTCTGATAGGATCCGATTTTCAGGAAAATATCTGGCGTAAAGAACGCATAATACACACCATTGGGATTGTTTGCAGAGGATTTTTTGACAGCAAATCCTTCTCGCCCTAGCAGCATAACGGTATCATAGTCAAACTTGAGGCGAGGGGCAATGGACGTTTTCCAGATGGCCCAGCGGTTGTCTTTGCGAACAGCATAGAAAGAGGTATTGCTAACAATATCACCCACACTGTCTGCCAACATTTTACCTTTAGTGTCGAGCAGTTTCTTGTGGTCGGCATAGGCCACTTCCCATCCCATCATCAAAGGCTTCATATGTGCAGGTGCCGACGGAATAATGACTTGCAAGTCCCGGTCTACAATACTTTCAGTGTCTCCAGTTTTTACCCGCAGTGCATCTTCTTTTACCCATTCCACCCCGTCATACAAAAACTCCATAGGAGGCAGTCGTTTTTGTGACAGAGAGTCATTTCTGACAATGGCATATTTGTTATTTTGACGAAACGCCACCAGTCCATCTTCCAGGTTTTTAATCTCTTCATAGACTGTCTCTGTTATTTTACTACCAAAGAAATTGACCAGTCCATATTTTGTATCTTGTTTGACTATCAAAAAGTTATCATTCAGCCGTTCAATCTGATCATACTGGACAGGCAGTACTGGAAAACCAGCTTCATGCCAGATACCTACTTTATTATTCTGTTTGACCAAGATCAGTTCTCTGTCTAGCTGCTCCACATCTTGGAAACCAAACCCAGTCACTTCTCGCCCCGTTTTATCTACTGCACCCATCCGATTCTGCCAGTAGACCAGCATGATATTATCTTTTACACCATCACAGAAATAATTAGCAGCAACAGAGTCGTATTTGGTTGGAACTTGTATTACACCATTGGCATCTATAAACCCGTATCGGCTAATCTCCTCATCGTAGACTGGGAAGTAGGCTAGTGATTCGGTTTCTGCCCGTTTCTGCACATATTCTTTATCCAGAAAATCCGGATAATGGGTCAGAAAATCTTCAGTAGTGTTATTTTCCCGTTGATACAACGAATACACCCAATACCATGCCTGTTGGGTAAACGAGTTTTTGGGGTATCTACGCACAAAGTCTATGTAGCTTTGCCGACTATGATCGGTGGTCATGAGTTCATAAATACGCCTTTCTGCTTCATCCCGGTAAGGACTGGTTGGTTGTATTTCCAGAAATTTTTCATAGGAAGTAATGTCATTATCTCTGGTCAGAAACTCAAACAGGAGCAGTTCGTAGAGTTGTTCAGCTTCATGGGCCTGTTTGGCATTGGGGTAGGTATCCAGAAATTTCTTATAACTGTTATAGGTATTGATACGGGAAGCTTCGGCATAGGCCAGCTCGTTGCGTCTGGCTACTGCGGTGTCTTGTTGGCGAGCCGTTGGAAAATGTTCGATGAAATACTGGTAGCTGGCTATGTTATGTTGATAGGATGCATTACTAAAGGCCAGGTTGTCAATTTCCAGCTTTTTGTCTTGGATCACTTCCCAAGTAACACCTGCATGAATCCATTTTCGGATAGAGGCAGGTTTGCTGGGAGGAAAGTAGTCAATAGCCTGTAAAACATGCACATACGCTGAGTCCAGATACAGAAAACTTCCCTGTCCATTAAAATTATCCGCAGATGGAGCCACAGAGGCTGTCGGCTGACCAGAGATGGTAGCGGTATGGTATTGCTGCAAAAAATACAGCGAATACACATAGTGAGCTCCTGCGTTCTGAGAATTTTTTCGCAAAACCTTATTCAGCTTACCTCGGGCTTCTTTGGGATGGTTATTTTTTAGCTTCTTTAACGCATCTGTTACCGGGTCGGCAAACGAATGAGCGGAAAAACAAAAGCCAGTTACAATCCACAGATACAAAATGTATTTCTTCATGGGTAATTTTCCAATGTTTATTACTTGCCGTCTTTTCTCTTGTTCAAGGAACTGGAAGTCAATTCGTGTCCAAAAATAAAGTTACGTATTTCTTTTTCCTTTATTTCAGGTGTATATGGTATTGAAAGGCTTGTGCAGAAGTACCTGAATCCCTGTAAAGGTGCATTTCTGACAAGAGCCGAAATATACGACTACTTCTTTCGTTCCTTTGGCAGAAAATAGGCTGTTTTTCTATTCATGTAATAAAAACCAGTATTTTTATAGCCGTAATCGGATGATTTACAACTTGTCACCAACCCTCTGTATCTATATTAATTAATCTTATTTACCTTTGATGTATGAATGAATTTGAGGCGTATCTACGTTTAGGCTTTGCCCATATAACAGATCTGAATGGTTATGACCATATTCTTTTTGTGGTAGCCTTGTGCACCATCTATCAACTACCCGACTGGAAACGGATACTGGTACTAGTCACTGCCTTTACACTGGGCCACTCAATCACACTGGCTATGGCTACCTTGCAAGTGTTTTCGTACTCGGCAGCCGTTATTGAATTTCTGATTCCGATTACTATTCTTGTGACAAGTATAAGCAATTTTTCTCAAAAATCCACTCATAATCAAGTTACTACCAGTCCGTCTCGCTACCTGCGATATGGTCTGGCACTGGGCTTCGGGCTGATTCATGGACTAGGGTTTTCGAACTACCTGCGTAGTCTATTGGGGCAGGAAGGCAGTATTGTTCAGCCGTTGCTGGCGTTTAATATCGGGCTGGAATTTGGGCAGTTGTGTATTGTGGGCGTTTTTCTGGTTCTGTCGTATGTCTTTACCCGCATTTTCCACGTCAGTCGTCGTGACTGGATGCTGGTACTCTCGGCGGCCGTAGCTGGCATTTCCCTGACACTGATTCACAAAGCTTGGATATTTTAGTCTAAGAAGCTGTTTACGTTAATTTTATAAGCCGCAACAGCTTCTAAAGCTTGGTTTACTTGATTCCAAGACTACCTCGATTATATATATGAATCAAAGATCGAACAATAGTTAGCGTGGAAAACGAGAAACTTATCTTGGATAACATTCAAAATCCTGTCTGCTAAACAGGCGATTTTGCCATAAATGAACCACAATTACCTGATAATCAATTCGCAACCCTAACCCTCAATTCGTATGTATAATCAAGGTAATTCTGAAATCAAGTAAATCAAGGCTCAGACACAAATCAAGGTAATCCTAAAATCCTTCGAATCAAGGTTCAAACAATTCGGACAATTTTTGTATTTTTGAGGCTTGCGAAGTATTTTAGTGTCTATTCTTTATTGTTAATACCGATCCAGTGAAATACAACGAGTACAAAAGTGCAGATTATCCAAAGATCGCACAGGACATTCTTTCTTTCTGGAAAGAAAACCAACTGTTCGAGAAATCGGTCAGTTTCAGGGAAGGCAAGCCCAGTTTTACGTTTTACGAAGGTCCGCCGTCTGCCAATGGTACGCCTGGTATTCACCATGTGATGGCCCGGACTATTAAAGATATTTTCTGCCGCTACAAAACCCTCAAAGGCTTTCAGGTAAAACGGAAAGGCGGCTGGGATACGCACGGCCTACCCATTGAGCTACAGGTAGAAAAAGAACTGGGGATCAAGAAAGAAGACATTGGCGTAAAAATCAGCATTGAAGCATACAACCAAAAATGCCGCGAAACGGTGATGCGGTATACCGACCAATGGAATACCCTGACGGAAATGATGGGCTACTGGGTAGACCTGAATGATCCATATGTAACTTATCAGACTAATTATATTGAAACCCTGTGGTGGCTACTCAAGCAACTACACGACAAAGGGTTGCTATACAAAGGCTATACCATTCAGCCGTATTCTCCGGCTGCTGGAACTGGCTTGAGTAATGCCGAACTCAATATGCCCGGAACGTATCAGAATGTAAAAGATACAACTATTGTGGCAATGTTTAGGGTAAAACCAGACACCGACAAGCATCAGGTATTGACCCAGCCCCTCCCTACTGAGGAGGGTTGGGGTGGGGTGTATATCCTCGCCTGGACGACAACTCCTTGGACTCTTCCAGCCAACTCAGCCCTGACGGTAGGTGCAAATATTGACTATGTACTTGTCAAAACTTTTAACCCGTATACCTTCGAACCTGTTCGGGTGGTGCTGGCAAAGGCGTTGGTCGGAAAATACTTCTCGGAAAAAGGCGAAAACGGTGACTTTGCGGCCTATGCTGCCGGTGAACGAAAAGTTCTACCTTGGACTATACTCAAAACCTGCAAAGGCCGTGACCTGGAAGGCATTGAATATGAACCACTGCTGCCATTTGTTATGCCATCTGCCCCAGCCTTCCGTGTCATCATAGGCGACTTTGTGACCACAGAAGATGGTACAGGTGTGGTACATACCTCTCCAACCTTTGGTGCAGATGACTTTCGGGTTGCCCAGCAAAACGGCATTCCACCCATCATGGTATCTGATGAAACAGGTAAAGATGTGCCTATTGTGAACCGCAAAGGGCAGTTTGTGATAGAAGTAGGAACTCAGCTGGCAAAAAAAGTGGTCGAATATGGCATCAAAACGCATCGTCCGCTCACAGAGACTGATTTCTATGTAAAAAACTATACCAACGAAGACGAAAAAGCACCAGATTATAAAACCACTGACGAAATCATTGCCATTATCCTGAAACTGGAAGGCAAAGCGTTTAAAGTGGAACGATACGAACACACCTACCCGCATTGCTGGCGTACCGATAAGCCGGTGCTGTACTATCCGCTGGATAGCTGGTTTATCCGTAGTACTGCCATGAAAGACAGACTGGTAGCTCTCAACAAAACCATCAACTGGAAGCCGGAAAGTACTGGAACTGGACGGTTTGGCAACTGGCTGGAAAACCTAGTAGACTGGAACCTGAGCCGAAGCCGCTTCTGGGGTACTCCCCTGCCCATCTGGCGTAGTGAAGATGGAGAAGAAGTATGTATTGGTTCTGTCAAAGAACTTCAACAAGCCCTGACGCATGCCCTGAAAGATACCGTTCTGACAGCTACACAACGGCAAAAAAATGAAGAATTCCTGGCAAAAATTGATACCCAAAGCCACGACTTGCACCGTCCGTATGTGGATGAGTTGTACCTAGTCTCAGCTAGTGGCAAAGTGATGATTCGCGAAACTGACCTGATTGACGTTTGGTTTGATTCCGGAGCCATGCCCTATGCCCAGTGGCATTATCCATTTGAGAACCAGGATATTTTCAAAAATAGCTACCCAGCTGATTTTATCTCAGAAGGAGTAGACCAAACACGGGGCTGGTTCTTTACACTGCATGCCATTGCTGGAATGCTGTTTGACAGTATAGCCTTCAAAAACGTAGTTTCCACCGGACTGGTACTGGATCAGAATGGGGAAAAAATGTCTAAGCGGAAAGGCAATACGGTAGATCCATTCTTTGCCCTGAATAAATACGGTTCAGATGTGGTGCGTTGGTACATGATTGGCAACTCTAACCCTTGGGATGACCTCAAGTTTAGCTGGGACAAAGTATATCAGGATGCCGAAGGAAAAAACCATCTCTATGATGGCAAGAAACATTTGCCGGAGTATTACAAGTCCATGCAGTTGGTAGACCAGTATTCGGATGGAATTGTGGAGGTGCAACGCAAGTTTTTTGGAACTTTGTTCAATACGTACCAGTTTTACGCCCTGTACGCCAATTTGGACAATTACAAACTGTCTGAATTTGAACGAGTTCCGTACGAAAATCTGACCGAACTAGACAAATGGGTAATCTCTAAGTTGCAGTCCCTGATTCTAGAAGTAGACGAAGCCTACGCCGCCTACGAACCCACTCGTGCCGTTCGGGCCATTCAGAACTTTGTCACTGAGCAGCTTTCCAACTGGTATGTACGTCTGGCACGCCGCCGTTTCTGGAAAGGAGAACTCACTACGGATAAAAAGGCAGCCTACGAAACCTTGCAGGAATGTTTGGTGGTGATAGCCCAGCTGATGAGTCCGGTAGCTCCGTTCTTTGGCGACTGGCTATATAAAAATATGACCGATAATGTACGTGCCGAGGCCATAACCAAACAGACACCGTTGGCTCCGGAATCGGTACACTTGACAGACTTTGTACAAGCTGAACCCACTCGGATCAACAAAGACCTAGAAACGTCTATGGAACTAGCCCAACGGTATTCGTCTATGGTACATGCCTTGCGAAAAACCCATAAGCTACGGGTACGCCAACCCCTGTCACGGATTCTGTTGCCCGTGTTGAGTGAGCAAACCCGTGAGCAAATTAGCTCCGTAGCCGATCTGATTCTGTCCGAAACCAATATCAAAACCGTAGAATACATTGATGATGCCTCCGGACTGCTGGTCAAAAAAGTAAAGCCAAACTTTAAGAAGCTGGGCAAAGAATATGGTCCACGGATGAAAGATGTAGCGGCTTTGATTCAGGGCATGGATAAGGATGCCATCCGGACATTGGAAAAAACTGGGACTTATGCCACTAGTCTGAACGGCGAAGCCATTACACTGACACCCGAAGATGTAGAAATCTCAGCTGAAGACATTCCCGGCTGGATTGTAGCCAGTGAAGGCGGCCTAACCGTAGCCTTGGACATTACCCTGACCGACGAACTCCGCCGTGAAGGTATTGCCCGTGATGTGGTAAACCGCATTCAGAATCTGCGCAAGGATTCTGGACTGGAAGTACAGGACAAAATCCGTCTGACCTTCCAGAAACAGAATGCCTTTGTAGATGAAGCCCTAGAAACCAACCGCGACTATATCTGCACCGAAACCCAAGCCCTGGAACTAGCCCTGCTGCCTCAAGTAGCCGAAACCGTTGCCCTGGATCTGGATGAATTTGTGCTGAATGTGAAGCTGGAGGTAGTAAGTTAATGTGTAGAGTTATCTACGGGTATCCACAAAAAAGTGGAGGTTGTAAAGCCTCCACTTTTGGTTTGTATGTATCTTATCTGGCCTTGCATTTATAGTGCTACTATTTCTTCTGCTGTCAAACCCGTGTACTTCACAATTTTCTCGACAGGTTCACCAGAGGCTTTCATTTCTCTGGCAATTTCTATTTCTCGCTGATTTATTCTTTTTTTAAATTCCCGTTCCATTTCCTTTAAAGCAAGCTTGGCATCCACCATCTGGGTATGTTGCTCACTGGCAATATCCCGTAAACGAGCCAGATAGCGTTGATAGGCTTTTTGCTCTTCTTCAGACAACTGCATTTCTGCTAGTTTATCTTTTGCCTCTGCTAGACCCTGTGCTGTAAAATTATCCTGTACTTCTCCGTTTTTGAGAAAATAAATCCATTCATCCAGCTTATCTTTTATCCGGTTGCTAAATTGACTGACCTTGATCAGCCAGTATTCAGGAAATATCTGTGCAGGGGTTTCTTTGGCGTATTCTTCTTGTTGCTGAGCTGACAGAGCCAGAATATCACCTTTATGAATACCTTTGAAAAAAGTAGTACCATGATAGACATAATCCTTTCCCTGACCCAGATCAAAATAGGCAATCGTCACGGAAATTACCTTTTTCACCTGTGCATAGGCTTCTCCTTCTTTGATGTGTTCCGTAATAGCCTTAGACGTGCCGTATAAAATCCGATGAAAATAATCGTATTCCTTGCTGTTCTGCACCTCAATAATAACTAGTTCCTGGCGGCTGTTTTCGACCAGAATATCTACCCGGTTGTGTTTATCATTCTCAGTTTCCTTATTGCTTTCACTATCCAGAATTTGCTTGATTTTGATGGATTCCGACAAGAGTTCAGACAGAAACCCTTCCAGAATAGCAAAGTTAGCTTTGTGCCTGAGTATCTTTTTGATAGCCCAGTCAAATCGAATCAGGTGGTATGTCTTTTTCATGCCACAAAAATATC
>JACCDR012095961.1_pt1 | contig 21268 bp, 31 predicted proteins | sample 7446431 | NCBI WGS metagenome assembly JACCDR01 (sample SAMN15323443, study PRJNA562643) | freshwater metagenome | isolation source: river surface water | place: USA:Blue River Watershed | collected 2017-08-17 | reverse complement strand
GTCCGAATTACCCGCATAGGGGGAGGGGGTGGGAAGTACCTTTGGGAAAGAATGCGAGGCGAATCGGTATCAGGTGGTGGGCAGCTTTGTGGTGGCTCAGCGCCGCGTTGCTAGGGCTACTTGCATGGCTTTCTTTAGTTCTTCGGGGAACGTGACTTCGATGGCGCGTTTGGCTATGGCTTCTACATCGAAGAGCTTGCGATACACAGGCGCTTTGCCATAGATGATCACGGGCTTGATTGCCGAACCCAGTGCACCAAAGCTTGTTTTCTGCCACACACCCAAAGGCAGCTTGCCACCACCGGGCTTGCCTACAAAGTAGCTGATGCCACGCTGGCCGGTGCGTTTTGATCCCTTGGCCAAGCGTTCGCGCTTGGCATCTTTCATGTTGGCAAAGTAGCCCTGCTCACCAAAAGCTTTGAAATAAGAAAGAATTTGAACAATCTGACCGCGCGACATGTTGCCATGCGCATCCATTTTAGCTGCACTGCCAGGCATGGCCATGTAACCAGAGGGCAGCAGGCCACTGCTTTGCAGCGACCGCTCAAAGGCTTTGAGCTTTCGAGCGCCGCCGTAGACCATAGGCGACAGGTAGTCTCGCGCGTTCGTGCCGCGACCAAATACCGGCCTGAAATCCACCTCTGCTCGCAGCTTGGTTTTGGTGGCTCGGTACAACCTGAAGCCACGCAAAGAGTAAGCTGTGGGCCGATCGACGAAAGCAGACATTTGCCGCTCCACGTCAGCCTTGGCAGCTTGGGCAGCACGGGTGAGCGCCAAGGCGGTGGCAAACGGCACCTGGTCATGAGCCACACGGCTGAACAAGGACACTTGCTCAGCCAAATTGGACTTGACGCTAATCGTGATCATGAAAAAACCCAGCAAAGTTGCCTTGGCTGGGTGTGTTTGGGTGAGTTCGTTTCAACCGTACCTGAAATATAGCATAAGTGGGCAATGTGTAAAACTCCCCGGTGGTAAGTAGAATTACGTAATGCATGGGATTTAGGGTGCAGGCGTGTGCACCGAGCTGCGCTCCACGCCTCGTTTGCCACGCGATTCATTTTGCAGCCATTGCTCCAAAAGCGCATCACTTTGGCAGAGCCACAGCTTGATCGTGCTGGGCGATTTGAGCATGAGCTGCGCCACTTGCTTGATCTCCTTCAAATCGCGGTAGTGGTGCATGATCGTCATGTGCAGGTAGGAGTGTTTGCCAATCAGGCTTTTGATGGCGTCGTTCATTTTCCCCGCCTCCACCGCATCCACGGGATCTGCGCCATCATTGTGGCTGGCCGCAACGCGGATGAAGTTAACTTTGCGCGGGTAGCCTGTGCCCAGGGCGTTGCCACTGTTGATCCAGCGCGACCAATTTTCAAGCTGGCGCTTGATGCCGGGATTACGTTCCATGAGCTGCCCCCTGATCCGCTGCAGGCGCGTCACCCCACATCACCACAAAGCCAAAGCCGAACTGGAGAGCTTGCTCACGCAACACGTCGGCCACTGTGGCCCAACGCTCACCCGCAAATGGCGCGCCCATCACATGGCCGGCTTCCATAGCGTAAAAGCAATTGACCTCACCCCGCAAACCACGGCGCACCAGGGCATACACCTCAGGTTGCACCTTCGCGCGTTCTTTGATGGCCTCATACAGCTTGGGCATGCGGGTGCGAATCGTGTGCAGATCTTGCTCCACATCCTCTTTGGATCGATTTGCCGTCAATGTGTCCATGTGTCCAACCCTTTTATATAGAAGGTATATGTGTGAGTTGCGCCCTCGCGAGCGAGCGCGCGTGTGTGTGCCTGTGTGTGTGCGGGTGTGTTTAAGAGCGCTCTTGCTCTTTTGACCATGCAGCAGCTTCAAGTGCTATTTATTCAATAGCAGCATAGAAACATCCTCTATGCAAAAGCCTTGGACGCTTGGACACATCCGCTCTCGCACAGGGCCGCATGGGCGCTTTGGGCTAGGTCATAGGCCCATGCAACGCGCTCCCCACAGCGCGCCCACGTTGCAGGCTGCGAATCGCGCCTCCTGCGTGCAACGTGGGCGCGTGCGTATCGCAGCCCTGGCAAGCTGGGCGCATTCGCGCTCTGATCAGCTTAAAAAGGGTCATCGTCGCTTCCCGGTAAAGGTTGACCATCGCCGCCAACAGACGGCCCCACTGAGCGTTGTTGCGCTTCTACATCCGTGTCTTCATCTTCTTTAGGCGGCCACACTTCGGGCTGCACATAGCCCATCACGCGCGCGCCATCCAGCTTGCGCTTCTTGTAAGCCCATTCATTCTTGTCAAACCACGCCCGCACATCGTTTTGCAGGCCATAGGTGCCCTTGCTCACATCGGAGCCTAGGGCTTTGATCACCATTTCCAGCGTGATGAAGGTCGTGAGCTGCGTGATGGCCGCGCTGGTGGCTGATTCGCCTTGCGCGCTGCCTTCGCGCTTGGTGAGGCGATCCAACGTGGTATGCACCACGCTTTCCACCACACGCGCGTTTTGCATCGGGTCAAACAGCCGTTTTTGCAGCGCCATATCCACATGAAACACTGCGCCAGAGCGGTAGGCCAGTAAGGCCTCTGCAAACAACTGATCGCGCCTCTCTTTGAGCCATGCAATGTTGATCGGCTGAATGCAGGGAATCGGCCAAAAGCGCCTATTGCCAGTGGGATCGCGCAAATACTTCTTGGAATTCGTTGAGCCCGTGAGCACCACTTGGCGCGGGAAGCTGGTCACTGATCTGGCATAAGCTGGCCGGTATTTGTCGGTGGTGGAGCTCACAAAGGCCTTGATCAAATTCACGTCTGCCAAGCTAAAGCCCGCCAGTTCGCCAAATTCATAGATCCACAAGCCCGCAATCTGCTCGCAGCCTTTTTCGGTCTTGCTCACCTCAAAATGCGTATCTGAAAACCAGCGCTTGTCCACAGCCAAGGTAGACAGCATCGTGCTCTTACCTAAGCCGCCCGCGCCCTCTAAAACCGGCATGTAATCAAACTTCACGCCCGGCTCCATCACCCGAGCCACCCTGGCGATCAACCAAAATCGGCCAACGAGGCAAAGGTATTCCCACAGATCCGCGCTCGTGCTTTCTTTTTGATAGCCCAAGCAAAACGGCAGCCATTCATTCAGGCGCGTACGGCCATCGTGCTGCAGGCCTTCCAAATACTCTCGCACAGGGTGCCAGGCGCATTCCAAAGCCACCGTCTTGATGCCCTCATACAGCGAATCAGCGCCCACTGCGGGCAGGCCATACTTCTGGCTCAAATACTTACCCAGGCGCAGCTCTACGCCATCCTGCAGCGGGCCCGCTTTGCCATTGGTCCAAGGCCACTCTTTTCGCGATTCAATGGAATTCGATAGCTCATTAAAAGCAGCAGCACTGGCCAACAAGGCATCGTTTTCCAGGGCAGCAATCACCGCCTTGCGGTTGATCGCCCGCCAGCGGCCCTTGTCAGAATCCCAGTACGGGTTAAGCCACCATGGCATGCCCGCCGGGCCGCCGTCATCGCCACCTGAGCCGGAGTCACCACCACCGCCATGCCCGCCGTGGCCAGCGTCAGCGAGATCGTCGCGCGCGGTGGGTTTGGCATCATCTGGCACCACCGTGAGCAGCGTGTAGGCCTGGGCAAACAAAGCAAGCATGCGCGGCGCATCCCAGCCCTCGGCAATCGCGTCAGCGCAGTCCCAGCCATCGGGCGCAATGCCGGGCGCGGGAATGGGCAGCAGGCTCACCTTGCAGCCGTGTGCATCGCGCAAAGTAGCGCCAATGCCCACCATCGCTGCCATGCCCGGCTGCTCACGCTCAGGCAGCAGAGGCTGCGCGGCTTTCACAGCTTCCAAAGCCAGCGCATCCAGCCCTTTGGCCTGCTCACGCGGCACCTTTTTCCGCTTTGAATCGCAATCCGGCCACATCAACACCGTGCTGCCAGCCAGCCAGCTCCAATCTGCCTTCTTCCAGGCATTGCACCCGCCCTGCCAGCTGGCGACACAATAAATACTAGGGTGCGCAGCGTCTAGCGCATCTTGCAGCGCTTGAGCCTTCTTTTCGCCTTCCACCAAAATCACAGTGCGGCCAGTGGGCGACAACCCCGCTGGGAAATACAACGGCCTAGGCTCGGCAAACGCCTTTGCTTTCCAAGCCAGCGAGCCATCTTCCGCATGCTTGCACCAGCAATGCGGCAAAGGCAGCTTGCCGCCCTCCGAGCGAATCACCCGCACTACATAGCCATACAGCACACCATCTATCGAATACTCAGCCAGATGGTCCACCGTTTCAGGCTCAGAGCCACGGTATGCATGGCGATAGATGAACTTCGGTGCATCTGGCGGCACAGGCATGATGGGCAGCCAACGGTCTTTGGGCTGGGGCGCGGCCTCAGCAGGCTCGGGCAGCTTGCGTACAGGCTTTTCAGCCGCTGCGCCAGGGCGCGGCGCTTTGATGTTGCCCACCTCTTCCAAGCCATACTCATGCGCCAGCGCCACGGCCGCAGCCGCCATGCTGGTATGCCCATGTATAGCCTTGTAAAGCGCCAGCAAATCGCCGCCGCGCTCATCGGTGGCAAAGTCAGCCCATGCGCCGGTGTGTAAATTAACTTGGCAAGAATCGCCAGCGCCGCCCAGCAGCGAGCCGCATTCCCATTCATGCCCACGGCGCTTGCCGCCGGGCAACCAATCAGGCACCACGCTTTCAGCGCGGGCAAGCAACTCCGCCGCCAGCGCAGCAAAATGAATTGGATCTTGTTGCATGGATCAGGCCAGGCTGCGATCCCAAAAGCTCAAAGCCTCATGCCAGCTGCTGGCCGAGGGCAGCGGCGCATGCGCGGCCATGTCGGCCAGCTCATACACCACCGCAGGGCGATCAGAGCCAGAGCGCGGCTCGCTGCCCACGGCGGCAAGCTGCCCAGCGCGGCGCGCATTCTGGCACACCTCCCGCGCCTTCTCAGGCGGCAAGCCCAGCCGCTGCGCCACCCCATAGGCCGAAGCGCGGCCACAAGCCGCAAACTCGCCCAATACCTGCTCCCGCATTGCATTCAAAGGCCTAGCCATGAACCAGCTCCTTTTCGCGTTTGCTTTCACGTTTGCTTTCCTCAAGCCTTGCCTCAATGCACTTGTTCGCCCACACATGGCTCGAATAAGCCAGCTTGGCGCCCGCCAAATGCTTAGCTGACAGCTCCATCTCAGAGCCATCAATCAACCGCGCCTTGGCCACATCCACCCGCGCCACCTTGTAGGCGTCTTGGCCGGTCACCTTGCGCATCACACAGGCATAGCTGCCCGAAGGCAGCTGCACCACCGAGCCACAGTCAAGCTGTGGCCCCTGCAGATGAATCGTTCGCTTGCTTCGCAAATCCATGGTCATGGTGTCCCCTTCAAAATCAAATCAAGAGCGCAACACGCGCCGCAGCGCATCGTTTTCCTCGCGCAGCAAGCGGTTTTGCCGCTCCAGCTCGCTTTCCAGGCGGCGCATGCTGTGCAGGTCATAGCGGCGCTGGCCAGCCATCCACAGCACTGGCGCGTCATTGCCGCAAAAATCCATCAGGCATTCCAGCTTCGGCCAGGTGATGCCCTCTTGCCCGCTTTCCCAGCGGCTCCACTGCGCCTTGTCTAAGTGCAGATCCATCTGCACCTTCTTAGGCTCAAAGCCGGCCAGCTCCGCACACAGGCCAATCGCAGCGCCCAGAGACGTCTTGCGCAAAACCTCATGCGGCTGCACCGCCATAGGCAAACCCAATTGATTCATAAGGGCCTCACAAAATCGTTGAGTGGTGTTGAGAGGCTAAAAAGAGCAAAATTTTTTGCATGCACAACACATCCAAGCAAAAAAAGGCGGGCGCTTCTAACCTGAGAAAATGCGGACATCTGACAACCGCACCATCCCAAGAAAGAAGCGCCCATGAACATCCAATACACCGTGCAAGCCATCCATTGGCTAGACGACTGCGCATACGCCCAAATCGACATACGGCCGCAGCCGCAAGACGTGCCAGAAGAGGTGTATTGCCCGCGCATCACGCTTTCCATGCCTATAGCAAGCCACGCTTTTGCGCCTGCTTCACAGCGCGAGCAACTGCTTCAACAAATCCAGGCTGCATGGCCTGCACAGGCGGCGGCACAGGTGTTTGGGGCGCTGATACAGCAGGCTCAACAATCCCCAACCACGAGCGAAGCCAGCGACGAAGCGCCCTAGACGGCCACACACGCTGCCAAAACAACGGCTTGCGCTTCAAATACACGCGCAGCACCTCCGCTTCCTCAGGGCTAAGCACCATCTCTGCTTGTGAAAGCGGGCGCAGTGGGTTGGTAGGCAGATCAAAGCCAGCTTGCCGCAACTCAAGCTCCTTGTGCTACACAACCCATAGCACCTTGCGCAGAAATGGCAAGGGCTGGTGGGCTGTCGGGGGTGGAATCGGTGGGGGTGGCCAGCTCGGGCACAGGCTGGCCGGGGAAGGTGGTGGTAAACAGGTCAACCAGGGCGACGCCCTCACTGTGGCTTGGCTCTTCGCGCTTGCCAGTCAGCAAACGACTGACCACTGGCTGCGATATGCCCGCGGCCTGCCCAATCTCTTTTTGCGAACGGCCATCATCCATGAGTAGGCGTATCGCTGTTGACCAATCGATTCTATTTAGCATTTGCACAGTATATTCTAAACAGAATCTTTTGTGCAAGCCTTTTTTTGAGAATGTTCGCATGGGCTTACGCGAAACCATTCTTGAGAATATTGACCGCTTCAAAGAGCGCGACAAGATCGCCAGCGACAAAGAGCTGGCGCGGCTCAGTGGCGTGCCGCAATCGACATTCAGCAAGCTTCGCAACCAAAAGCAGGAAAACATTTCCTTCGCGCATATCGAGCGGCTGGCGCATTTCTTCATGACCGACCCCGCCCGGTTTTTCGTGAAAGAATTCACTATTCCTAGCCGTCAGTTCGAAACGCACGTCATGGTGGCTGAAAAGCTCAGTGATGCCGAACTAGAACCACTTACACAGACTGGCCTTGCGTTCCTTGAATCAAGGAAAAAAGCAGCCTAAACCCAGGAGCGATTGATGCCAAAGTACGTTTATTGGATTGGGGGCATCCTGTTTTTTGGTGCCATCGTTAACGCAGTGCAGCAAGGGCCTAACGCGGGCAATTCTCCAACATCGACCGCTGCGCCGCAGAAACTCAAAAGCCCTATGGATGATATGCGGCAGCGCGTTGCTGCTGACAAGCAAGCAAGCGAAGACCTGAAGCGCTTAGAAAAATTAGACTTCAATGCGTTTTGCGCCAAAGAGCTACCAAAACTGCGCACAAAGATTTCATCTGCTCAAGCAGAAGCCATTCAATTTGCTAGCCTGGCACATTCGGTTCTCCCAAGTGACTGGGAATCAGTAAAGAAAAAGACAGTGGGAGTCGGAACATCGAGCTGCGCTGCGATTGCCGCCTGGGGCAGGCCCGAGAAAATTAACACCACAAGCCACAGCAACTTCACGCGCGAGCAATGGGTGTACAGCAGCGGAAACTACCTCTACATCGAAGACGAAAAAGTGCGATCCATGCAAACGTCTAGGTAATAACAAAGGGATTCTATATAGAAACTATGTCTATAAAAGATTCTAAAAAGAATTGACGTACTAGATTCTAAACAGAATAATCGAGTCACCCCAACAAGGAGTGACTCATGCAAACCTCATCCCCCGGCCACGTTCCGCCCCGGCCATTGCCCGCACCGGCGGCAGCGCCAGCCGCCAGCCAGCCAACCAACTGGACCGGCCTAGACCTCTCCAGCGTAGATTCAGTAATCCCTGCGCCAGACTCGATATTTGATGAGCCTTGCTATTCGATCACTGTAGGCTACCCAGTTCGCCTTGCTCGACGTGGGAACGCTTCGCTCACCGTAGAGGTATATTCGCTGGGCAGCGGTGTCGCCATTGAACGAAAGAGCGGCAATCTGAGCGGCGCTGAGGCGACGTTTGAACTCGATCCGGGGTATGGCAGCGTCTTGCAGTTCGCCCCGCACCTTGCGCGTGTAGCCCAGCGGAGCGTAGTAGCGGTTGAGCGGGACATAGCTACCATCTGGCATCAGCTCCAAGCAGAAGATGAGCCACACCCAGCGCAGCTCATCGGGGCCACCCGAGGTTTTCTTAGTGCGAAGCATATTCAGTCTCCAAAATCTGCCATTGTGAGCCTGCGCTCAGCCACTGGCAAGACCACCGTGGCCGAGCAGTTAGCCAAGCGCCTTGGCTGCAAATTCATTTGGGATGAGTGGGTGCCCGGTCAACACCCCATCTTGCCCGGCACGCTGCACCTGACCAACGCACCAGTCTCTCTTGACGAGGTGGCAGCATGAAAGCCGCTATCCTTATCATAGCACTCTGCGCAGCATCCGCGCCGGTCATGTGCCAATCCGATGCACCAGCCCGCACCGCAATGCTGCCCAGCACCGTGGGCTTGCATCTGACCAGTGTTCACAGCAATTCAGGCTCAGGCGCGCCGGGCGCTTTGGGCTGGAACAATCGCAACACCGGTGCGTTTTTAGGCTGGCGAGCTGGCAGCAGCCAAATACTTGGCCAGCAGCTGCAACACACCATCATTGCAGGCGGCTTCAAAAACAGCCTGAGAGAAGAAAGCCTATACGCCGGGCTAGACACCACCAGCGAGCCCATCCACACCCGCGCAGGCCGCTTTAATCTATCCCTCAGCGCCGCATTGCTGACCGGCTATGACCGCCCCGTGCGCGCCTACATCGGCGGCGCCACAGTGCCAGAAGGCCACACCGTCAAAGTGCGCTGCACCGCTCAGCTCGGGTGCCAAAAGTGGCTCACCAAGCCCACCATTTTGCTGGCCATCACTCCCGGCATCGACTGGCAGCCCGCCATACAACACGCACCGATCTTGCGCCTGAGCTACCTGCACGACAGCGGCGGCACAGGCAGCAAAGCCGTGCACCTGACCAGCCGCTGGAGCTTTTAAGCCATGAAAGCCACTGCCACCACCTGGCTGCTCTCAGCCCTGATCTGCATCGCCATTGGCGCCAGCCACCTGCTTGATGCGCAAGCCGACCACAGCGCCGAATGGCAGCAATCGGCCAGCCTGCAAGACGCCCAGCGGGCCGCAGCCCTGCTATCAAACAAAGAGCGCATCGCCCAAGCCATATGCCGCCAAAGCCAAGGCGAAGCCATTGCCAGCTTTGATGCCGATGGTGCACTCGTGTGCACCCCCAAGCGCGGCCAAGCTGTTGCCATGAAAGGCCAACCATGAACCCCGACACCCAACCCCCAACCCCCAACCTAAGAAAGTCAATCATGAACGCATCGATCAAACCCGGATTTCAACTGCCACCCATAGGCACCGCTCTTGAAGGCGGCTTCTACGGCGGAAAAATCCGCATCCATGAGGCGATCTTCGCCATTGTCTGGGCACCCAAGGCCGAGGGCGAAATCACCGGCAAATGGCTGGACACCTACACCAGCGTGCCAGGCGCTACAAGCTGCTTTGACAGCATGGCAAACACCAAAGCCATGGCCGAAGCCGGCAGCTCCATCGCTAAGCAAGCATTGGCAGCCAGCATCGGCGGGCATAGCGACTGGTGCATTCCAGCTCGTGACGTGCTGGAAATGGGCTATCGCTACCTCAAGCCCACCACTGAGGAAAACGACGTTTACCGTTACGGCGACAACCCTAGCAGCATTCCCGCTGGCTACCCATACACCAAAGACAGCCCAGCGCAAACCACTGCCGAGGTTTTTCAAGATGGCAATGCCGAAGCGTTTGATGAGGCCTGGTACTTCTCTAGCACGCAGTACTCCGAGAACGGCGCCTGGTTTCAGCTCTTCAGCAACGGCCTCCAGAGCTACCTCAGCAAGGTCTACGAGCGCCGCTGCCGTTTCGTCCGTCTGATTCAACTCAGTGCTTGAGTCCTTCAACCCTTTACTCAAGAAAGCCAAACATGCGAATCGTTATTGAAAACATCAACATCTACCTGACGCCCGACGCGACAGCCGCTGCACCAGCCACAGCCAGCACTGCCGCACCAGCGCAGGCCGACGCCACCAAACCACCAAGCATCGGAGAGTATTGGCCTGAGCAAGGCGGCATCTATGCAGGTGTTGCCCGTGGCCGCGACGGCGAGCGCGACTACCACCTGATTCTCTCGACAGAAGCGCCAAAAGAAGATCTCACATGGCAGGCTGCGCTTGATCGTGCAAAGTCAATCAGCGCCGACGGCCACAGCGATTTCACGGTGCCTACGCGCTTTGAATCCGCGCTTCTGTATGCCAACCTGCAAGACCAGTTTGACACCGATTACTGGTATTGGACATCGACGCAGTGCTCCGAGAGCTACGCCTGGAATCAGTACTTCTACTACGGCAGCCAGCTCATCAGCAGCAAGGTCTACGAGCGCCGCTGCCGTTTCGTCCGCAGATCAGTCCTTTAACCCTTTAGGCCTTTGAAATGCTGCACACCGAGCTTCCGATTTACAAGAAGGGCTGCGAGTTGGTATCGCTGGCCTTTCATGTTCAGACGCAAATGCGCCGTGACTTTAAGCGCTCTTTGGGCGAAAAGATCACCGGCCACTGCACTGAAATGGTCAACCTCATGGCGCTTGCGAATGCCTCGCGCGGTCACCAGCGCGCGGACTACATCCGCAAGCTACTGGAGATTCAGCACGCCACCACCGTGCTGCTGAGGGTCTGCCATGACTCACGCTTGATTTCCCCAAAGCTGTGGGCCAAGTCAGTGCAGATGCTGGACGGTATCGGCAAGCAAGGTGGCGGCTGGTTGAAATCAAGCGAGAAAGCGCCTGCTGTATGACGGTCAAGACCCTCATGCCCGTGCGCACATTGAATCTGGTCGCGCCGCTGCCCCACAAGGGCACCGCCATGCACACCACAGATACCGCAGTGCCAGCGCTGGCTTGGTCTGGTGCAGTTTCCCCACTGATCGGCCCCGGCCTTCGGTCGAGTGACGTAGATAGCGCGAACAACCGCAGTACTCCGAGAACAACGCCTGGAATCAGAACTTCAACAACGGCAACCAGAACAACAACAACAAGGTCTACGAGCGCCGCTGCCGTTTCGTCCGCAGATTCAAATTCGCCATCATTCCACCAGCTTGTGCAGGCCTATCTGGACTGCCGCCAACACAAGCGCAGCAGCTCAAGCTGCCAAGCTTTTGAAGCGCACCTTGAGCGCAACCTTTGCGAGCTGCACCACGAACTCACCTCTGGCACATACCGCCCAGGCAAATCTATTTGTTTTGTCATCACCCGGCCAAAACACCGAGAGGTGTGGGCTGCTGAGTTTCGTGATCGAGTGGTGCACCACCTTCTGTACAACCACATTGCCCAGCGCTTCATTGCCGGGTTTGTAGCTGGCAGCAGCGCATGCATCCCTGGTCGTGGAACCTTGTATGCCGCACAGCGACTTGAGCATGGCATCCGGTCGATCACACAGAATTGGAGTGAGCCAGCGTTTTATCTCAAGATGGACTTGGCCAACTTCTTTGTGGCCATTGACAAGCATGTGCTGTTCACACAGATCGCCGCCAAGGTGTACGAGCCATTTTGGCTGGAGTTAGCCCGCATCATTCTCTTTCACGATCCGCGTGAAAACGTCGAAGTGCGTGGCAGCCGTGAACTACTGGCAAAAGTGCCGCCGCACAAAAGCTTGTTCAGCGCACCAGCTGACACCGGCCTGCCCATTGGTAACTTGTCTAGCCAGTTCTTTGCGAATGTGCACTTGAATTTGCTAGATCAGTATTGCACACACCAACTCAAAGCGCGGCACTACGTCCGCTACGTTGACGACTTCATTCTTTTGGATGCATCCGCACAGCGCCTCAATGTCGCCCACGACCAGATTGCACAGTTTCTGCCTGATCGCTTAGGGGCAAGGCTTAACCCAAGCAAGACAATTTTGCAGCCCGTAGCACGCGGCGTGGACTTTGTGGGGCACGTTATCAAGCCATGGCGGCGAACCACTCGATCGCGCACCGTGCGCAGCGCATTGCGCGAGCTTTCCACCATGCCCAGCACCGACTTGTTTGCATCAGGCAACAGCTACTTTGGCCTGCTACGCCAAGCCAGCCACGGACACACAGACCGCACACGAGTAGCCAAGCTGCTGTTACAGCACGGGCAGGTCGTGAACTCTGACTTAACAAAAACCTACCGCAAATGAAGAAAGCTCAGCCATGAACCCTGACACCCAAAACTTCGTGCTCACGATAGCCGCCATCGCCGTGATCATCTTTTTTGCATTGGCCGTGCTGATCTGGCTGTCTGTGCGCACCGCAGACGACATCGAGCAAGCCCTAGACGATGCCGAACGCGAGCTGCAGCAGCGCCCCCGTGTGGGCGTGGTGCACAACCACACAAACAACAGCGGTGAGCGCGTGCGCAATCGCTTCATTGATAGCGCCCCTTGAAAGGCCCGCCATGCACACGTCTGCACCCACCCCCACAAGCAGCGACACCACGCACATGGTTTACGAGGGCTCAATCACTGATCCCGTTTGCCTAGAGCGCGACCCCGCTACCGGCCTGTACAGCCTGCGCATCGTTCTTCAGCCAAAAGGCACTGACAAGCGGCGAATCATCAGCCACGTAGCTGTTGATGCCGGTGAGACGGCCACAGTAGCAGCACAAGCCTTTGCAGACCGGCTTAACAAAGCCGCCAAGCAAGGCCGCGATGCCATTCAAATCCAAGCCCGCGCCCAGCACGCCATCCTCGTGCTGCGCTGCGCCGCCATCGTCAGCCACGAAGAGCCACAACCACAAGAGACGAAGCCACCCAAGAGCGTGCGCGTCGAAACCATTTCCACCCCCGTCCCCCATGCTGCGCGCCCAGCGCTATCCGCGCCGGCTGCGCCGGATGCCCAAAGCCAAGAGAGCGCCGAAGCCGACCTTTTCGCTACGACCTAAACCCAAGCCAACTTAACAAGGAACCCCATGGCATCCGTCAACAAAGTCATCCTACTAGGCCATTGCGGCCGCGACCCCGAACTGCGCTACATGCCCAGCGGCGGCGCAGTGGCCAGCATCAGCATCGCCACCAGCTCCAAGCGCAAAGACAAAGCCACTGGCGACATCATCGAAGACACCCAATGGCACCGCGTCACCTTCTACGAACGCCTGGCTGAAATCGTGGGCGAGTGGGTCAAAAAAGGCGCACCCATCTACATCGAAGGCCGCATCAAATACGGCAAATACACCGACAAAGACGGCATCGAGCGCAACAGCGTTGACATCATCGCCACCGAGCTGCAGCTGCTCGGCAGCAAGCAAAGCGGTGAAGCACCCCAAGCCGGCAGCAGCCAGCGCCGCAGCGCCGCGCCATCCCCCCAGGTAGGCAGCGCCACACCCCCCAACCGCGCACCCAACCCCGATGCCCGCAAGCCATCTGGCACCGGCTTCGACGACATGGATGACGACATCCCGTTTTGATCAAGAAAGAAACCATCATGCAACGCATCATTAAGTACTACGTGATCAACATCTGCATGCTCACGCTCATCTACTACGGCCTGTTTGGAAACAACACCGGCGCGCTCAATGTCGCCTTGTTTTTGACCTGGGCTTTTAGTGTCATGACTTGTATTTATTTTTCAGAAAAAGTCATAGCGGCGGTCATCGAAGATCACCCAACCAACCCAGCACCAGACTGGGTGGAAACGCTGTTTTCGGTGTTGCCCATCATCGCGTGGGCATGGCATGCCTACTGGCTCACCGCCACCGTCACTCTCATTTCTTGGGTCGCTACCGCTCACCTGTGGGGCAAGCGCAAAAAAGCCAAAGCCAACCCACCAGCATAACGGCCATGCACACCCAACCCCTAGCCCAGCTCATGCGCCACGGTCAAGGCCACAGGCCTGATCGTGGGCAGTTTGGCGCTTGCAAGGTTTGCCAATTCGGCTGCACCAGCGGCGAGCGCTGCTTCTACCCTTTCACGCAAGCCGACGGCAGCAGCGGCACCAGCACCACGCTTCGCCGCAGCAAAGACGGCATCTGTGGCGACGGCCACCTGCACGAGCTGCGCGTCAACCCCAACAAACACCCCAACCAAAAGCAGCTCGCTCTGCACTGAAAGCCCACCATGCAGCCCACCCCCCAAGCAGCCGACCTCGGCCCCTACACCGCCACCATCAGCGGCAAGCATTACCACCTTGTGCCCCCCGGTGGCCTGAGCGCTGAGCACAGCCCAGTAGACATCAACGACATCGCCCACCACCTGTGCCAGATCGCCCGCTTCACAGGCGCCACCAGCCGCGTCTACACCGTGGCCGAGCACAGCATCCTCTGCGCCGACATGGCCGCAGCCCAAGGCCTGAGCGAGCGCTGGCAGCTTGCAGCCCTGCTGCACGACGCCCACGAGGCGTATTTGAACGACATGGCCCAGCCCATCAAGCTGGCCATCGATTGGATCTGCAACGAGCAAATGGGCGAATTCAAATTCAACCCCTGGGAGCAGCTCGAAAGCGAACACGCCAGCCACGTCTACGAGCAGCTCGGCGTGGCCAGCGCCTTCATCCGCCCACAAAGCAGCCTCATCAAGCAAATCGACCTCTGCGCCCTAGCGCACGAGAAAGCCACGATCGGCCCGCGTGACCCGCAGCCCTGGCCAATCATCCAAGGCATCCCCCTGCAAGAGCGCTGGCTCAGCACGATCAACCGCCGCAGCAACAGCTGGAGCAAGCAACTACTGCGCACCCATTTCCTTGACCGCTACCACTGGCTCAAAGGTCAGATCGCAGCGCAAAACCCCACGTCAGAAGAAGCTCAAGCCATTGCCGATGGCTTCGCTCACGCCTAACCCATCCACCACCAGGAGCACCCACCATGCACATGGAATTACTCAACCCCGGCCAGATCATCGCCAGCACCACCAATCCGCGCAAAGCCTTTGATGCCGCCAAGCTGCAAGAATTGGCAGACAGCATCAAGGCCCAGGGCATTCATACGCCCGTGATCGTGCGGCGGCTGCCCGCCAGCCGCTTGGCTGACACCGTAGGCCTCAAGCCGCGCCCCGAATACGAACTGGTGGCCGGCGAGCGCCGTCTGCGCGCTGCGCGCCTCGTGCTGGCGCAAGGCCCATTTGCAGGCGTGCCCGCCATCGTGCGCAGCCTCACCGACGCCGAAGTGCTCGACATCCAGCTCACCGAAAACATGCAGCGTGACGACCTCACGCACTTGGAAGAGTCCGACGGCATCCAGCTCATGATCGACAAGCTTGGCCTCAGCATCGACCAAGTGGCCGCCAAGCTGGGCCTCTCGCGCCGCAGCATCTTTAAGCGCCTAAGCCTGCAAAGCCTAGCCAGCGAAGTGCGCGCCGCCCGCACTGCAGGCAAGATCGACGACGCCCGCGCCTTTGAAATCAGCCGCATCCCCACGCAAGCCGGCCAGATCAAAGCCCTAGACTGGGCACAAGAGACCGGCTACGGCAACGACGAACGCCCCCGCGCCAGCGTGCGCCAGTTGCGCGACATGATCAACCGCCAAATCATGCTGCGCATCGAAGACGCCCGCTTCGACACCAACAGCAAAAACCTGCCCACCAAAGGCGCAGACACCCCCTGCAGCAGCTGCCCCAAAACCAGCGCCAACAACGCCGACTTGTTTGACGACCCCGACGCACCCAACCTGTGCTTAGACGCCACCTGCTGGCATGCCAAGATGGAAGCGCACCAAGAGCAGCAGATCAAAGCTTTCGAAAAGCAGGGGTGTCAAGTGCTCACAGGCGATGCCGCCGAAACAGCCATGCCCACCAAATGGCGCGTTGACCACCCCGGCTACATCCGCGCCGCCACCCTTTTTCACAGCGAACACACCGCAGCCGACGAACACGGCCAAATCACTTACGCCAAAGCCTTGGGCAAACGCATCAAAGACTGCGCCCCGATTGCTGTCATGCACGACCAACTGGATGAGCCCATTCAAATCGTCCACCAAGCCAAAGCCGACGCGATTTTGGTGGAGCTGGGCTACATCAGCGAAGAAGAGGCGCAGGAGAATGAGGAAGAGCACAGCGCGCGGCCAGCGCCTAGAGACGCCAAGGCATGGCAAGAACAAAACAAACGCATCCGGCGCGCTCAAGAAATTCTTTGCGAGCAGCTTTTCGTGCGCATAGCCTGCGCCCCAAATCTTGATTTGCATGGAGATTTGACCGATCAAGACGACGCACTGCTTGGCAGCTCCGATCAAATTCTTGACGTCTTGATCGATCAGCTTTACATCAACGATTGGATTGGCTCACCCGAAGAGGCAGAAGTCTTAGGCATCAAGGAAGAGCTTGACTTTACCGATCAGATATCCGCATTGAAATACTGGCAAAAGTCTCGTTTTATTCAAAGATTTCTAGCAGCCAATGCTGCCCAAAAAACCGACATTGACGAAGAGCTGCTTACCCAGTTAGGCATCGATGTCCCCGCTGCTCGCGCCTTGGCCAAAGCCCAATTTGACCGAGAATTCCCGCCCGAGCCAGCCGCAACCAAGCCCGAGCCCGCCACCCCACAAGCCGCCAAACCAAAAACCAAAGGCAAAGCCAAGCCCACCGCAGCCGAAGCCAGCCAAGCCATCGCGCAGGCCCTGCAGCAAGCCGAGCAAGAGGCAGAGGCAAAGCCAGAGCAAAAGCCGGCCGCACCAGAGCCCATGAGCACAGGCGATCGCGTCATCGTCAGCGCAGACTGCAGCATCGAAAAGCGGCGCGGCAAAACCGGCAAGATCACCAGCCTCGCGTTCGTCAACAACTTCGAGCCAGGCTGCTGGGTCCACTTCGGCGGCCGCGCCGGCTCTGATCTGCTGCCCGTCAAACACCTCAGCAAAGCCGCAGCATGAGAAGCTCCCGCTACGGCCTGCCCTTGACGCGCCGCGAGCTGCAGATCCTGCGGCTCACGTGCGCGGGCTACTACGGCAAAGAAATCGCCAGCCAGCTAGGCATCGCCCTCAAAACCATGGAAAAGCACAAAGACAACACCCGCCGCAAACTCATGCCCGACTGCGACCGCTACAACGGCCAAAGCATGGGCATGGTGGCCGAACGCCAAGGCCTGCTCACAGGCGTGGTGGCAAGAGGCAGCGAGGCAGATTAAGTCAGCATAAGGAAAGCAGCATGAGAGAAAGATATACAGGTCTTTTGCGCGAGGCTCTCGCGTGGATCGAAAACAGCGCAGAGAAAGCGCCAAGCCTTTGCACCGATATTCGCGCAGCACTTGCCGCACAAGAGCCAGCACAAGCGGTAGAGCCTGTCAGCGAAGCAGATTTCGAGCAAGTAATGCAAGAGCGCGATTCGTACCACCAAACCGCCGATGAGTTGGCTCAAGTGATCTCTGACATTACGGGCGAAGATATTGGGGAACACTCTAGCGCAAATTGCCCGTGGCTTAATGCTTTAAGTGCTGGCGTAAATTTTCCAAAGCAACCCACAGCACCAGCAAAGCCGCTGAGTGATCAGCAGATGCTTAAAAAACTGATTGAGTGCCGTAGCAGCGTCAAAAACGACTGCAATGAGTATGACCGCTTTATTCTGCGGAAAGAACCCCATTGCAATGATGTTGACTACCAAGAGCAGAAGCGACTTCATGACCTGCGCGACTACATTGACAGCTTGGACAAACCGGGAGACGCGCCATCTAAAGCAACACCCGCCGCCTAACCCATGCTCACCGTCTCCCAAGCCGCCGCCGCCCTGGGCATCTCTGATGCCACGGTGTACGCGCTCGTGAGCAGCGGTGAGCTGGAGGCCTACCGCTTTGCAGCCGGCGCTGGAAGAGGCACAATCCGCATCGAGCCCGAGGCACTGGCCGTTTACAAAGCCAGCCGCCGCATTCAGAGCGCAAAGCCATCATGTCCATCACCTTCAACCGCGCACGCCAGCGCTGGCAGTTCCAATTTGAGCGCACAGTTGCCGGGCGCCGGCAGCGCACTAGCAAACTACTTCCGGCAGGGTGGAATCGCACCCAAGCCCAAGAATACGACCGCATCGAAACCGCGCGACTCGCGTCATTTGCGGCTGGCCTCAGCCAGCCCGAGCCACTGATCGAAGCCGCTGTGCTGCTATACCTTCAAGAGCACGCGCCCACGCTCAAGAACTTTGCCGACCTGCAGCGCAGCTTTGCCTTGATGTTTGAAGCCTACGCAGGCCAGCCCATGAGCCAGCTCGCAGCCGTGGCCAGGCGCTATGCCACCGATCAGGCTGGCATCTTGAGCCCGAGCACCATCCGCAACCGCCTGGCCTACCTTCGCGCCGCATGCCGCTGGGCATGGAAGGTGCACCACATCTGCGAACAAGACCCAGCTGCCCGCATGCAGCTGCCGCCAGCAGCAAAGGGTAGGCGCGTCTACCTGAGCCGCGCTGAGATGCTGCACACCGCCCGCCAAATGCGCGGCCTGGGCGGCCAGCAAGCCCAGCGCCGCGCCCGAGCTGCCATGCGCATCGCGTTTTATTCAGGCATGCGCCTGGGCGAAGTGCTGTCAGCCAAAGTGCTCCACACCGAAAGCGGCCCAGTGTTTGAGCTGCGCGACACGAAGAACGGCGAAGACCGCCTCGTGCCCATACACCCGCGCATCGCCCACATCATCCGCAGCCGCGCCCTGTGGCCCATTGGCCTACACGAAAGCACAGTGAGCCACTACACCAAGCGCGCCCTACAAGCCGCCGGCCTAGGCCACGCCCGCCTGCACGACCTGCGCCACAGCACAGCCAGCGCCATGATCAACGCAGGCGTGGATCTGTACACGGTAGGCGGCGTGCTAGGCCACAAAAGCCCAGTCAGCACCCAACGCTATGCCCACCTAGCCACAGCCAGCCTAAGGGCTGCGCTGAGCAAGGTAGGAGCTTCTAAAACCAAACCACAGGCCAAGGCGGCATGATGAATAAATGGACGAAAGAAACTCTAGCCAGCGCCCTCCGGCTGCATGAGCAGGGCTGGTCGATTGCAAAAATCGGGCGCCATTTCAATGTATCTCGCGGGCGCGCGAGTCAGGTTCTTATTCAGGCAAAAAGGCCAGCAAATAGCCTAGATCCATTTGAAGGCCTCAGCGTTCGTGCTATGAATTGCTTGCGATCAAAAGACCTCAAAAATAGAGATGAAGTCTTGGCAGCCATAAACAACGGCGGCATCGATGAAATACCAAATTTAGGAAGTGTGACAAAAATCGAGATTAGAAATTGGTTAGGCTTACCCGAAGAAATACAATCCCACACACCCACACTGCGCGTCGCAAAAATAGAATCTGAAAAATTTCACGATAGCAAAGAACTAGCAGACGCGCTGCTAAAAATAGCAAATAGCGGGCAACTGGGGAACGCGGAAAAATACTACCTTAAAGAGGCGGCCATCCATATTAAAGCCATGCACTCATCCTTAATTTTTTTAGAAAAACAACAAGGAAACCACCACAACAACACCGGTGGCACCGGCAAGAATTCCCGAACAAACCCCGAAGCCAAAGCCGCATGAGCATGCGAACCGCTACAAATAAAATAGCGAAAAGCCCTGTAACCGCAAGGGCTACAGGGCTTGAATGGTTTGGTAGGACCTGGGAGATTCGAACTCCCGACCAACGGATTAAAAGAAATCTGTGCAGCCCTTGGGACAGGCCGCTTCATTGGTAAAAGTGCGGCGCATAGATCGCAAAACACGCAAAACACGCATAAAACGCACCCTCGTTGGCAGAAAATCCCGAACGGCGTTAAGTCAAGCCAGCAGCCAGCGCTTTGCAGGCCAGTTCCACCACGCGCGGCGCGCTGGTGGCGGTGTATCGGGCATAGGTGCGCAGGCCAATACCGAGCGCGGCAGCGGCTTGGGCTTGGGTGTAGCCCATGCTGGCCTGCCATTTGAGCAGGGCTGCGCCGGTCATGGGTTGCGCTGCTGCCATTGGCCAGCCTCCTTTGCTAAGCGGATCAAGCGCTGCGCCAGATCATGCGCAGGAACGCCGCGCGCCAGCTCGTAGGCTTGATATTCGCCCAGCGTCTCGGGCGCAGCATTGATGTCTGTAAAGCCATTGCCACGCAACACGTCGAACTCTGCGCCGCTGATGTGGCGCAGCCTGCCCGAAGGCAGGCGCTGCCATGCCTTGTGTCAGTTGTAGTGTTGGCCGGTCATGAATAAATCCGCGCGTCCGCATCGATGGCAATGCGGCGGTCTCCAAAATCGATCACCCACATGCTGCGTCGCTGATGGCCCCGAGCCACTTGGACTTTTGACCAGCACACATAAGGCAGGCCAGCAATTTCACCGCGCTGAGTCCCAGAGCACTCCGCCCATTTGTCGGCGGCGGCGTGAAAATCGTCCAGAGTTTCCTGCGTTTCCACAGCTTCAATCATCCATTCGCCGCCGTTGTAGTCGGCGTCGAACAGGTCGTTGTTTGTAGCAGCAGCGAAAGCGGCGATCTTGGTTGCAAAGTCGGTCATGATTAAAACTCCTCAGAGTGCCAAGTACCGCTTGGCGTCGGTGTCAGCTTTTTTGCTGGCATGGATGGATTATATGCCAATTTGGCACATTGCGCAAGTGTTTTTCAATTATTTTCTAAGGAAAAACCCTTAAACGCAAAAAGCCCTGAGCGCCACCGGTTAAGGTAGCGCTCAGGGCAAATGGCCGTCCACAACAACGAAGCCGGCCAGGGATCAATCTTGCGTCAGTTGTCCGGAAATTCCGGATAACTCATTTGATAAATTCGTCAGCTCTTAGGAAATCCCTAATCACTGGCTTTGATATTCACGGTGCGCAGCGCGCCAGGGCACGGGTGGTCCAATCTTGCAAAGCGATCAGGCGGGCATTGGCTGCATCGCCCTGCTCGGCAATGTGGCGCGCCATGGCGTCTTGCAGATCGATGAGCTGGCCAGCCGTCACTTGGCCGGCATCGATCGCGTCGATCAAGGCTTTGTCAAAAGCTTGGTAGCCAGCGACTAGGCTGCCATTGGGGAGGGATTGCATCAGCGCCGCGCTGGGGCGCTCTAGGCGGCACTCCTTGATCGGCTGGGCCGGCACAGGTACGGTCGAGCAGGCGCTCAACAGCAGAGCGACGCCGCTCGCGATCAGCAGCATCATGCAGCGCTGCGCTCTGGCTGCGCAATTGGTTTTGAAGCTTGGCATAAAGGGCCTCCGTTTCGGTTTGGTCAGCAATGGCTGCTTCCACGGCGCGCAGGCGCTCGCGGGTTTGCAGGTATTTCGCTTGCTCAGCGGCTGCAGCGTGTTGGCTGCGCAAGGCATCGAGCCGCGCACCTTGATAGCTCCAAGCGCCAAAGCCAGCCAGGGCAGCGCCGGCGCTGAACACGATCACGGCGCGGCCTAGCGGGCTGGTGATGAGT
>JACCDR011816645.1_pt1 | contig 21281 bp, 32 predicted proteins | sample 7446431 | NCBI WGS metagenome assembly JACCDR01 (sample SAMN15323443, study PRJNA562643) | freshwater metagenome | isolation source: river surface water | place: USA:Blue River Watershed | collected 2017-08-17 | reverse complement strand
GTCCTTCGTGCGGGTCGGGCCAAAGATTCAGGCACCCCCCCGGCCGGGCCGACCGCGGCGGGCCTCGTCGGCGGTCTTCGCCCGGTGGCAGGCAGGACAGATGGCCTGCAGGTTCGACGGCGCGTCGCAGCCTTCGAGCGAGCCGCGCTCCGCACGCCACGCCGCCTTGTTGACGACGTGATCGACCTCCACCGCCGAGCTCACTCGGCCCTCACGCAGGCAGGGCTGGCACAAGCCGCAGTCACGCTTCAGCACACTGACGCGCAGGCGTTCCCAGGCGGCACCGTAGCCACGCGCCTGGCGCGATCCCCGCTCACGGTCACCGAACTGGCCGGGCCGGAAGCGATGCAGCTCGCATCGCGCCGTGCCATCACGTACCAGCACGCCACACTGAGAGCACGGCTTCGGCGCGGCAACGGGCATTCAGACCCCTCAAAGCAAAGCGCCCCGGTGGGATGGGAGTCACCAGGGCGCAGCCGGCACCGTTCAGCGGAGTGAGCAATGCACAGCCTGCCTGAAATGTGCCGGAAAGTTCTATTCCGTAAAACTCCCCGCTGGCCTGATCGAAGCCTGCAGTGCCTCCACGCGCGCGCGCTCCTGGCGCGCCGTGGCCTGTCGTTCGTTCAGGTAGCGGGCCAGCTGCAGGTGCGCCTGGTCCCGACGCGCGTACAGCGTAGCCGTAGAGCACCTCAGCTGCTCGCACATGCGCTTGATCGTGCCGCCGCCCACGTAGTACACCGTCAACGTCCTGGCCAGCTCAGGCGGCTGCAGGCGCTTGATGGCCGAATCCGTCTCGCCCGCCTCTATCGCGTTGGTCGGGATCGGTGCGTCGTCATAGCCCGGGCCGCCGTCCACCACTGGTGACTGCAGGTTGACCGTGGCATGGCCCAGCGGGTTGCGATCGGCCTGCAGCTTCCAGCGGGCCCAGTTCAGGAGCCGGTACTCGATCCAGTCAATTCGCGCCATGCGCCACCTCCGGCGTGCGAATCAGCAGCAGCGCCCCTCCGTACTGCACCTGCGCCTGGCGCATCACCTTGGTTTCGTCGTCGTCGAACGGCGCACCCACCGCCACCGCCCCTTCGCGCGCATAGAACCAGCCTGGCTGGAGCTCGACTACGCCGCGCTGCCAGCACAAGTTGACATGCCGATCACCCATCTCGCGGCGCTTCTCACGCACCAGGCGTTGCACGCCCGGCATGACCGCCGGCATCCAGTCCCACCGCGCCTTCTTGCCATCCTTGTCCATGTGTCCAGGTACCTTTCAATGAGTCGTGAGGAGTGCTCGCACGCGTGCGGGCCCGCACGCAGGCGCCTGCACATGCACGCCTGCGCTGGCACCTGGACACCTGGACAACCGCGCGCAGCGCTCCGCTGAGGGTCTCGGTAGCTGCTGTTGAACAGTCGGCCGAGATCTCTGCATGCACGTGGACACGTGGACAACCAGGCTCCCGGTGCGCCGGGTCGCAGGTGGTCACATGGCAGGCACCCCGGCCCGCCCGACCTTTTCCGTGGGGCGCACCCACGATCGCTGGTCAGAACGGCGGGCCATCGGGGTCCTCCGCTGGGTCATGGGCCTGCGCCGGCCCCTCATCCTGTTGGCCTGATCCGCGGCTCCCGCTGTGGACAGGCTCATCCCCCTTGCCGTGGCCATTGGTACCCGGCCGCACGTACACCCTAGGCCGGCCTGGCGCACTCGTGCGCCGCACCGTCCAGCCCAGCATGTGCATGACCGCGCCGGCCTTCTTCACCACCACGTCGGTCTGCTTGTCGATCGTGTAGCCCACGCGACCCAGCAACTCGGTCATGCCGATGGTGTTGCGCAACGTGCCGTTGTCGCTGCCGTGCGGCACCTTCTGGTTCTCGTCGTACAGGTAGGCCCGGATCGACGACTCCAGGCTGCTCTCCACCGTGCGCGCCTGCTGCTGCGGGTCGAACAGGTCGCGCTGCTGCACGCGATCTGGCCAGAACGGCTCGCCCGCATCCACCCGGTGCACTGCCTCGGCCAGCAGCTGCTCGAGGTTCTCGCGCAACCACTCGATATCGGGCGGGCGCGTCACGCGCACTGGCCAGAACCGGCGGTTGCCGGTGGTGTCGGTCAGGTAGTGGCTCTCGTTCGTGGTGCCCACGAACACCACCTGCCGCGGGTACTTCGCCGGGCGCTTGTCGAAGCTGGCGCGGAATCGGTCGCTGGGTGAGCTGATGAAGAGCTTGACCTTGGTCACCTCCTGCTTGCTCATGTTCTCCAGCTCGCCCCACTCATAGACGAGGATGCCCTGGATGTTCTGGTAGCTGTCCTTGTCGCCGATGAACAGCCCGGTGTCGGCGAAGTACACACCGCCCAGCGTGCTGGCCACCGTCGACTTGCCCCAGCCCTGCGGGCCCTCCAGGGTCAGCATGTAGTCGAACTTGGTGCCCGGGCCTACCTTCACGCGCACGCCCTCGAGCACCACCGGCATCACGCGGGCCACCATGCCCATCACAAACCAGCGGCCGGCCAGCGACAGGTAGCGCTGCAGCGGATCGTTCTCGTCCCACTCATCCTCTTCAAGCATGCAGCGCCTCAGCCACATATCGAGGCGCTTCGAGCCATCCCACTGCCCGCGCAGGGCCACCATGCGCTCGCGCACCGGGTGATAGGCGTGTCGCCGAGACACGACGAGCACCGCCTCCTCCAGCGCCTGGCGCGACATGCTGGGCATCCGGTACTCGCGCAACAGCCAGTCGCCCATCTGCAGCTCGTCGGCCTCCAGCCAGTCGCCGGCCGGGCTTCCCCACGGCGCCGGCCGCACCTTCTCGACGTTGTTGCTGAACTCGTTGAAGCGAATCAGGCCTGCGCACTCCGGGATGCCCGGCACGCCCTTGTCCGGCCGGCCGTCCAGAGCCAGCACGATGTTCTCGCGCACCGCCTTCACCGCGCCCTGCGCACTCAGCACCAAGTGCTTCAACCACGCGAAGCGGTGCTCTTCGTCCTCAGCCTCTGGCCCCTCCTTCGCGGCAGCACTGGAAGGCGTAGAAATTCCACCTGTTCCCGCAGCAGCGCGAACCGCGTCGTCAGGCGGCACAAAGGGCCGGGCCGAGCGGATGAAGTCGCGCACACGCGCGGCATCCCAACCCTGCGCGATCGCGTCGGCCACGTCCCAGCCGTCACCCACGTCGCCAGGCTTGGGGATCGGACAGACCTGCACCTGGCAGCCGTGCTCGGCCATCAACAGCGAGCCGATGCCCACCATCGCCTGCATGCCTGGCTGCTTGTGTTCAGGCAGCAGTGGCTTCGTCGCCGGGTCCACGCCCGCGTCGCGCTCGTCCTTCGTCAGCCGCACATGCTTGGCGTCACAGTCGGGCCACAGGTACACCACGCGGCCCTTGAGCCAGTGCCAGGCCGCCATCGGCCAGCTCTTGGTGCCGCCGGGCCAGCTCACGCAATCGAACTCGCCGCCCAGCAACTGGTGCAGCGCCTCGGCGCCCTTCTCGCCCTCCACCAGCACCACCGGCACCAGGCGCGGGTCCGCCGCCAGCAGCGTGGCCGGCACGTACAGCGGCCGCGGCGCCTCCCAAGTCTTGTGCCGCCACTCCAGCGTGCCGCGCGGGTTGTTCAGGTCCTTGCAGAAGGTGAACGGGATCGTGTCCTTCGACAGCGCACCCTGGCTGTCGAAGCGCTCAAACCGCCCGACAAAGCCGTACAGCCGGCCGTCGAAGCGGTACTCCCACACCCGCACGGCCTCCAGCTGCTGCCAGTGGCCCATCGCCTTGTTCGTGAAGCCCCACATGAACCGCGCCGGCGGCTGCACGTGCTCGGGCACCGGCACCACTGCCCGCCACTCATGGGCGCGCCTGCCACCATCGGCGGGCGCGCCGGGCGATCCAGACGAGATTGGCTCGGTGACCGGCCGCCTGGGCTCCGGGGCTGAAGCTGGCACGGGTGTAGGCGCCGGCGCTGCGCCCTGGCTGCGCTCCCAGCCCAGCTGCCGCATCAGCTCCTGCGCGGCCTGGCCCTGATTCAGGTTGTGGATGGCCGCATAGAGCGACGTCAGGTCACTGCCCCGGTCATCGTTGGAGAAGTCCGCCCAGCGCCCGGTGCGCATGTTCACGCTCAGGCTGCTGCCCTCGGCGCCGCTCAGGTCGCCACAGACCCACTCATGCCCTTGCTGGCGGCCGCCTTGCAGCCACTGCGGCAACAGGATGTGCGCGCGCTCGAGCAGCGCGGCGGCCAGGCTGGCGAAGTCGATCAGATCATCCCGCAACGGCCCTCCCGCGTAGGGGTGGCGCTTGCATCGCCGCCGGCCGCTGCCGGCAGCACGTCCCATCCGTGCATGAGCGGTGCGTCCTTCGCTACCTGAAATCCGCCCAGCAGCGAACCACCTCGGCCAGCTCCAGGCCTGGCGGCGCAGCCTCGCACTGCCGCGGCGCCAGCAGGGTCATCGGGCGGTTCACACCCGGCACGCGCACCGCGCCCAGCACCACCAGCTCGCCCGAGCGCAGCATGTTCTCGGCCGTGCGCCTCGCGGCCAGCGCGCCCACGCAGGCCATGTCGCCCAACGTGCGCCAGGTGGCCCCGCTGTGCGCGCACGACGCCGCCGCCTCACGCATCGCCATGCGGATCTCGCCCGGCGATCGCATCAGGCAGCCTCCCGCATGCGGGCACGGTCAGCCTGCATCTCCTCCAGCACCGTGAGCTTGCTCTGCTGGGCCACCCACTGGCTGATCACCGTGTTGCCCAGCACTCGCTCAACAGCCGCGATGTGCCGCGCCGGCAGCTCGCGGCGTTGCTCATGCACACTGAAGTAGTCCGACACGTGACTCGTGTACAGGCCGCAGGCCTCCGCCAGCGTGCGGCGCGTGAGGTTGCGCACCGAGCGCAGCTTCCAGGCCAGGCGGCAGGCATGGCGATAGCTGCGCACGCCCATCACCACCTCAGGGGGCACCACCAGGCGCTGGTGCTCGATAACGCCGCCCATGAGTGCCAGGGACAGCTGCAGCGGGTCATTGGAAAAGACCATGGGGTTCCCCCTTGAGTTACCAGTTTGCAAAGAGCGACAAAGAGCGCATGCGCTCCATCAGCCCGCACCCCCCGAAGAAAACGCCCGCCCGGCTGGCCCTGGCCGCGGCATGCCCGTGCGCACGGCCGTACCCAGGAGACAAGAGGAAAGCAGGAACCAGCCGATGCACCGCATCGCTGCGGCCAGAGGGGCAAACCGTTGACGTGAGTGGCGTGAGAAGGCGAGCGCCCTCCCCGGTGTACGCTGGTGGTTCCTACGCCAACCAGCCCGAGGAGGGCTCTCATGAAACTCAAGCCGCCGCGAGTCACCATTCAGAACACCGATTCGAATCAGTGGCTGGTGTGCCTAGAGCACACCTGGTCGGAAGAGGAGCACCTGGCCTGCCAAGTGCTTGTGCGCAAGACGGACGCGCCAATCGGTCACATAGATCGTCTGGCGATGGAGGCACTGCGCGCTCACATAGACCGCATGCTGGGCGCCCATCCCGCGTAACGAGCCGCTGGGCCGAGTCGCACAGCAGGGTGACATCGAGCAGTTGGGGAGCCAGCTGCTCATCCGCGGGTGGGCTGACACCGGCAGCCCGCCCCAGCGCGATGCGATGCGGCTCCATACCAGCCTCCACCTGGCGCAACATGCCAGACGTGCGCTTGTTTTCTGCCCTCAACTCACGCAACAGGCGGCGGAATTCCCGCTGCCGCTGGCGTTCACGGTACGTGGGCACAACGCGCGGGCGCTTGGTCATCTCATGCCTCCCGCCTTCCAGGCGAGCGCCCTCCCCGGTGTACGCTGGTGGTTCCTACGCCAACCAGCCCGAGGAGGGCGCTCATGAACATTCCGCCCGACGCGTTGCCTGTCGTGTTCGCCCAGGCACTTCGCGGCATGGCGCAACTGCAGGCTCGCCAGGAGATGCTGGAATGCGTGGTTCGCGCACTCATTGTGGAGAGCCCTCCGGCCTACCCGCTGTTCTGGAAAGCGCTGAGTACAGCTCGATCAGACTGGGAGCAGCGTTCGACTCGCGCCAGAGACCACACGCCGCCGAGATCGATGCGAGCGCGCTCGCGTTGTGGAACGAGCTGCGCACTGCCTGCGCACCGCCAAGCGGAGCCAACTCCGACTCTTGACCGGCCCGGCCACGTCAAGCCTCTTGCCGCACCGGCGCGGCCACGTCAATGCACGGCCGGCCCTCGGGGTGTGGCCAGGTGGGGTCGGGCACACGCTGCCAGCGCACGTCAGGGCGCAGCTCCTCGCAGGTGACCTTGCCGGCCGTGGCGCGCTCGATGGCCGGGCACTGCTCAGCCGGCACCTCGCCCCTGGATCGCCACATGAACGGCGCGTTCTGAGAGACCCCGATAGCGCGAGCCAGGGACGACAGCCCGCCAACTTGTTCAGCAGCGAAGGTCAGGTTTGATATCACGATCGTGATGGTACACGCCCACACCAACGTGATGCAAGTGCGTGGCGCAATCACGCTTGTGAACGACACCATTGGCTCGCGAATCGAACGGGAGCGCGTTGCGCTTGGCCTGACCCAAGAGCAGCTCGCCATTGCGGCTGGCGTGACTCAGGGCACTATCGGCAACGTGGAGAAGGGCCTTCGCAAGAAGCCCCGCGAATTGATCTCCATCGCTAGGGCGCTCAAGGTCAGGCCGGAGTACCTTGAAACTGGACGCGGCCCGAAAGAGGTGGACGGCCTCCAGACGTCTGCCCCTAACGCTCCCCTCAGCCTGGAGCAGGCGCTGCCGGTGGTGCTGCAGGCCATTGGCAGGCTCACCGACGGGCAATGGCGCATGGTGCGCGCCCGCCTCGACGACATGGCCGGCCACCCCGAGATGTGCGACGACGTGGCCGCCGACGTGGCCCCGCTGCTGCACCTGCGCCACGGGAAACAGCGGGCCGCGGGCTGAAGATGGCGCAGCTGTACACCTTGCCGCGCCGAAGGCGGCGCGCGCATCCCCCTGAAGGGGCAACACCCCGCGTTCGGGTGCCCCTGTGCCGGGTGGAATCGATCACGCGCGACTGGGGGCTCTGGTGAACGCTGAGCCAGCCGCGGCCCTCAAGGCACGGAGTGCACGATTGCACAGTGCGGTTTATCGCAAATCGCTATAGTCATGGCCATCAACGTTGTGTCGCAACGCGCGCTGCAATCGTTCTGGCAGCACCACCCCGCAGCGCGCAAGCCGATGGAGAACTGGTTGCACCTGGTACGCCACGCCACCTGGCTGATGCCGCAGGACGTGCCGAAAACCTTCAATACCGCTGACACGGCCGCCGGCTTCACCATCTTCAACGTGGCCTCTTACCGCATCGTCGCCGACATCGCCTTCAGCCAGGGGCGGCTCTACATCAAGCACGTCTTCACCCATACCGAGTACGACGCATGGACTCAACAGCACCGCGGACAGTGAGCCGGGCCCAATTGCTGGCTGCCGGGCAGGCCTGGCAGACCATCGAGGGCGTTCTGGGCCCGCTCAACGCGCGCCACACCAATGCCAACGCCGACCGCATCACGGGGTTGATCGACGCACTGCTCGAGGTATGCCCCGGCGGCACGGGGCCGGCCGGCGTCGCCTCGCTGTTGACCTTTTTGATGGACTGGCTGGCCGAGTACGAGGCTGCCACGCTGGCGCCCACGCCCGCACCCAAGCCGGCCGAGCTGCTGCAGCACCTGATGGACGCGAACAACCTGCGCCAGATCGACCTGGCCGACATCCTCGGCGGCCAGTCCACGGTGAGCGCCATCCTGCGTGGCAAACGCACCATCAACCTGCGGCAGGCGCAGGCCCTGGCGATGCGCTTCTGTGTGTCACCGGCGGCCTTCATCGAAATGCCGGCCACTTCGCCCCCACCCAGCCAGTTCAGCGCACCCAGCCTGGCGGCCCAGTCCTTCGACGTGAGACGCAGTACTGTCTCAGCGTCTGCTGCCGCGCAGCTCGTTGCCTTTGGCACGGTCACCCACCAGCAGCTTGCGGGCGGCTCAGCTCAGTCCGTTCACATCCAGTCGACCCCTCATGCCCACTAACCCCACCCCACCTGCTGCCGCCATCACGCTGAGCATGCCGGAGCTTGCCACGTTGCTGATTCGCGAGGCCAAGCTCACCAGCGGCTGGTATGAGGCCTCGCTCACCTTCGGGGTTTCCATCGGGGTGTTCCACGCGCCGCTTGAAGCGGGCCACTTCCCCGGCGCCGTGACGCTGGTCAAGGCGGTCTCGCTGATGCCGTCCACCGAGCAAAGCCCGATCGGTGTGGACGCCGCAAAGGTCGCCACGCCGAGCGCCAAGCTGCCACCCGCAAAGGCGCCCGGCAAGGCGGCCCGCAAGACATCCACGAGCCGGCGCCCCTGACGCTACGCTCCCGCCCGCGATCCTGATCCAGCCCGCCGCGCGCGGGCTTTTTTGCGCCCTTCGTGAGGCCCGCGCGCACAAGTCTTGCGCCAGCTGTCGGGCTGTCGCGACACGACGCACCCACCCCTCGCACTTGCTTCAAGCGAGAAATCACAACCGTGTTGACAATGAAAATCACATTTGTGATACTTCTCCCCACTCCCCCCGACAAGCCCATCCGGGTGGGGAGTGCGGAGACGACAGATGCGCGACGAGAGCTCACCCGAGCAGTCGCCCGAGATGGCGGGCACCAGCGGCCATCCTGCCTCAACGGCCTGCGTAGCGACCGCCGACCAGCTCAGTCGCGCACAGGGGGCATCGCCAGACACTCGAGCCCCACATGTCTCGCTCGTTCAAGACCCCCTTCTTGCCGCCGTCGAAGCACGGCTGGCAGATGAAGTGCGGCGGCTCGTCAGCGCGCTCGAGCAGTTCGGCCGCAGCGCGCAGGCGATACGCGAAGACGTTCCGCCCGGGGCTGAGTTCAGCCAGCTGATAACGGGCTTTCTCAGCCTGTGCAGCCTCCAGCTGGCCAATGCGCTCAGCCTGAGCCTGCAGCGCCGCACTCTGACCGATGACGGTGCCGAGTACCTGCGCGAGCTCGGCCTGTGCCTTGAGGAGTTTTTCCGAGAGCTCGATCTGGATGGCCACCGCTTTCTGGCGGTCGCGCTCGTTGACCAGCAGCGCGGCCAGCTCGCGCGCACCGCTGAGGCTTGACATGAGAAGTGGCACATCCATCGCCCTGCCTCCCCCGGCCACAGAGCCAGGCAGCCCCCATGGTGCCACGGCCGGCGCGCAGTGCCAGCCTCTGGCCATGTTCGACGACGAGCGCGAGCACCCTTGGCTGCTGCTCGTCTACGCCTCTGCTCTCGTTGCGTCGATCGCGCTGAGCGCGGTGTGGCCGTGGGGATGGGCTCTATGAGCCCTTTCGACCGGCGCGAACTGCTGCGACGGCTGTCGTCAGCAGGTTGTCTCGAATGGGATGGGACTGTGCGTCTTGGGCCTTGGCTAGACGCGCGTCGAGCGCACGGGCAAACGCCTCAGGCCCGACAACGTCGCCAACAGCCCCGGCCATCACCGCGAAGGCCTGCTCGTTGGCGTCGAGCAATTCCGCGATGAGCTGCGACAGGAACTTTTCATCCATGGTCGCCCCTTCCGTGGTGCGTGGTTGGTGGAACTTCCATCGTGCCACGGTCGTGGGCGGCCGCCACTCACCACCAGGGCGAGCGGGCGTGATGCGCCTGGCGTGTTCAGGCCAGCGCGCTGGCCAGCCGCTCCCGCCAGTTGAGTGCCCGCGCCGGTTGATGACCGAACTGCGCGTGCACCCGATTCAGGGCCGGCACCAGCAGCCAGTCCGAGCCAATCGGACTCACGCGCCGAAGATGCTCCAGCGCGACGTCGATCTCGGCCACGCTCATACCGGCCGCCTGCTGGGCCAGGTCATGAAAGCCGTAGCGGGCATCCCTGAATTCGATGCTTCGCTTCAGCGGCTGCCAGGTGAGCTGCAGCGCGCTCACCACCGCCAAGACGACGCCAGCCGTGGCGGCCATCCACGAAGTGACGCTCATCGCCCCGGCCAAGGCCAGGGCGCCGAAGAGAACGGTGATCAGGTTCAGCCCCGTATCGACGTGCCGCCACAGCCGCTCGTTGAGCGATCCGAACTCGACGCCGAATCGCACCTCGGCAACGGCAGTGGCATGAGTCCGCATGGGGACAGGTGTGGCGTTATCAGTCATCGATCACTCCAGTTTCAGCGCTGTGCCGGTGCAGGCGCGGGTGGCGGTGGTGGTGGCGGCGCAGGTCGCGGCGCCGGCCCGATCGGCAACGGCGGCGTCCACGTCTTCACATCTCTGGGCGGGGCCATGGCGAATGGGGCGGGAGTGGTGTTCCGCACTGTACGCCGTGGTCCCCCGCCCGCCAAGGGCCCTGCATCGCTGCGGAGGCCCGTATGACCACCCTCACCCACCTGTACAGACGCCTGCACCGCAGCTACCTGCAGGTGCGCATCCGCCAGCTGCTGTGCTTGGCTGACAGCCTGTTGACCCTTACCGACGAGGCGTCGACCACCCGCTTCGAGAACGCCCTGGCCCGCGCCACGGCCCTGAGGACCCGCATCGATGAACTCGACCAGCTCGACCAGCGCCCCGCCCGCGCCTGAGCGCACGCCCGCCGCCCAGGCGGCTGCGGCACGGCCCATGCCTGCGGTGGCGCGCCACCCCATGCGCCACCTCACCCAGGTGCGCGTGGCCGGCGTGCTCGAGGCCGACGCGCAGCTGCTGCCGGCCAGCAGCACCAAGCCCGAGCGCCTGCAGCTGCTGCTGCGCCCGCAGCGCGGACTGCCCTACCTGGCGGTGATGGCGCTTGACTCTGCCGGCGACCGCGACGCCGTCCAGCAGGAGCTGGCCGCCCATTCACTGCGCCGCGGCGCCTTGCTCACGGTGGCCGGCAACGGCCTGGAACTCCATCAGCACGAAGGCCAGACCGTGCTCACCCTCACCCACGCCCACGGCCTGGTGATCCCGCACTAGCGGCACATCCACCACCCACGGCCCAACCCACCCGAGGAGCCCCATGTTCATGGACCGCACCATCATCCAACGCCACGATGCCTACGCCGTGCAAGCCCAGCGCTGCGAGGTGATGTGGCGCGACGGCAGCTCCGTCATCCTGCACCCTGTGCAAGCCGCCGCCGGCGCCGAGGCGCCGCGTCTGCGCGCCATGCGTGGTGGCGACGGCGGCTGGTTCGTGTTCGACGTGACGCGCCTCGCACCGTCGCTGGCAGACGACCTGCGCGAGTTGCCCCCGCGTGACCACCAGGGCGCCGTGTTCTACACGCTGCGCACGCAGTTCCGCACCGCGGCTGAGTTTGCCCAGCGCGCGGCCGACCAGTTCGTCGCGTGCTGGCACCCCACGCCCGACCAGGTGGCCGCATGAGGCTCGACTGCAACCCGCCGCACTACCGGCTGCTCGTCGGGCTGGTGGGGCGCGCTGGTGCGGGCAAGACCACGGTGGCCGAGTACCTCGAGCACGAGCACGCCTTCCACCACTTGGCGCTGGCCGGCCCAATCTTCAGCATGCTGGCCGTGCTGTTCGACCACGCCGACGTGCCCACCGGCTACCTCACTGAGCGGCACTTGAAGGAACGCACCACCTCGCTGGGCTACAGCTACCGCCAGCTGGCGCAGAGCCTGGGCACCGAGTGGGCCCGCAAGCAGCTGGGCGAGGACTTCTGGCTGCGCGTGGCCAATGCCGAATTGCGGCAGGCCCGCATTCAGGGCGACTCGGTCGTGGTGAGCGACGTGCGCTTTCCGAACGAGGCGCAGTGGATCGTCCGGCACGGCGGGTTCCTGCTGCGCGTACTGCGAGAGCCCCAGCCTGGCGAGACGCCGGCGAACGAGCACGAGAGCGAGGCCTACTGGCAGCAGCTGCCGGCAGTGCACGAGCTGCACAACCACACCAGCAAAGGCACCTTGTTTGCTCAGGTCGATGCCTGGCTGGACACCTTCCGCGTGGAGCAACCCGCACCCCTCCAATCATGACCGACTACACCCCACACCCCACCCTGGCCGAGCAGGTCACCGAGATCTCGGTGGAAGACCTGCACCCGAGCCCCTTCAACCCGCGCAAGACCTTCACCGGCCTCAGCGAACTCACCGCCGACATCAAGGCGCTGGGCCGCGTGCTGGTGCCGCTGCTCGTGCGACCGCGCCTCACCAACCCGTTGCGCGACGACGTGATCGACGGCTACGAGATCGTCTGCGGCCACCGTCGCGCCCGCGCGGCCGAGGCTGCCGGCCTTCTCACCGTTCCCTGCATCGTGCGGGCCATGACGGCCGCCGAGGCGCGCCGCGCGCAGATCAGCGAGAACCTGCAGCGCGAGGACGTGCACCCCATCGAAGAGGCCGAAGGCTTCCAGGTGCTGATGGAGCTGGACGGCTACAGCGCCGACGACCTGGCCGAGCAGGTGGGCAAGAGCCGCAGTTACGTCTATGGCCGGCTCAAGCTGCTGCAGGCCTGCGCCAAGGTGCGCGAGGCCTGCCTGGACGGCACCGTCACCAGCGAGGTGGCGCTGCTCGTGGCTCGCCTGCCCAGCGTGAAGGTGCAGGAACAGGCGCTGGCCCGCATCGCGAGCCGCGGCTACAACCTCGAAGACGGCGGCGACCGCAGCTACCGCTCCATCAAGAGCCTGCTGGCCGAGCACTACACGCTGCGCCTGAAAGAGGCCATCTTTGACACCGCCGACCCGTTGCTGCTGCCCGATGCAGGCGCCTGCACCACCTGCCCCAAGCGCACCGGCAACGCGCCCGCCTTCGAAGACCTGACGCAGGGCACGCAGACACGCTACGGCCGCCACGAGCCCGGCGACCCCAACCGCTGCACCGACCCCGCGTGCTTCGAGACCAAGAAGAAGGCGCACCTGCAGCACGAGGCCAGCAAGCTCGAAGCCAAGGGTGCCACCGTGCTCGACGGTGCCAAGGCGCGACAGGCCATCGGCGCCGACGGCAAGGTCAAGGGCGACTACGTGGCCTTGAAGGACGTGCAGGCCGCGCTGAAGAAGGCCAAGCTCAAGCCCCAGGTACTGACCATCCAGGACCCGCGCACGGGCAAGACCGTGCAGGCCGTGAAGCGCGACGAGCTGGTGCAGGCCAAGGTGGTGAAGGCCGAACCCAAGGCGGCCAACCACCGCCAGACGTACGAAGAGCAGCAGCGCCGGTGGCACGCCGAGCGCGCTGAGGTGCTGGCGCGATGCGACCTGGAGCAACGCCGGCGCATGGCGCTGCTGGGTGCAGTGCGCTCAGCCATGATGGCCAGCGAGCGCGACAGCTTTGACCTGAGGCTGGCCGCCAGAGTGGCGCTTGCTGGCGTCGACTGGAACGACCGCGCCACGCTGGCCAAGCTTTGGTCATTCGACAGCTATGCCGACATGCACGACGCCGTGCCCAGCCTCACGCTGGCCGACTGCACCCAGCTGCTGCTCGACTGTGCGCTGGTGCTTCAACTCACGGTTTGCAACAGCAGCCGCCTGGAAACACCGCCGCGCGTGCTGCTGCAGGCGGCCGAGCACTACGGCATCGATGCCGCGGCAGTGATGGCTGCGGCCGTGCCCGCGCAGGCTGACGCCGCCGCCAGCGCAGGCGACACCGACGACGAAGGCGCAGATGCAGTGAGCCAGGACGACGAGGTGCATGCATGACCGCCGGCAGGAAGCCGTCACGCGAGCTGCAGGGCAGCCCGGTGCAACGCAGCGTGTCGGCGGCCGGCCGGCCGCCGCCTGCCACCACGGCGGCGCGCAGTGCCTTTGACCTGGTGCCCAAGAAGGCCGGCACGCCCAAGACGCGCACGCGGCTGGACCTGACGGCCGTCGAGGTGCGCACAGACGTGCCCATCCCCGAGTTGGCACACCGGCCTCGGCCCGGCAACACCTACATCGAGCTCGCCAAGCGCATGCCCGTGGGCAGCTGTGTGGAGCTGCCCGAGCGCAGTGCCTGCAGCCTGGTGAGCGCCGGCACCAAGGCCGGCATGAAGTTCACCCGCCGGCGCCTCACCGACGCAGGCACGTATGGCGTCTGGCGCCTGGAGTAGAGCCATGCCCCGACGCCGGCACACCCTCACCAAGGCCGAGCTCGTGGCGCGGCTGCCGCGGCTGGTGCGCCCCAAGCTCGACCGCGCGCAGGTGCGCGACCTGGCGCTGTGCCACGTGCTGGCGCTTGACGACATCGCACAAGGTCGCGCCACCGAGGAGCGTCTGTGGGATTGGGTAGGCGGCGTGCTCACCTGGCACTACACCGCGCACGCCCTGGGCGTGCTGACGGCCGAGATGACAGCGGCCGGCGAGATGGCCCACCGACTCATCCAGCGCTTCGAGCAGACCGGGCGAGTCGGATTCAGCGGCCCTGACTACCAGCTGGCCAAAGACGCCGTGGCGTGGATGGACGAGCTGGCCGAGCGCACCGATCAGCCCACCGCGGCCCAGGCCGCCGAATGGTCGGAACGCACGGTGCAGGCGCTGGCCGATCAGAGCTTTGCACGGCGGCAGGCAGCGGCGGCGCGGGCCGCATGAGCATCAACGCAGAGCTAAGGGGCCGGAGCGCCAGCGACGGTCCCGCTTGAGTGACGTGTTAAGCCACACCCAACCGAAGCGAGAAAGAGCATGCACGCACAACCGATGATGAACCGCTGCGCGACCTGTGGGCAGGAATGGTGGGACGCCCACGTTTGCCCGAAGCAGCCGCTGAAGAACGGCCTCACCCTGGAAGAGTGGGTGACGGCGACCAAGATCGTGAGCGACAACATGCGGGCCGACGACGGCTGGCCGAAGCTGACCAAGCCGGCCCGCGTTGGAAACGGCACGTTTGGCGTTGGCGTGAGCGCGCGTCTTGTGGTTGAGGCTGCCCAGCGACAGCACGAGTACCGCCAAGAGGAAGCCGCCAGAACGCCTGATCAGGCCCGCGAAGCCGAGCGCCTGCGGCGGCAAGCCTGGGACATGCTGAATGGGCCGCTTGGGGCTTAACGACCAGCATAAGCGGGCGACGCCCGAGAAGGACTGACATGGACACCACGAAACCTGCCGGCGGCGCTCCGCTTGATGCGCCTGTTAGGCCCGACCCGGAGCGTGCCGCGTTTGAGGCGTGGTGCGATGTGCGCTGGGGTAACTGCGCCTACCTGCACAAGAGCGCGACGTGCGGCGAGTGGGCCGCGTGGCAGGCCGCCGTGGCCGCAGAGCGCGAGCGCAATGCCGGCTGGTTTGCGCTGGTGATGAACGCTGCCGCAGCGCTGGAAGATGCGGCGAACTGCCTGCGCGACCCGGACGCCAAGCGCGCTGCCGAAGGTGCGGCGAAGCACTACCGAGAGGCTGCGAACGCCATGTGGGGAAAGTGTGTAGGGCCTAACGTCAATTCGACCGCAGATCCCGCGGCGTAACACCGGCACACCATGCCCATCACCCAGGCACCACCGACCTGCGCACCAGTGACGCGCCGCGCTGCTGAGCATGTGCGTGCAGACGGCAGCTCACGGGCCGCAGCAGCTGCTCCTGAGCCTGGCGCTCGTGGCCACCTGCAGCACCTGCTGGTCAGCGCGATCAGGACGAGGCACTACAGCCGGCGCACCGAGCAGGCCTACTGGCATTGGACCCGCCACTTCGTGCTGTGGTCGGGCAAGCGTCACCCACTGGATATGGGCGCGCCCGAGATTGGCGCCTTCTTGTCCTACCTGGCCACGCAGCGCGAGGTGTCTGCCAGCACCCAGCGCCAGGCGCTTGCGGCGTTGCTCTTCCTGTACCGCGAGGCGCTGGGCGTCGAGCTGCCCTGGATCGATGACATCGTGCGCGCCAAGCAGCCCCAGCGCCTGCCGGTGGTGCTCACGCGCGACGAGATGGCACGACTGTGGTCGCAGATCCCTGCGGCCAGCCGCCGCGGTCTGGTGCTGCGCTTGCTGTACGGCACTGGCATGCGACTGATGGAAGGCCTGCGGTTGCGCGTGCAGGACGTCGACTTCGGCACTGGATCGATCACCGTGCGCGATGGGAAGGGCGGCAAGGACAGGACCGTGATGCTGCCGCAGTCACTCCGCGCGCCGCTGCTGGAGGTACGGACGGAACGCGAGGCTTGGCATCAGCTCGACCTGGCCGCCGGCCGCGCCGATGTTGAGCTGCCCCACGCATTGCACCTCAAGTACCCGCGCGCCGGTCAGGACATCCGCTGGCAGTGGCTGTTCGCCACCGAGCATTACCCGACGTGCCCAAGGACGGGGGCGATCAGGCGCCACCACCTGCACGAGGATGGCATTCAGCGGCTGATGTCCAGGGCAGTGCGGCAGGCAGGGATTCTGAAGCGGGCGACGCCTCACACGCTCCGGCACTCATTCGCCACGCACCTGCTGCAAGACGGCTATGACATTCGCACGATCCAGACCCTGCTGGGCCACGCCGACGTTGAGACAACGATGATCTACACCCACGTCCTGCCGGCATCGCAGGGCGGGCGCGGGGTACGCAGCCCGCTGGACAGCCTCGTCACCTGACCATGCCACGCACGCTCACGCTCGCCGAGGCCGCTGACATGCTGAAGGTGCACGAGGACACCGTCAGCGCGCTGATCCGCGAGCAGGATCTGCCAGCGGCCCGACTGGGCCGGGCCTACGTGCTCATCGACGACGACGTGATCGCCTGGCTGCGCACCCGATACCATCGCCGCCCGGCGTCCAATGCAGGAGCACCCGCATGCGTCTCTACCGTCGCGGCAAACGCGGCACCTGGTGGGTCGATTTCACCGTCCCAGGCCTCCCGCGCTTTGAGCGCAGCACTGGCACCACAGACGAGACGCAAGCGCGCGAGTGGGCCGCCAAGGCTCACAGCGATCAATGGCGGCAGCGGCGCCTCGGAGAAGCCCCCCGGGTGACCTGGGACCAGGCCACGCTGGCCTGGCTGCAGGAGCATCAGCACCTGCGATCGATCGAAGAGGTCAAGCGCAACTTGCGCTGGCTCACTGCGCGGCTCAGTGGCCTGGCACTGGCCGACATCACGCCAGAGGTGGTGCGCAGGCTGGCCAGCGAGCGCGCGGCCGAGCCGACCAACGCCGCAGCCATTGCGGCCGCGAAGGCAGCAGGCGAAGCACCGCCCGCGCCGCGCAGGCTCACCAACGCTACCGTCAACCGCTACCTGTCAGATCTCAGCCGCATCCTGCAGCACGCGCATCAGATGGGCAATCTGCCGTCACCGCCGCCGGTGGCCAAGCTGCACGAGCCCGTCAAGCGCATCCAGTGGCTCACGCATGACCAGGCGCGCACGTTGCTCGCCGAGCTGCCGCCGCACCTGCGCGCCATGGCGGCCTTTGCATTGGCCACTGGCCTGCGCGAGTCCAATGTGCGGCTGCTTGAGTGGCGCCAGGTCGACCAGCAGCGGGCCGTCGCGTGGATTCATGGCGACCAGGCCAAGGCCGGGCGCAATCTCTCCATCCCGCTGAACGCCGAGGCCCTGCAGGTGCTCGAGGCGCAGCACGGCGCCCACGAGCGGTGGGTGTTCCCGGTGCCTCGCTGGGTGAAGAAGACGCGCGATGACGAGACGCCGCGCCAGGTATGGGATTCACCCACCGGCAAGGTGTCCAACCACGCCTGGCGCAAAGCGTGCATCCGCGCAGGCGTGCCTACGCTGCGCTTCCATGACCTGCGGCACACCTGGGCGAGCTGGCACATCCAGGCTCAGACGCCCCCCGTGGCCCTGCGCGAGCTGGGTGGGTGGGCGTCGCTGGCCATGGTCGAGCGCTACGCGCACCTGGCCGTCAGCCACGTCGCTGCGTGGGCCGGGAACATCTCAGGCGGCGCGACAACTGCGCGACAACCGCCGCCCACAACCACCAACGAGAACGGCCCCGAAGGGCCGCGTCACGAGGGGAAACAGGTGGGGTGGCTGATGGGACTCGAACCCACGACGACCAGAATCACAAAACCTGCCCGGGCGGCGTCCGTCATGCACATCAATGACTTGCAAACGCGCCGCCAGCGCAAGGCCGGCTGAGCCCGCGACAACGGCGCGACAACCCGCGCGACCCAGGAACAACGATGCGACGAGCCTCCGCGGCACAGGTCGGCCGCCGCTGGCCTGTCAGGGCATCACTTCACCGCGGAGGCGGCCAATGAGGCGCTTGGCAGTGTCGTACTCGGCACGGCACTGGTCGTTGGCAATCCGGGCCCTGGCGATGGCTTCAGCAAGATCGGCTCCAGCCGCTGCCAGGCCAGCAGTGCTCGCCGCGACATCTGCTCCCACGCCGCGGAGCAGCTGGGCCGACACCAGTCCGGGTCCGGCGGCATCACCGCCAGCGGCGACAGCTCCTGGATCTCCGGCGGCATCACGCGCGGTGGCAATCCGGACTGCTGCGTCGCGCAGCTGGCGAGCAACAGCGTGAGCGCCGGCAGCGTCGCGGCGCGCGGCGTCAATCTTGAGTGCGGCATCGTGCATGCTCCTTGATCGGTTCGAGTTGGCCAAGCGCTCCGATTCACGGACCGCCTCCTGGCCGTCAAGCGCCTCCTGGGCGAGGCGCCCGTGCAGAGTGGCCAGCCGGTAGCTCTGCACGCCGGCAACGGCCCCCAGCACCAGAACGGCGACGGCCCACAACCAGGCGGGCACCAAGCCCAGCAGTCGGTCGATCATGACCCGCTCCCCCGGACGCGTGTCCACCACTCCTGCAGCAAGTTGCCGCCTGAGTTCGCTCCGACCGTTGCCAGCAGGCCTGTGAGCAGCTGATCGCCGGTGATGTCACCGATGGTCCGCGAGATGAAGAGGTAGCTGGCCACAAGCACGCACAGGCTGTACTTGCGCCCGCCGATGTAGCGCGTGAGACTGTCCGAGGGAGGCGTGGCTTCGCTCATGACTTGAACGCCCACCACAGAGCCACAGGCACGGCCACGGCGAGCCCCCACGAGGCAGCAACGCCCAACAGGATGCGCGCCAAGCCCAGAACCACGCGGGTGCGCGGGCCGATCATCCCGGCACTCCCAGGCTCAGGGCCGGCGCCGGCGGCAAGTGCACGGCGTACTTGGCGGCCCTCACGCGCATGATCAGCCTGGGGTACTCAGTGTTGATGTCGGCAAAGCTCCGGGCGTACCCGTGCACCGCCACCCTGGCCTGAGGCGGGTGCAGCTCGGCGTGGCCCCACCATCGGCTGGCATCGCATCCAGGCGCGCCGCGACACGTCGCCCGGCGCTTGGCAACGCTGCCGGCGCCGCCGTTGTAGGCGGCCAGCATTGCTGCCGCCCGATCGTCATCGGTCGCCATTCCGGTGATCGAGCGCCACAGGCTGCGGTCCTTCAACACCATCGCGCGCAGCTGGAACCTGGGGTCCATCACGTTGCTCATGCCCCATCCGGCGAGCTCGCGCGGGTGCGCCGCGATGGTTTCTAGCACGACGTTGAAGCGCGGCGTGACAGTGAACTGAGCCAGGCCGTAACCGTCCTCGCGCGCCGTGTGCAGGCGGGCATCGGGCCGCCATCGACTTTCCTGTTCGACCTGGGCGGCAAGCAGGTGCGGGGCGTACAGCTCGCGCCAGTGCGCGCGCTGCTCGGCCTGCAACAGAGGGATCAACCGGGCCGCCTCTCCGGGGAGCGTGGCAGCCTTGGCCGGCGACGTGGCCAGCACAAGGGCGGACAGCAGCACGAGCACCCCCAGCACCGACAGGCCGGCGCCGATCGGGTGCTCGACAGCCTTGCGGATCAGCGCCGACAGCTCGACGTATGGCAGCCATACGCGGCGCAGGATGTGTGAGATCCCAGCCGCGAATAGCGCGCCGGCGGTCGCCGTAAGCCATAGAGACACCTCAGGGCGCCCGACTGCAGCGGCCAGCGCGGGGCCCCACAGCAGCAGCATGATGGCCAGCGCAACCGGCATGGCCGCGCGGCTGAGGTCGTTGATGATGCGTCGAACGTTCATGGGTCGGTCCTTTGTACTCAGGGCTCGCGCTTGCCGCGATCCTTCAGGCTGGCAATCCGCTCGAGCTTCTCCTCGAAGCGGTCGAATCTGGAAGCCAGGCCCTGCACGGCCTGGATGTGCTGCGTGTTCTGCACGTCGGTGCGCTCGCGCTGATAGCGCACCTCCTGCTGCAGGGCAGCCACTTCCTTGTCAACACGGTGCACCCACAGCAGCGCCGTGCACAGGCCCGCGGCCAGGCCCGATACCAGCCAGGTGAGGATGTGATCGAGCCGCAGGCGGCGGTCGAGCTTGAGCGAGTCGTCACCATCAGCCATGGCCAGGCTCCCGCATCTCGGGCGCCACCTGGTATCGCTGCCGCTCCTTGAGGTAGGCGGCGTGGCAATGGCCGATGGCGTGGGGCGGGACGGCCTGCCACGAGAACAGCGCGTCGTAAAGGCCCATCAGCCAGCCCCAGGGCTTGCCGTCGCGCCAGAGCCGGTAGGCGTGGCTGCTCATGGTCTCGTCGCACCAGCCAGCAGCCAGGGCGTTGACCAGTTGGTCCACCGCACAGGCCAGGTTCACCAGATACCACCGCACACGATTCATGCCGTCCTCCCTACACCTGCGCCGCAGCGATGAAAAGCGCGTCGAGCTGGGCGGCATCCAGGCCCAAGGCCGGGGCCAGCGCCGCGACGAAGGGGTGGTCCCGCCGGATTGCGTTGCTGCGTCGCCACCAGGCCCGCGCCTCGGTCTTGGTCTGGCCATCCGGCATTGCCTCGATGACCGCATCGACGTCCGCCTCGCTGATGCCGGCGCGCGACAGTGCAATGACAGCCTGCGCCATGCTCACTTCGGCTGGCACCAACTGCACCGGCGCCGGCTTGACGTACGAAGAGCCGGTCCAGGCGTCGCCCACGTCGGCGCCTGTGCCGTCGATCGCGCCTGGCAGGTCCGACAGCTGGGCGACCACGGCCACCCGGGCCACGACGCCATCAACGATGAGGGCGGCCCGCATGTCAGTACTCCACGATGTTGACGCCGTCCATGCCGGCGCCGCTGGCAGTGCCGTTAGATGACCCTGCACCGCCCGAGCCGTAGCCCGTTGCCGCCACCACGCCGCCGGCAGCTGCCCGGGTACCACCGCAGCCGTGGGTGCTGTCGCCGCCCATTGACAGCCCGCCGGATGCCGTCAGCCGGCCATGCCCGCCGGGAATGTTGATGTCGCCCGACGTGGCCGAGCCGCCTGTCAGCGCGGCTGAGTTGCCGCCGGCGGTGGGTGCAGAGCCACCGGTACCGGTGATGGTCGTGCCACCTGCGTCGAAGGTGCTGCTGCTGCCGGCGTTGCCGTTGGTGGAGTCGACGCTCACGGCCGTGCCGCCGGCGCCGCTGACGTAGGCGTAGCTGGTGCCAGGCGTGCACGCAAAGGTGCGGATGGCAGTGCCGCCGGCGGGGCCGCCGCAGCCGGTGCCAACGTCGCGCCGGCCGCTGGCGCCACCACCCACCGTG
>JACCDR012017956.1_pt1 | contig 21284 bp, 34 predicted proteins | sample 7446431 | NCBI WGS metagenome assembly JACCDR01 (sample SAMN15323443, study PRJNA562643) | freshwater metagenome | isolation source: river surface water | place: USA:Blue River Watershed | collected 2017-08-17 | reverse complement strand
TTCTACCTCTTCGAGACACAGAAGACGATCAGGATCGACAGCCTTGACGCTTCGCTTCTTGAGATGATCTCAGTAGAGATCGCGTGAGTGGTCTGTGGTTGTATTCTGTAATCGTGAACAACATCAAAACGACCGTAAGCGCGCTTAGTTGCTCTCTCTTCATCTTCGCATGCAGCCTCAGCTGCAAGGTCTCTTCGAAGTCCAACAGTCAGGAACTTATCGAGAGAGTCGCTGACGACGTCAGCACCATCACCACGACGAGCGCGCAGGTCACGCCGCCTGCAAGGCTCAACATGCGAGAGATCGACGGCGAGTACTGCCCCGAGGTTGAGCAGAAATGCTTGCGGTGGCTTGATAAAGATCAGTCGCCGTCGGCCAACTTCGGTATTGGCCCGCTACGATGCGCCGAGTTCGCGCCATCAAAGTGTCTGTCGAACAAGCGACGTTCAATGAAATTCTATATCGACAAGTACGAGTGGCCTAACAAAGAGAACGAGTTTCCGCTTGTTACGATCGATTGGTACTCCGCGAAAGCGAAGTGTGAGTCGGTCAACAAACGCCTCTGCACCGCGGACGAATGGACATTCGCATGCGAAGGCGAAGGCATGAATCCGTACCCATATGGCGACGGACTACATCGCGATGACACTGCCTGTAACATCGACGAGCCATCAATGGACCCGTCGACGCCACGCTCAGAATGGTTCAAACATAATCGTTCCGTTCCTTCAGGAGTGATGACTCGCTGTATTTCACCTTGCGGAGTAAACGACATGACTGGGAACGTGGACGAGTGGGTTCACAATGTCGGCGGACGTTCAGACGGAGACCCTTACTTTAGTGGTCTCAAAGGTGGTTACTGGGGTCCTGTGCGAACACGTTGTCGCCCAATGACGACCGTTCATGGACCAGGTCACTCATTTTATCAGCAAGGCTTTCGTTGCTGTTCAAGCGCGTCGCTTTGATTTCATTCTCCCACAAAACACAGACAGTCCAACCTCGATCCTTGAAAAAGGAAGTGCGTTGCAGGTCGTGATCCCAGATCTCGTGTGCCTTGAGTTTTCGGTTCAGAGTCTTGTTGTAGTATACATCGTCCATTGCGGTGTAAAACAAGGGATTTGCATGCCAGTAGTCGCCATACACTTCAAGTACCACTCGCTCTTCAAAGTTGATGTAATCAGGGATGTAAGGTCCAACAAAACGTGTCGTGCGCTTCGATGAGTGAATGAATCCGAATTTTTCAAGCTGTTCCTTAATTGATAGTTCAAGCTTTGAAACTGAACTGTTACAGCATTCAATCCAATTCTTCGTGATGAAAGCTGTCCAATTCGGATTTTCGTGTAGACGCTTTACAGAGACAGCAATCTTGGCTCGTGTTTCTTGTGAAGGAGGCGGTCGGTTCTTTTCTCGTATTCCACGCTTACAACCACATGAACGACAACGAACAGATTTGTTGTACGTTGTTGCCAATTCAACGTCACATTCTACACACGTTCGTTGTGTCGGTTTGACATGATTGGCCCATCGAACCTTGTTGGCATTCAAAATGCTCAATTTTAGTGCTGGACTGCACTTTCCTCTTTTGGCGCATGGTTGACAGATGGGAAGACTTTGTCTTGTAATCTGTTTAAACGAACGAACAGATGTGTAGTCCAACACCTTGGAACAACGACTACATTTCGCAGAGACAACTATTTCTTTCAAATCGTGTAGATTGTAACCTATGAGTAACGGTCATTGATCCCTGGTAAACTGCAGCTCGGCGACGTGTTGATGCATGACAATTCGATCTGTCTCGTCGTTCGTGTGTACCGAGACAATGGTCAACGTCGCATGGTCAAAGTCCTGTGGCTCAACGATGACTACGAGGAAACAATCGGCGACACAAGTTGTCACTTCGGGTACGAGGTGAACTGGAAGGGATGGGTGTTGTTGTGAGACGTGTTGGAAGGAAAGTGAACGACCAATGAAGATCACCTTCTGGGTCGTGCAGACGCCAATCGGCGACCGCCCTTACGTCTCCATCAACAAGCCGCAGTCGTACATCGATCACCTCGACGTGTCAGGTGATCAGGCGACGGTGCACTCGGTCGAGGTCAACCTCGACGACCTGAAACCCGGTCACAGCGCCGAGTGTACTATGTGCGGCATGTATTCTACCAAGATAACGCGCGAACGTTGAGACAGCTAATGTGCACAGTATGAAGCTGTGGATCCTTAGACCGATCGACGAGAACGCGACCTCGATGTTCCGAGGGAAACCCAGGAAGATCTGGACTTGGGGATGCGCGCACGGGTTCGTCGTGCGCGCAGAGAACGAGCGAAACGCTCGTGAGTTTGTCGCGACCGCTCGCGATCGAGACGACGAGTGGCAGAACACGACCGGTGACGAAGGCCCCGATGTTTGGCGTGACGTCACATTGACGAGCTGCGTCGAGGTCACGAGCGACGGCGAGTCAGAGATCCTCATGCGAGACTTCGTGACAGGTTGAAGATGGGTTACCACACCAAGAAGTTCAAGAAGGGCGTCTACGGCGAGTTCAGCAAGATCCAGGAGGAATGGGAGGAGCTTCTGGACGCGCGGTTGCAGGACGGCAAGATCCTGGAACTGTGCGAGCTCGCTGACCTCTACGGTGCCATCTCAGGCTACGTCGAGAAGAAGTTTAACCTCACGATGGACGACATCGCGAAGATGTCGAGGATGACGAGCGAAGCCTTCGAAGAAGGAGAACGGATCACTGTCGAGGATATCAAGTGATCGACTACCGTCGTGTTGCCAAGGCTATCAAGAAGTACGAGAAGCTAGGGTACACGTACATCGACACACCGTGGCTAGTGAGCGACGAAGCGGTCGCGGTGACGCTTCCATCAGACAGGCAAGGATTCGAGCTCGGACACCCGACGCTCAAGCCGGGGAAGCTCGTCGGATCGGCCGAGCAAGGCTTCATCCAGATGATGCTGGACGACGTGATCCGACCAGGGAGTTACGTGACCGCCGGTCCATGTTTCCGTGACGAGGACGTCGTAGACCGATTGCATCGGTATGCCTTCTTCAAAGTCGAACTGATCAAAATCGCCTTTCCCAGGGATCTTGCGCACGACACGAATGACGCTTTTGCGATGGCACACGACGTTCTTGACGTGTTGTACGAGATGTACGGCCCGGGCGCAAAGCTTGTCAAGACTGTTGATGGCTGGGACATCGAGGTCGAAGGCGTCGAGATTGGCTCGTACGGCGTTCGCGAGCACAAGAGTCACCGTTGGGTCTACGGCACTGGATTGGCTTTGCCAAGAACGACCATCGCTTACAAGGTTGCGTAGTTACCGAATGTGAGTCGCGCGCTTTGTCTTTCGGGTGGTGGCAGCAAGGGAGCATTTCAGGTTGGCGCCTTGCGACGCCTGATGATCGACGAGGGTCGCGACTACGAGATAATGACCGGCGTGTCTGTTGGAGCGCTCAACATCGCCGGCTTGGGAATGACGCCGTACGGCAACCCTCAGAAAGCTGCAGAACGGCTAGAGGAATTCTGGCGCACTCGAGTCAGCACGGAGGCCATTCACAAACGTTGGTTCCCGTTTGGCCGTCTGCACGCGCTGTGGGAGCAGTCGATCTACGACTCAAGCCCGTTGCACCGACTGGTTCGTGACAGCTACTCGCATGAGCTCATCGCTCAAGGCGGTCGTAGGCTTTCGGTCGGCGCCGTGTGCATGGACACAGGAGAGCATCGGTACGTCGATCACACGAATCAAAACTTTATCGACTGGGTTCTCGCCTCGTCGAGTTACCCTGTGTTCTTCCAGCCCATCGAGATTGAAGGAAAGCTGTGGAGCGACGGCGGGTTGAAGCGCGTGACGCCTCTCGGCCAAGCCATCGAGATGGGCGCTGACGAGATTGACGTGATTGTCACGTACAACGTCGACGCCGAGCAATCCAACTGGGGCGATGGTCGCAAAGCGGCCGTGCCGGAGCAAGTCATCAGAGCTTTGGAGCTGATGAACAACCAGATCATGCACGATGACCTCAGAGTCGTCGGCTTGAAGAACGAGGTTGCTCAGGTTGAAGACAGGTACAAGCACGTGAAGGTGCGACTGATCCAGCCGTCCGTTGGATTGAGCGATGGTCTCTCGTTCGAGAAGGACGAGATCGTCAGCATGATCGAGCAAGGCTACCGCGACTCAGAGAAGCCTGTGATCGTCTACTGACTCAACCGCGTGTTACGTATCAAACGATCTTCTTGAACTTGAAGTTTCGCATGGTCTTCTCCATCGTGGCGAAGCTGTCGAAGTAGTCTGACCACGTGCGTATCGGAGGGTGATCTCCGTCAAGGACCAAGAAGTCGTAGACGTACCAGCCCTCACTAACAAACACCTCGCGAACGCGAATGCACAACACGACACGCAGGCTGTCCACGCTGGTCTCGTACACGTCACCGACCTTGGGCGATTGGTAATCCTCGCTCATAACGGTTCGAAGTAATCCGCGTCAGCCAGGATGCATCCGATGCCCTCAGAGCACACGACAAGGGCAGCGTAGACGCGGTGATCCTTCTCATCGTCCAAGACATCGATGATGCCGCAAATGTCGCCAGGCGTGATGATCGGCGTGACCATGATGATGGTGTCATCCTCCGCGCTTGAGTACCACATCTTCGTTGGCCAAAGACGTGTGTGCTTGATCACGCGGAGGGCGTCACCTGGTTTGACAGAAGCCACCCACGTAGTAGGCGACTTATCCTTCACCTTCCGACTGTGATCTCGTAGTCGTACACCCACCCGCTGAGGAGAGTGTTGTTGTGCTTGAGCTCGACCAGATAGGCGAGCTTCGCCTTGTCAGAACTCTGAACGACGTTCACAACCTTCGCAGCCTTGTCGTTCTCGACGAGAGCTCCCTCGTTCATGTTCTGATCGAGCAGGCGCTTGCCGTCCTCGCTGATGCGACGAAGGCGGGATCCTGAGATGATGACAACGTTGTTACCGGGTTTCATTCGCTTTTCTCTTTCCAAGTTAGATGATGAACAATCTTGAAGATAGCTGGCTTTTGAACTTTATATTGTTTTGCTAGCTCACCTAGTGAATGTTCTCCAGATGCATACATTGCTCTAATCTCACGAACCTTTTCCCAAGAAAGAGCAGAACACGGATTACACTCACCCGCTATCATTTTACTTTTCTTTTGTTTCCATTCGTTTGTGTGTTTCTTACCGTACATCGCGTTGCCACTACCACTTCGCGAAGCGCACCATTCAATTGTACGACGTTTGCCAGTGTTTCCATGTGGTCCTGTTTTCTTCACGTATCGTGTAATTTTTTCAGGAAGTGGATGTCTTCCTCGACAACCTTCACCACCACGTGTGAAATTTGCACCCCACCCATCATAGTGACATGTTTTCAAAACAGCAATAAGATCAATCTCAAGATCAAACGCGGCTTTCTGTCACGCGTCACAAATACAATCTTGCGATGCTCAGGTTGCCATTCATGTTTTCTTGCAATGTTCACCCAATACGTGTTTCGTTCACGCAAACGAATGCGTCTTTCATCACCTATTCCAACGTAAAATGGTTTTTCGTCAGACGTGTAATCGACATAGACGAAGTACAGCTTACTTGACTGGGGGTTCATGCACAACAGCATCCAGCATCAAGAATACGCCAGCAACACTAGCCGCGTTCCTTAGTGCACATCGAGCAACCTTTGCGGGATCTACGATGCCAGCCTTTCGCAAATCTTTCATCTCACCAGCTGCGGCATCCCAGCCGACATTTCGAGTGTCAGCTATGAGATTCTTCATAGCTTCACAAACCACATCTGGCGATTGACCAGCGTTCTTTGCGATACGACGTAATGGTGCGTGACAAGCATCAAAAACAGCTCTCCAACCACATGCTATGGCATCACCATTCGCAAGAATTGATTTCACATCATCATCACGTTCAAGTTTCTGACGAATCCTGAACAAAGCAGTTCCTCCACCAGGAAGAATTCCTTCTTCAAGAGCAGCTTTGGCTGCATGAAGAGCATCTTCCACTCTATACTTGCGTTCAGTAAGCTCAAGCTCCGTTGCCCCACCGACACGCACGATGGCCGCGCCTGAGGACAACTTCGCCAAACGCTTCTTGACAGCCTCGATCTCCTCCTTCGAGGTAGTCGCGTCTTCGAGCTGTCCGCGAAGCTCCTTCACGCGCTCAGCGACACGGGCTTGAGCGTCCGCTCGGCCGACGATGGTGGTCGTCCTGGCGTCAACAACAACCTTCTTCGCGAAGCCAACGTTCTTGAGGCTAGCCTCCTCGACCTTCTTGCCGCTGCTGATCGTGGGAGGATCCCCGCCAACGAGGGCGATGAGGTCACGCATCTGCGCGTCGCGCTCGGCGCCAGCCCCTGGCATCTTCACAGCCACAACGCGGAGCGAGCCTTGCGCTCTGTTGAGCACGAGGCCCTGCATGGCGTCGCCGTCGACCTCGTCAGCAACGATGAGAAGCGGCTTGTTGTTGCGAGAGCAGTCCTCGAGGAGAGGGACAAGCTCCTTCAGCGACGACAGTTTGCGGTCGGTGACGAGCACAGCGCAGTCCTCGTACGCGGCCCGCATCTTCTCCTGGTCGGTGACGAAGTACGGCGAGAGGTAGCCGCGCTCGAAGCGCAAGCCTTCAACGATCTCCAGTGTGGTCGTCGCGCTCCGCGCGTTCTCGACGGCCACCACGCCGTCCACACCAGTCTTGTGCACCGCCTGGGCCACGAGAGTGCCGATCTCGACGTCTCCGTTAGCGCTGATCGTGGCGATGTCCTTTAGAGCCTCCTCGGTGTCGATCTTCTCGGCGGACTTGCTGACCTCGTCGAGCACTCGAGCCGTCGCGGCGTCGAGGCCCTTCTTGAGGTCGGCTGGCTCCATGCCGGCGCCGACGTACTTGACAACGCTGTTCACGAGCGCGCCGGTGAGCACGCTGGCGGTGGTCGTGCCGTCGCCTGCCTCGTCGTTCGTGCGACTGGCAGCCTCGCGAACGAGCTGAGCACCCATGCGCTCGGCGGGGTCGACAGGATCAACCGCTTTGCTCACCGTGACTCCGTCTTTTGTGACTACAGGCGGATCACCTTCTTCACCCTGCAGGATACAACATTTTCCACGTGGTCCCATTGTGGCGCCAACCGTGTCGACTGCCAAATCAAGCCCACGTTTCAGAGGAGCAACTGCATCCTTGCCTCGTAGAACAACGGAACGACCAACGCGAGGACGCCCCGACTCCTTCTTGAACAGATCGTCAAACAAATGGAAACCTCCGTAACTGGAGGCAATCTAGTCGGGCTTCACACCTTCAAGAAGCAATAGACTGGGAATTCACCATTTTCCCACGCGATCGCAATGCTTCCGTTGAGGTAATCGTGGAGCATTCGCGTCACCAACCGACGGATGTCCGCGTCAGGGTGGTTCACAGCGATCCGACGGAGCTTCCTCTCCGTCAAGTCACAAACGTTCGTTGCCGATTCAGACGGAAGGATCGTTGACACGTGCGCCTGGTAGGCACTCCGCGTCCGCGATTCTTTCTTCCCCTTCGTCATCGGCGCGCTCATGCATCTCCCGATCGGTAAGTACCGATTCTGAAGGGGAAGGTGAAGCCGAAGACTGCCTTCTAGACGTGAACAGCCAGTAGAACAAGTAAGCGGCGTAACACGTCCCAACAACACGCGCGTTAACGTTTGCGATATGCGCGACAATGCTAACGATCGACGCGCCGACGAGCTTGCGACGTCGACATTCCATGTGTATAAGTGTGAAGCGAATCGCTTACGCGCGTTTTGAATCGGCGCGGAACGCCGCGATCGTCACGACCACGTCGTACCCTAAGCTCTCAATCTCCGCTTTAGCTTCGCGAACTGACGATCCTGTCGTGAGGATATCGTCAACAATAACGACGCGCGGCGATGACTCAAGCGCTGGGTCGGTGATCGCATCAAGAGTGTCCATCGACGGCTCGAGGTAACCTCGAACGTGCGCGCGCTGACGAGGATGGAACGCCTTTCGAATCGAAGGGTTTTCGCCGTTGGCGATAGCGCGCTTGAATCGTTCGAGGTTCTTGTGGATCGTCTTGTCCACTTCTTTTGTTACGCTCACGCGATCAGGATCTTTCGTTTTCAAGATTCCAGAACGGATGAACTTCTTGTCTGTGTAAGTCGCGATCGCCTGTGCAAGGTCGACAGCCAGTGGTTTGCTGCTGTGGATGTTCGTGACGATGTCGAACTGCACGCCGCTAAGGATGCGGACCGCGCGCTGCGCCAGTAGGTCAAGCACGTGGTCGTAGAGACCATCTTGAGCGTGGAGCACGACTCCGTTAGCCAACGTCACTGTTGCTTGGCGTGATAAGAAGAAGTCAAGGATGTCTATAGGCTCGATAGCGGCAGGAGCGAGTCCATCTTGAACGATGTCTTTTTCAAATTTATCCTTCACGCGGGTTAAAGCAACAGCGCCCGCGCGATCCCAAGTTGGACGCCCTAGATCGAACCCAGCGAACTCGGCGTAGCCTCTCGGGGGCTTGGATGTGACAAGCCACGACTTGTCATTAAGGTGCTCCAACCCTAACGACTCAAGAATTGCTGTTCGCTGTGACGACCGCATGAACGGTAGGTATGGGTCTGAATTTGGTTCGTATTCTCTGGGAGACGTAGTACGATCCAGACTAATGAAGGTCCTTGTCACAGGCAGTCGCAGCCTAGAAGACAAAGCGTTGGTCTACCGAACCCTGAGTCAGATTCATCAGGCCGCGGCCATCACCGTCCTCATCCACGGCGGGGCCAAAGGGGCTGACTCGCACGCTGGGGAATGGGCCGACGAACACCGTGTTGAGACCCACGTGTTCCGCCCCGACTGGAAGCGGTTCGGCCGGGCCGGCGGTGTGATTCGCAACGAAGAGATGGCTAATGAGAAGCCAAACTTGTGCGTCGCTTTCCCAGGCAAGAAGGGCACGAACGATATGATCGCGCGCGCGCGCAAACATGGCATCCCTGTGATCACCGTCGATCAACCCTGTGAGACGAAGCCAAATACGCTGTTCCGTTGGCACGACGCCCTTGACGACGCAGAGGTTCTGTTCGTCACGTTGACAGACTGGGTCGCTTCTGACATCAGTCGTCGTAAGCAGGTCACTGCTCTCGTTCTTCATTCGACGTTCGAGCACCTACACGCAGGCCAAGTGGTGACGTTGCGTGACAACGATCAGTTTTGGTTGAACTCGACGCCATTCATGTGATTCGACTCATCTCTTCACAGCTTCGCCTCTCTGAAATACCACCAAGGCAACGCCACAACCTTGCCGCTGTCAAGCTCAAAGCCAATGATCCACGGCTCGTTTCCCTTGAACTTTTTGAGCTCGACGACGAGAGTGTTCTTCGTTGCAAAGAACTTCTCGTAGACGAGATACTCGTTGTTGAGCTCGTTCAACGTGATGTCGACATGACACACACGAAGGTTGAGACCGCTCATCCAGTCCACGAGCTGGTAAATCTTCACGACCAGCCTCCCTCGGGCCACATGCCAGCCTTCGCAAGGATCCAGTAGTCCGTCAAGGCGTGATCCTCAGGCGGATCGTCTCCTAGTTCCTCCAGGAAGAGGATGCGATAACAGTCGGCAGCGTAATCACCTACCCCGGGGAGCTCACGGACATCCTTCCATTCTCCCAAGAAGGCGCGCGCGAACTCCACCAACCTTTTCGCGCGCTGGTTCTGAAAGCCCAAAGGCCTCAGAACGTCCGTGAGCTCCCCTACGCTGGCTTGCGCCATGGACGAAGCATTAGGGAACTTTAAGAATAGGTCGTCAACAACTCTTCTAACCGTCTCGCCTCGACACCTGTTCAACAGCAGACAGCACACCAACACCTTGAACACGTCTGGGTAGTACTGCTCTTGGATCAGGTCACGAAGCGAGTGAACGCGGATCATGGGCTTGACACGTTGTCTTCGCGAGCGGGTCGCTCCCATTTTACGCCGTTACGATTCAAAGCGCCGCATTCAGAGCACCAACGAACAGCGATCTCACGTCGCAGTTCGAACCATTTTTGCATCTTATCTGGGTGCGAGCACTCCTTCATTACTCGTTCCAACCCTTTTTGCACGTGAACAATGACTTGGTCATCTCACTCCGAACCTTTCACGACGTTGTTCAACGGCGCAATCAGCCCACGCCGCAGCCTCTTCACTGGAAGAACTCTCGATTAGTCTCACGTACGTTGCATCCCAGAATGCTATCTCAGCGTTTGTGAGAGGTTCTACTGGCTTGCTCGACGTACGATACGGATGAGTTTGTTCGCTCGGACTTTGAAAGTTGATCACCAAGGCTCCTCATCAGGTTCGACCGCTTCCGGCGTCTCACCGTTGCTGCTTCCCATCAAGCGGTCAACGCGACCTCGCAACTCATCGAGCGCGGTCAACGCCTTCTCCTTGCCAAGCACCTTGCGACGCAAAACGTACTCGTTGATGAAGGCGATGGGCCAATCCTTAACCACCTCGAAGGAGTCCATGCACTCCTCGCCTAAGGCTTTTCGCACCGCTGCTTCGTCGAGCGTCTTGATCTCGATGAGCTCGTCGAAGCGACCCGGCCGAATGAGAGCCTGCTGCAAGTTCTCGATGTGGTTGACCGTTGCGAACACGAATGGCACGCGCTTGTGAAGGTTCTCCAACGTCTCTAGCAGAGCTACCTGCGAGATGGCACGATCGAGGTCGTCGAAGATGACGACGTCAGGGTTGAAGATGTTCATCATCTCGACAACTGGACCGCTGCCGAGGCTGCCAACGTCCTCCACACGCACGCGAAGACTGCGCAACTTGAGGTTCTCACAGAGCGTTCGCGCGATGGTACTCTTCCCTGTGTTGTGAGAGATAGTGAAATCTCCAAGCAAAAATCTGCCATCGCCATCAAGGTTGAAGCCGTAGAAGTCGTCAATCGGAAGATGCTCAACGGTAAACCCGGTGTAACGAACGTTCTTAATCTGTTTCCTTGAGAAAGATTTTTTACGTGGGATCCGAGTGGGAACGCTCGACAAGTCACCCGAGATAGACACGCGATGATAAGTCTTAAGTTCCTTCTTCTCACTATTTGTCGCACGCTTCAGACAAGGCTTGACGTAAGCTGCGAATCCCAAGCTTCTTGCGACGAACACGACATCGTTCGCTAGACGCTCTGACTTCGAACAGAAATCAAAACAGCCACTTCGATCAAGGTGACCGTCTGTATCCATCAACCCCGCCAAAAGTTGGCGTCGCTCCTCCACTGATGCTGTCTTGTACATCGAGGGGATGAACTTCTCACCGCTGCCAACGTTCAAACCAAGATCTCGAAGCACGCCGAAAGTTCCGTTCGACTTGCTTCTCGAACCTGTAATTCCGAATGTTTTTGCCTTCCCGCATTTTGCAAAAGCGACCTCAACAAAGTTCAGTCCACACTCTTTGCTAAAGCTCTCGCATGCGTCGAGGATCTCGATGTCCATCGAGCATATTCTGATCCCGTTCTTCGTGGAGCCATCTCCAATGAGAACACCTAAAATGTAAGGATCAAGAGGTAGAGACTCTTTGACCTTAGGAAATGTGATTGTGTCAGAGCGCACGAGCTTGTGTGCAGCCTTTCGACCGGCGCTCCACGTCAACCACTCCTTCACAGTGACATCAACGAGCTCGTAATGAAGAACACTCTTGTTTCGCTTGTTGAGTTTCCAGTTATTGCGAACCAGCGTCAGAATGTGATTGACGTTGACTGTGTGAGACTCGCCCTTCACAGGGACGATCCGAACCATCTCCTCACGACCACGTGCCAAAGCTCGCACAAGTCGACTTCCTCCACCAGGAGCCATCAAATGATCACCCACGACGACGTTCTCGACAAGCTTGATGCTTCCGTCGCTCATCATGATGGGCTGACCCTTCGCATGACACCCCGGCGGCCCATAAAAGAGAACCGTGCGGTTGTGCCCGAGCTGAGCGTGCTTCTTCAGGTAATCGGCGTACTCCGTTGCGAACTTCGAGGAAGCAGCGAGAACGAGGTCGTCAGTCGACACGCGAAGCTGCCCGTGGTTCTCTCCGCGAGAATGTCGAACTCCTTTGTTGCTGTCGTTTGAGACCGCGTTAGAGAGAACGATCCTCGAAGCGTCAACCGTCTTCCACAGGAGGTTTCGCGCGAACTCAACGCTCTTGCTGAAGTTGTCCACATGCGCGAGGATCTCGGTCGCGACCCCGTCCTCACCGTCCTTCACCCACCCAATGCGAACGCCGCCTTCGGCGGTGATGAGGTAAGTGATGGTGTCGCCTGAGCTGCTGACGTTCACTTTAGACGTGACACGCGGCTCGAGCACCTCGAGCAACTGAGCCTTGATGCACGACGGAAACATCGGCTTCCACTGCTTCGGGTCGAGAACCTCGCCGTAGTAGAGGTCGCTCGTGGTGAGCGTGCGAGCGACCGACATGGCCGCCTTCGCGATGCTCACAGGCCCTGGCTTCGCGACAGCCTCGCCTACGAAGCCGACCGTCTCGATGCCGCGCTGCAGAAGGCTGTCCCACCCCGAGTTCTTGAGACCGCGCGTGTAGAGGTCCCACTTCAGTCTGAGATCGTCGTTCAAGATTGCTCCTGAGGCACCCACCACACGGTGCGGCCGCCTTTGTCTTTCTTCCTCTCGACCGGATTGCCGTGAGGATCGTGAGTCTTACCGTACACCTCGAGGAAGTCAACCTGATCTCCTCTGTTTCCGTCACCGTCAAGGAACGTCTCCAGAGTCGCTCCTCCACGTATGTAGGATTCTGTCGTCACCCGCGCGAGGGCTACGCAGAGTAGCTCTTGATCGCTACGCAAGAGGTTTCGCCACTCCTGCCATGGGTTGATCTTGGCGCGGTGCATCGCCTCCGCGCGCAAGTAGTTTCCACAGCCAGCGAAGACATCTTGATCTAAAAGAACCTCACAGACAGGCGTCTTCCTGTTCTTGTACTTCTCACCGCGAATGATCGCCTTGCCGTACGCCTTTGGATCAGACAACGCGTCCCACCCCAAATCGTCGAGCCTAGAAGTTGCCTCTCTAAAGTTCGTGACGCGAAAGTTACCGAACCTTCGTTGGTCCACGTAGTAAGTCGAAAACATACCACGTGTTGGAGGAAACTCAGTGTGCAGAGTCAAGGCAACGTGAGGAGCTTCCAGCCGTGTCCACCTGCCGCTCATTCCAAGAGTGGAGACAGCAGACACCTCTTCTTCAAAGTCGATGACGATTACTTTTCCTTTACAACGAACCCCGACGACCTTCTTGTTTTTCAAGTTATCGAGGTTCTCGATCGGCTGCTTCGTGAAGCGACCGGATTCGACGATGTTGCGAACGATGTGACCGACTAAGTTGCTCTTCAACCAGTCAGCAGTGCGACGAACTTCTGGCGCCTCAGGCAACTGAACACCTCATCGACCTCAGTGTAACGCGTTCGACGAACGCACCGCACTCTCAGTTGTGTTTCTTTCGAGATGTCGGTTTGTGTAATAAGAGCTTCAGAATGAACGGATGGTAACGAAGAAGCGAAAGTTCAAACGTCCGACGATCGAAAACATTTACATCGACAACATCAGTACCGCAGAGACAGCGTACACCGAAATGTGGAAGCTCAACGCAGAGCGTAGCAAGGCTACGGATATGAGCGAGATGAAGGGCGAAGATGTCCCTCAACCCACGTGGCGTGATGTTATAACCTTACTGGGAGGTCAGACTGAGCTACTTCGCTTGATCAATCAGCTCTACATCTTGCTCGAAGATCCCGTGGTAAAGCCTGTGATCGAGCTCAAGACGTCAATCGACGAGATGAAGCGCAAGATTGATGATCTACACGACGAACTCAACCATCATGTGTCGTGTTACAGCCACAGCAAAAATGACTCGTACTACTGATGTTGTACGAACACGGCATCGAGATTGCGAAAAAGAGTCATGTGCCTTCACCGCATATCCTAGCCATGATCGTGACTGGTCAAGGCGGCGGCACGCGTCTGGTCATGGAAGCTGACTTCGTCCTTGACCTCACGACGTTCAGGGTGCACAAGCATCGCTACGGATACACTGAGAAGCTCACGCCATCTGAGGCTGCGGAGTGGCTCACGTACTACCTGAACACACCTAACTCCCATGTTCTCCTGCTGACCGACTGAGTTTATCGCTTTCCAAACGCTCGAGCAAGGATCTCGACGAACACCTTCGCGAACGCTAGGACGACACCCACCCAACCGTTGTTCACTGGAACGATGAGATCTGGCGTTGGAGCCGGAGTCGGCTCAGGAGCGACAGGCACAGGCGGTTCCACAGGAGTCGGTTCAGGAATGGGAGCGGGGTCAGGGATCGGCTCCGGTTCAGGAGCAGGAGGCGAAGGCTCCTCGACCTTCCACTGTCGCGCGACAAGCTCTTTGTATGTCGGGAGCTTCACGCCGAACGCGGTCTCGACCAACGGCAGCTTCGCGCCCCAGCGAGCCTTCCACACGTCGATGTTGCCGTTCACGACGACGTGTCGCAGCACCTCAAGGCACCACTCAGGCGAGAACTTCTCCTTGCCGTTGTTCCGCGCTCCGTCGTACATCTTCACCACGACGGCGGGCGCGTTCACAGCGTACGCGAGGAGCATCGCCTTCATCGCGCCAATGTACCCATCCTCGCTGACTCCGCTTGAGAACAGCTCAGACTTGAGGTTGCCCCATACGAACCCGGACTTGAGGTTACGAAGCGTGAACTCCATCTGGACGTCGCACGCGCCAGGGATGTCCCACACGTTCGCCATGCAGACAACCCAAGCCTTCACGCGCAGTCGCTTCTTGTCGTCGTAGCTGCCAAGCGCGTTGCCGTTCATGTCCCCGAAGTACAGCATCTTCTGCGCGGCCGTTGTGTTGACGATCACGCCGTTCTGCGAGAAACGCCACTTCCCATCGCTCGTCTTGCCGAACTGAGCGTTGGACACGTTGAGGGCCGGCTGCAGCTTCTGCAATAGAAGACCGAGACCGCACTTGTCGGCGACCTCGCCGAGCATGTTGCAAACGTTGAACGTGCCGGCGTCAATGAACTGGATCGCTCCGACGCTGAGCAGGCCGCTGTCCCACATCTGCGTCGCGTTGAACCCACCGCCTTCAGCCGCGGCGGTGATGGCCAGAACCTTTGCGTGGAATGGTGCGTCTAATCCTGCCGCAGGGACAGGCATGTTGCCAGCGAAGACAGGACCCTCGAAGGTGCGATACTTGGCCCAACGGACCTGGGACGGATCGATCATTTGTGACCGTTCTTGCACCACGCGTAGCCTTGCGCGAAGGAGTTCGCGTCAGCGATCTGACCGGCGACTCGACGAGCCGCGACCTCGAAGTGGTTGGCAGCGTATGGCCTCTCGCCAGCGATCCAAGCCGTGAGCATGGAGAGCGCGTACAGGATCGGCTGGAAGAACCCCAGCGTGTGCATCTGGTGAACGTGGTGAAGCTCGTGGTTGACGAGCACCTTCGCTCGGTCCATCGACACAGGCGTCTCACCGAGGACGACGAACGAGCCAACGCAGTGACCTCCCCACCCAGTCCACAGGCCTTGCAACCACTTGGGTGCCTTCTCGCTGACAGCCCACACCAAGCCAACGCCGAGCGGACTCTTCCCGCTGGTTGACTCCTTTACACCAAGGTACGTGTGCCAGCCTAGCAGCCAAAAAGGCAAAATATAGAAAAGACCCGTCACGATGGAGACGGGTGCTGCGAACACGATCCCAAGGTATAAACGTATGCGGGTCATACGTCTAAAGTAGGGCTTTAAGCTCAAATCTGATGCGTGCGAAGAGCTAGCTCTCTAACGTCTTCAACGTCTCCAACGAGGTTGACTCGCACGTGATCGGGATGCCCGTAGTCCGCGCCATCGACCAATCTCGTCTTGAGCTTTGTGACGTCGTACTTTGGGCCCTTCTCGCACCACGCGAAGGCACCCATTGGGAGGCCATTCACTTTGAGCACGTCGTGATTGAACGTAAGCGCCGCGGCTCGTGCTTGCGCGTACGAGATAGCGCACTCCTCCTCGAAGAGACTGTTCAAACGTGGGTTCTTACGCAGTCGACGTAGCATCTTGGCAACGGCTCCTTGCGTTGTCCCACAGACTCCAGCCGTTATCGTCTCGATCACGTCCTGCAGCTCGGACGCGACCGACTCGTCTCGCACGACAGCCCATCCAGTTCTCAAGCCAGAGAGGCCAAACCTCTTTGAGAGACTCACCACCTGGACGTCACCGACCGGTTTTAGTGGCGCGTGCAGGTAAGGCTTGCACGCGTACGCGGCATCGTGGATCAAGAACTTGCCGCTCGCCTTCAAGTACTTCTCGATCGTCACGAGCTCATCCGGCGTGTGCATGAAGCCATCAGGGTTGTTAGGGCTGACAAGCAAGAAGCAGTCAAAACGATCAACGTCGGTCGGTTCGCAGAGGACAACCTCTAAATCAAGCATTTTGGCAGCGTACACGAGCGGCGGCCAGGCTGGATCGCGCATGCCGACGCGTCGACACCCTCTGTGCTTGGCGACCATCAACGCGGCGTACACGCCTTGCTTCGCACCGACGGTCGCCACGCATGGGGCTTCATGGAGAGCTTGAACCTCCTTTAGAAGCGCGCCGTTGCCTTGCGCAGGTTGGTAGTCGAGCTCCGCGTCTTCGGTGAGAAGCAGGAAGTCGACGCCGAGCGTGCGTTCCAGGGCTCGACGAACGGCGCGCGCCTCGCCGATCCCAAGATCAATCCATCCCGGCAACAACACGCTATCACGTACAAATTGCGCGTTTGACACGCGCGGAAGTTAGCACGACTGGTAGCGCTGCGCATACATCGGAAGCCACTCGTCGAAATCGACGAAACCTTCGAACACCCACCAGCCTTGACATTGCTGACTTAGCGTGATCAGCTTTGACAGCTCGTTATGAGTGAGGCCGAACCCGAAATCGTCGCCAGCGTACGCCGCGTCAAAGAGCCTGTACTCAAGCCCCATCAACCACCCCGCGCAGTAATGATCCTCGCTGATGTCGCTCATCAACTCACGAAGGAGATGCGCTGCCGCCCGCTCCGCAGATCCTTTTCGCGAAAGGCAAAGGTTCTCGTATCGTGAATGTTTCTCGTGCATCACTACTTCATCGTGACGTCGAACTCGTCAGACGCCTTCTGCTCTTCAAGCAGATGTTTGGCCCCGATGTGCTCACCACAACTTGGACACATTGGATTGCTCTTGAGCGTGAGATCCAAGGTGATCGTCGCTCGCGGCTTCGCCAACAAGAACAGAAGTTGAACTCCAGCGACGGCGCCGACGACGGCGGCTGCGAAACAGAGAGCCGGCTCAGCGAACGTCATTTGGGTACCGTCCTGACTCGCACCACACAACGGCTTCAGGCGCCGGGCATCCATTTATGCTCATGACAGCGCGCCACGCTTCAAGCTGCGTCTTGAAAGCTCCCATACGCGCGATGCCTTGGCATCGAGCATACCAGTAAACAGACTCTTCCTTGCTCATTGACGATGACTGTAACAAACTATCGTCGAACAGACACTCTCAGTCGTCACTTTCTGTGAACTCGTCGTGCGCGTCCAGGTCTCCACGGATAAATCGATCGACAGCGTTAATGCCGTCAGCCTTACCGTCGAAGTAGCTGTACATTACAAGACCAGATGTGACGCGATTAGCTCGTCCTCTGGCGCTCGTCATCATCTCCTCTAGAACTAGACGCAACTTCTTTGTCTGAGTTTTTGTGAGGCCAATCTCAGCTAACCTCTGCTTGTATTCCTCTCGCTTGAACATCACTCGTAATCTCGCACAGCGACGAATGAAGCGAACTTCGGCCGGCCGTCGTCGGTGAGGCCGATGTACGTGTACGTGACGGTGGAGCCGATCGGCGGCGGATCGCGGCGGTCCGCGTCGTTGAGCCCGGTTCCGAGGTCGAACTCCACACCGTTGGGCATGCGACACTGCAACGCGCCGACGACACCCTTGTGACGTCCCTTGCCATCCGTGTGACCGATGACCTCAGCCTCCGCGTCGTCGATCTGCTTCACCTTGAGCAGAGAGTACGACCGGCCAACCTCGTACAAGGAGCCAGGCTGTCGCAGCATGAGACCTTCAGCGCCTTGCGCGACATACCGCTTGAGCTCGTCAAGTAGGTGCTGCTTGGAAAGAACCTTCTGTTGTGAGAGCAGGTTGGCGTACGCGCCGTCGCGACCACGCAAGAAGAGGCTGTTCCTCGTCAGAAACTCCATGCGTTCCTCGAACGGCACGCCCTCCAGGTGAGGAGCGTCGTACACCATGTAACGGATGCTCTCCCACCTCTGACCGCCGTCGAGGCGCTTGACGACCGAGATCGTCTGCTGGAACTTCTCGCGGCCCATCCACAGCTCGCCGTCGAGCGGGTGGTTCGGCAGCGCCGCTTTGAACCAGTTCGGCGCATGGAAGACATTCCCTTGGCGCGAAATGAAGTTCTGCCCGTCCCAATAGGCGCGAACTCCATCCAGCTTCTCAGACATCCACCAGCCAGTGGGGTCGTCCTTGTCGTGCTCGAACTTGTGAGCGAGAAGGACAGGCGCGCCGTTGATCTTGGCCTTCTCGTCGGGACGCAGCTTGCGACCCTCCTGCGCCGCGCGGTCCAGAACCTCCTGTACGTCGTAGCCCTTCACTTCGGCGATGGTCTTGCCTTGGACCTTCTTGTCGGGCGCCTCGCCGACAGCGAGAGATCTTGGAGCAGCAGGGGCCTTCCCGATGCGTTCGTTCTCATGAGCGTCCCCGAGATGCTTGCGAAGATGTTTGCACGACCGAACGTCAATCGGCACCGACTGGTTTCGCCAAGCAGGGCAGCTACACGAATAGACGCCTCCAGAGTTCTTGAGCTCGTACGGCTTCTTGCCGGAGCCCTGGATGTACGCGACTTCTCCGTCTTTCAGTATCGTCATGAGAATCACTCTACCAGAGCGGACCAGAAAACGATCTCTTCATATTGGTAGATCGTCCAGCTCCATCCAGCGCGCGTCCAGGTGAGACTTGATCGTGTAGTCGCGTTGGTCTACGACGCTGAGACTGTTCGCGATGTAGTACGACTCCATCTCAACGCTGCCGTTGTAGATGCACACGTAGTAGTCATCACAGAAGATGCGAATCTCGACCTTGTCTGGATCGATGTCGTCATCCAAATCCCACCAGTAAAGGACACGAGGTTGACTCATCCGTACACTCGCACGCACTCCCGCATCGTGTTGTCGTGGATCTCCAGAACTGCAGGGATGCTGCCGTCCTCCTTCTTCTGATAGCCGCCGGCAAGGTTCCATACAACCGGGACCTTGCTCTCCGCAAGGATGTCGAAGACGATCGTGTCACGAAGACGCATCTCCTCGGTCTCCATCCAGCCGCCGTGCGGGTCGAGAATGTGCGGGTCGGCGCCAGCTTGGTAGAGGACGATGTCGCACCCAGAGAGCTGCTTGAGAGCGTTCGGCAGCCACTCGTCGAAGAAGTGACGCACCTGTGTGTTGTACTCGATCGTGTCGCCGGCCGTGAAGTGCTTGCACCACCCGTCGTTGCCGACCTTGTTCAGGATGTGATCGGTGCCGTTGCCGTAGTGCATGTCCAAGTCGAGGATGCCGATCGACTTGACGCCTTGAGCTCGCAACGCAAGCGCCGTCACCATCAGGCCGTTGAACGTGCAGTACCCCATCGGCCGAGCGTACTCAGCGTGGTGGAATCCGGAGCAGGGAGCGACGGCGACCTTCCCGTTCTTGAGCGCCGCGCGAGCCGCCGACAGCATCGCACCAGACGTGTACGGTAGAGACGCTGCGACCTCCAGCGACCGGTTCGCGAAGCCATTGTCAGCTTCGCACGCGAGCACTCTGTCGACCCACGTCTGATCGTGCGCGCGACCGTACTCCTCACGTGTCACCGGCGTGGGCTCGATGATCTCAATGGGAAACTGCTTGAGCCAGGACTCGACGACCTTCGCCGGTTTCGCAGCGCTGGGCGAGAAGCAGCCTGAATCAGCGACCATCTTCGGTGTGTAGTAAACCGGAATCGTTGTCATGAACCCACTCTACCAGAGCCGAGTCAGACTCGATCTCTTCTAATGAAAGGTGTACCTAAGACTCATGTACCCTCGCACAGTGACCGCCGAAGTTTACGACGACGTGACGGACACGCTCCGCGTGTTCCAGGCCGAGATGGAAGCCTATGACGCCGGTGGCGGCCCGGGCGATCCTCGCGTTAGCCTTCAATGGGAGATCACTGGCCCCGTTATTGAGCTTGATGAGGAAGGCAATGAAGTGGCTCGTCTCAAGTACGCTGACCTTCTACACGACGACGAGAAGATCGAGCAGGCGTTAGTGGCGGCAGCTGAGGAAGACTTCGAGAAGGCGAGAGCGGATTCGGACGGCTTCTACTCCTAGAAACGCTTCAACCCATCCGTGTTCCATCGTACGCCGGATGGCGCGACATGGAACGTCGCAGAGATGCCTGTGTCGAGCCACTTCTTGTGAACAAGGCGGCCGCGAACGTAGACGTACAGCTCGTTGCCGACTCTGATGGAGTAGGTCGGTTTTGACGTTTCCTCGGTGTTCATGGATCTTCCAAGATAGTCAGACACTTCCACCATTCAAACTCTGGATAGTGTTCGCAGTTGTCTGCGCCATAATCCATTCGGTCTGTCTGCCATACGTAGACAGTGCCGTGGTCTTCGTTGTTGAACCCTTTTTCGATCTTCACGACAACGCCGCGATCTCCGTAAGAGTCAACAACAAGACAGCCGCGTCGAAGTTGTTTATCGGTCACAATGCGGCCCTCTGCAACGCTCCAAACGTCTCGCACAGGCGGTTGTAAGCCTTCTCCTCGACGAGCGACTCCATGCCGAACATGCAGAGGTCGATCATGAGCGCTGCCGGGTCGAACTTGCCGCGTTCAGCCTGCACTCGACGCCACTGGTCTTGGTCAAGCTCCAGGAAAGTGACGAGCTTGACGTTCCGCTCGTAGATGGCCAGGCTCTCAGGGCTGAGGGACTTCACAGGGTCGAAGTCCGGGTCTGTTGCAGCCTTCAGCGCCTTCTTCGGGCCAAAGCCAGGGACTCCTGAGATGTTGTCCGACTTGTCGCCGACAAGCGCCTTCAGCATGATCAGCTGTTTCGTGTTGAGCGCGAAGGCGCCTTCTTCGGCCGGCTCCGTCGGCGTCGCCATGTACTCCTTCTTGCCCAGATCGTACACGCGGATCTGCGGGTAACCGTCGCCGAGCAGCTGCTTGAAGTCCTGATCGTTCGACGCGACGACGACGTCCTTGCCCTCCT
>JACCDR010630110.1_pt1 | contig 21287 bp, 28 predicted proteins | sample 7446431 | NCBI WGS metagenome assembly JACCDR01 (sample SAMN15323443, study PRJNA562643) | freshwater metagenome | isolation source: river surface water | place: USA:Blue River Watershed | collected 2017-08-17 | reverse complement strand
GAGTTTGAAAATTTGGCGAGGGGGGGGGGGCGGGGGGGGGTTTTGGGGGGGAAAGGGGGGGGGGGGGGGGGGCGGGGGTGGCGGGGGGGGGGGGGGGGGGGGGGGGGAGGGGGGGGGTGGGGGGGGGTGGGGGGGGGTGGGGGGGGGTGGGGGGGGTGGGGGGGGGGGGGGGGGGGGGGCGGGGGAGGGGGGCGGGGGGGGGGGGGGGGGGTTAGGCAAGGAGGGATTGGAGGGCGCGGGCGGCGATTCGGGCCGGTTCGGTGATGTCGCGGCGGATCTCTGCGGCTTGGCGGTTGGCCAGGCTGATTTTGTGGGCGGCCTGCTGCTCGGCCTCGGCCAGGATGTCGGCGGCCTGGGCGCGCGCCTTGTCCATGATGGCGTCGGCATCGCGCCGGGCCTCGGAGCGGACGGCGGCGGCCTCGCGTGCGGCCTGGGCAAGGTCCATGGTGGGGAACAGGTCGCAGCGAACCAGGTGGGTAAGCTCGGCATGGCGTTGGGCAAGCCAGGGCCCGAGGTACGAATCCGGGCCAAGCTCCACGGCCAGGGCGCGGACGGCTGCAAGTTCTTGGGCTTTGGTGGGTCCTTTCATGGGTGCGAAATGGTGGATGGTGGAGAGGGCGCCGGGGATCGGACCCGGCGCGGGGTGGGTGGGTTAGGCAACGAGGGCGGCGGCTGGGAGCATCTCCTCGGGCGATTCGCTGGCCACGGTGGCCTCGGCGGTGGGTTCATCGAATCGGCGCGCCAGGATGTAATCGGCGGCCTTCTGGGCCTGGGCGGCGGCAATGACGACGGCCTTGGTGTCGGCTTTGAGCTTCCGGCGCCAGCCGTCGAGGTATGCGGCCTGGTTTTCGATGACGGCCGGGCTGATGCCGGCTTCGGCGCAAAGGAAGGCGCTCGTCATTTCGGCCACCAGCTCCTCGCGTGCGTATTCGCCATCGGATCCGATGAAACCGGTCTCGGTTTTGGAGGGCAGGCGGTGCAGGCGGCTTTCGTGGCCGGTGGCGTGCGCCAGCTCATGGAACAGGGTGCCGTAATACTCTTGGCCAGAGTGAAACCGGCCCATTTCGGGCATGGTCACGGTGTCCAGGGCGGGGCGATAGAAGGCGCGGCCGCCTTCGTGGCGCAGCTGGGGAGGGTTGGGCATGCCGGCCACGATGGCCTCGGCCGCCATGATGGGGTCATGATTGGCAAGCGGCACGGCCTGGGGCTGGTACTTGGCCGGGAGGTTGTCGATCTCGGCGGCGTTGAATACGTTGAAGTACCGGAGCACGGGCACCTTGCGCTTGCCATTGTCGGCGGTCGCGTCGGCCACCTCCCAGAGCTTCCAGAAAACTACCATTTCAGACTTTGCGCCTTTGCGGACTGCGGCGCCCATTTCCTTGGCCTGGTTGAAGGTGCACCAGTGGCTGGACTCGAAGCCGCGGCAATGGGAGGCCACCGCGAGGAGAAAGGCATTGCAGCCGCGATATGGTTTCCCGGTGCTGATGCTGATGGGGAGGCCGCCGCTTGCGCCACGGTGCCAGGGCATGCGCCAGGGCACGGTGCCACGGTTGAGGGCGTCCAGGATCTGGGCTGTGATTGCTTCGTAGAGGTCGCGTTTCATGGGTTGCGTTCGGTTGGTTTCACAGCATTTTTCCGGTGCTTCCTGTCCGGCCACACGGCCGGCGGTTGCGTTCGGGGCGTGATCGGCGGCAACCGGTCACGCTCTTTTTTGTGCTGTGGTGGGATAATGCCACGCATTGCAATTAAGGCAAGCGGTTTTTTGTTGGTGGGCGTGCGCTTGTTGGCAAGTCGTTGGTGGTCAACTACAAATTTTTTTGCGAGGGAGGCGCGTACGGCGCAATGAGCACGGCAAAACTGCCCACGGTTAAGCAGTCGCGCGAGCGGCGCCGGGTGCGGCCTGGGACCGGCCAGCGGTCATTTTCTCCGGCCGAAATCGCGGATCTGTGCGGGGTCGATGAGGCGCGGATCCTGGCCGCGCTCGAGCGTGCGCAGTCTGATTTTTTTCCGCACGCGACATTTTCGGCGGCTGAGGGATGGACGGTGCCGGCGGTCGACGTGCGGCGGCTGCTGGGCGGTACTCTTGAGCCGCTTTTGACGGTGCGGCAGTTCGCCGAGTTGTGCGGGCTCTCTTATTTCACGGTCCACCGGGCGGTGAAGGCTGGGCACGTGCGCGCCGTGGGCCCGGCCTGGCTGGCGTCGCAACGCATACCGGCCAGCGAATACTGGCGATTCCGGGGCGAGGAGGGCCCGCGCGTCCCATGAGCGGGCAGCCCGACAACGCGCCAGCGGCCGGCCCGGATCCCGGCGTCTTTTTGTCGACGGCGGCCGCGCCAGCCGCGGAGAAGACAGAACTGGGCTTTTTTGTCGACGTGCGGGCGCGGTTGGAAGCTCGGGGCGTTTATGATGCGTCCCGGCTCAAGTCCCAGCGGCCGGAGTTGTATGCTGTGATCGCGCGGCTTCTGGCCTCGGGCATCTGCGGCAAGGAGGAGATCCGGACCCTGTGCGGCGTGGCCTGGGAAACGGTGGCGGCAGTCGAGGCGGACGCGGCTCCGACTATACGAGACTTCAAAGCGAGACTATCGGCCCGGCTGCGCCTGGCAATCAGTGCGGCGGCGGACCGGCTGCTTGAGCAGGCGCGCGCCGGGGAGTTGTCGGCAATCGATTTCGGGATCCTGGTCGACAAGCTCCTACTCATCGAAGGCGAGGCAACCGCGCGCGTGGAGATCATGGAGGACCCGGCCGCGGCCGCCTTTCGCCAGGCGATGGCGGCGATCGCTGGCCAGGCCGCGAGCTCGGCGCCGGGAATGGGTTTGGCTGGTGGAAATCTTGGCAAAGGCGCGGCGGCGTTGTCGGCGCCGGGATCCCGGCCGGGCGCGCCGGTCCTCGAGGTCCAGGCCGTGGCCGTGCCAGTGCAACCTAGTGATTCCCAAGGGCAGGCTCAACCATAACCATCAACGATTTATGTATCACGCTACCGATTCAGATACCAGACCGGCCGGAAACCGGGGCCCGATTCCTGCGGGCGCGCCTCGTTTGACCAGGGGGGGGAGGGGGTCGGGGGCGCGCGCAGCGGAGAGGTCGCACGATACATCCGTGCCCGGAGAAAATTTTGCAAAGGGAGGGCTCGAGTAATGGCTGCCCGAGTAGATCTCGAGTTGGGGCGCGAGCTGGGGGTGTCGGCCGTGGTGGTCCAGGCCGCGGCCGCGGAGCATCTGAGCGAGCCGGAGCATGTGTTCTGGACGGATGCGCCGGGCGGCCAGCGCCGGAAGGAGTACACGCCGGCCGGCCGGGCCCTGCTTCGGTGCCTACTGGTGCCGGGCGGCGTCGAAAAAGGCGGCCCGATCAGCCTCCCCGGCCTTGGATTTTCGCTGTGGCTGAAAAAGGGCGCGGATTTGGCGCCTGAGAGCGTTTCGGAAAAAGAGCCGCCGATCCCCCGCCCCGCCGAAGAAAAGCCCGCCTGCGAGGCGCAGGCGCCGACGGAGATGCTTCGGATCATCCGGATCTGTCCCAACCCGATTTGGGTGCGGGTGCAGACGCCGGACGGAAAAACGGCCGATGTGCGGGTGCGCCATTCGCGCCTGCTGGTCCCTGGCAAGCGGATGCGCTGCGCTCTCACCCCGGCCGGCTGGGAGTGCGCTGACCGAATCGTGTCCCCCAACCCCGCATGGCGATGAAAGAGCACCTCGTGGCGATCGATTGCGAAACCGGCGGCCTCATCGCCGGGCATCACGCGCTCCTCCAGCTGGCGGCGGTGGCGACGTGGGACGCCGAGCCGTTTAACGTGTGGATCTGGCCGGACGGGCATTGGATCGACCCGGAAGCGGTACCGATCTGCCGGTACTCGGTGGAAGGCTGGTCGGAAAAGGGCGCTCTGCCGCTCTACAAGGCCATGGATGCCTTCACCGCGTGGCTGGAAAAGGCGCCGGTGGCGCCGTGGAAGCTGGTGCCGCTGGCGCACAACGCCGGATTCGACCGCGCCTTTCTGGAAGCCAGCTACCGCTTCCTCGGCCGACGCATGCCGCTGGGCCACCGCTGGCGGTGCAGCCAGGCCAGCCTGTCCTTCTGCATGGATTCCGGCCTGGTGGCGCGCGGCAGCACGTCGCTGGACGCTCTGGCGGGCCTCTGCGGGCTGGAGCGGCCGCGCGACGCCGCGGGCGAGCTGATCCACGGCGCGCTCGATGACGCCCGCCTCTGTTTGGCCGGCTACACCTGGCTCACCGGGCTGCCCGACGCCCACCGGCGGGCCGGCGAGGTGGCCGCCACCACCCCAAGCCTCAACTGACCATGGACCACGAACTGCGCCAAGACTTGAGCGAATCGAATCTCACCTTCATCCACTCGGAACTGGATGACCTTGGGCTGCCGGTGCACCCATTTCGGCTCTACTGCCACCTCGCCAGGCGAGCCGGAAAAACGACCAAAAGCGCCTGGCCGAGCATCGCCTCCATGGCGCGCATCTGCCGCATGAATGAGGACACGGTGAGCCGGTCCCTGAACGAACTTCTCCGCCGCAATTTGATCCTCCGCGAGAGCCGCCGGGGCAAGTCATCGCTCTACGTTCTGACCCCGCCGAGCTTGTGGAACAAATCGCCGGAAAACGATCATGAGTGTTCGGAAACCTCCCCGAAAAGAGGGGGTACCGGAAAAGAGGGGGTACCCCCTGATTTCGGGTACCACCCCCCCGAAAGTAGGGGGTACCACCCCCCCGAAAAGAGGGGGTACGAAGGTAATCCAAAGAAGGTACTCCAAGAAGGATTGGCCGAGGTGTCTATCGACACCCCGGCAACCAGCCACCTCTCCGATGTTCCACAGCCTGCTCCGCGACACGCCACCAAGAAAACGCCGCGCCGCAATTTGGCGTTCGATGCGCTGGTGGAAATCGAAGGTGCGGACCGGAGCGCGATGACGCCGGTGGAGGGCGGGCGGATCGGCAAGTGCCTCGCCGACATCCGCGCGGCCTGGCCGACGAAGCTGCCGGACTCCCCCACCCCGGAGCAGCGTGAGGCCTACGAGGCGGAGCTGGCCGCCGAGATCCGGCTGCGGGCGCAGCGGTACCGGAGCGAGGTCATGCCCTTCGCCACCCTCACGGCGACCGCGCTGGCGGCCCACTGGAGCAAATGCGCGGCGCCTCGGGCGACCGGCATCGGGCAGCCGCTGCCGAGCCAGGGCGGCCGGTTTGCGCTGCCGGACGGCTGCGACTGGCGCGAGATCGCGCGGCGCATCGGCCTGCGCATCGCCTTTGACACCCCATGGCATGAGGTCAGCCACGCCCACCGCGGCCTCATCCTCGAAGCCCACGCCGCCGAAGGACTCGTTTCATGACCACCCACGATCCCCTGCCATCCGCCATCGACGCCGAGAAGGGCGTGCTGGCGTCCTGCCTGCTCGATCCCGACGGCGTGCTCGCCCAGGCGCGCGGGCGCCTCCGGGCCGACGACTTCCACCTGCCGGCCCACCGGCTGCTGTGGGACCTGCTCCTCAAAAAATCGGACGAGCGCGAGCCGATTGAGCCGGTGAGCTTGCTCCAAACCCTGATGGACCAGGGCAAGCTGAGCGAAATCGGCGGCGCGGCCACCCTCACGGAGCTGATGAATTTCGTGCCGGTGGCGACCCACTGGGAGTATTACGCCGAGGTCATCCTCGACAAGGCTGTGCGGCGCCGCGGCATGGACCAGATGAGCGTGCTCTGGAAGGCCTTCCACGATCCGGCCAACGACTGGCGCGGCGTGGTGAGCCAGGCGCAAAGCCTACTGAGCGAGCTGCTGGCCGGCCGGATGAAGCTGAACGCGGTGAGCTACCGCGAGGTGATGCGCGAGACAATGGACCTGATCGAGCAACGGGTGGAGGCGCAGGGGCGCATCGTGGGCGGGCTCATGACCGGCCTGACCGACCTGGATCGGATGTTTATGGGGCTGAGCAACCCGAGTATCCTGACCATCGCGGGCCGCCCCTCCATGGGGAAATCGGTCCTGCTCCAGGGCATCGCCGAGCGCATCGCATCGGGCTGGGGCGATTACGAAGAATACGACCAAGCGCCGCTGCCGATTCTGTTCATTTCGACCGAGATGAATCGCACGGACCTCGGGATGCGCGCCGCCGCGGCCAGGTCGGGCGTCAACATCAAACGCATCACCGACGGCCGGGCGAATTCGGAGGAATACATGCAAGTCACCCATGCCATCGGCGAGCTGACGATGGTGAATTGCCATATCGCCTACCTACCCGGCGCCAGCGCGGAGCAGATCGCCAGCCACATCCACGCCTGGAATTCGATGTATCCGGACACCGCGGCCTATGTCATCGACCACATGACGGACGTGGGCTGCGAATGTGTGAAGGACAAGGGCAATCAGGTGGCCATGACCACGATGGCCTGGCAGATCGTCACCGATGCCATCAAGCGCGTGAACAAGGTGGGCGTGCTCGGCTGCCAGCTCTCACGCGAAAACTCGGGCAAGCTGCCGGTGCTCTCGGACCTCAAGGGATCGACCAAGATCGAGGAGGTTTCGAGCCACGTCGTTTTCATCCACCGGCCGCACTACTACGAGCTGCGCAAGGAACACCCGGACCCGGACGTGGATCCGGCCGCGGCGGTCCTCATGATCGCCAAGAATCGCAACGGCCGATGCGGTCCCATCGGCGCCTGGTTCGACGCGGACATCACGAGGTTCCGCTCGGAGACGCGGCGCCTGTTCTCGAACGAGAAGGCGGACCACCAGGAGAAACGAACTTTCCACAACCGCGGATGACCTGCGGCGGAGAACTCAGAAGCAACAAGCACATGGCACACTCAAAAGTCCTCGGAAACCTCAAAATGCCCGTCGGCACGTACACCGCGCGCGAGAATGGGCAGGAGAAAACGAAGCGGCGGCACCGGGAAATCGGCACGCTGCTGGAAATTACCTACGATGGCGGTGGCACGGCCATGGTCGCCAAGATCAACGTAGAGGCGCTCAGCCTGGAATTGCAGATTCTCATGCGGGCCAATGGCATCCTCCAGAATGGTGATGATGCCGTGCTCTGCAATGTCTACGCGCCGCAGAGTAGGCAGCAGCCGGCGGCCGGGCAGCAGCAAGCCGGCCCGCCTGAGGACGACGAGGAGGACAAAGAGCCTTTCTAAAGCCATGAACTCCTGGCTCGCCTTCATCTGCGCCTGCATCCTGGTGGCCAGTCTCTGGCCGCTGGCGGTGCTGTGGGGGCTGGACCGGATGTTTGGCTCCCCCTACCACTCACAACCAACACCACCCATCCCATGCTTATCTGGACCACCATCGCCGTCCTCCTCATCTGCGCCTACTGGGCCGGCTGGCAGGGCGCTCAGCTCTACCACGCCGGGGAACGGCTCCGAGTAACGCAAGAGTCGGAGGAATACGCCGCCGCGGAATACGAACGCGGCTGCGCCGACGGCTGGGCCATGGGGCTCAGCCATGGCGTGGACGGGGCCAAGCGTGTCGTGGTCAACAAGGACGTGCTGACGGAACTCGCTGCGCAGCGGTTTGCGGTGGGAGGAGCGCGGCCGAATGAGTGAACCCATGCACATCCTCAGCCTCGGCGCCGGCGTCCAGTCGTCCACGCTCGCGCTCATGGCAGCACACGGCGAGGTGAAGGGCTACCCACATCCAGCCGCCGCTATCTTTGCCGACACCCAGGACGAACCCGCGAGCGTTTACCGCTGGCTCGACTGGCTGGAGGCGGAGATTGCCCGCTGTCCGCATCCGTTCCCTGTGCATCGGGTGACGCGGGGCAAGTTGAGTGAGAAAACGCTCACGATGCGGACCGCGACGAACGGCAATAAATTCTCATCTTGTGATATTCCGTTCTTCACCCTGAATCGCGATGGGTCGCAAGGCAAAGTGACCAATAGAGGCTGCACGGCAGACTTCAAAATCCACCCAATCCTAAAACACGCACGCCGACTCGCAGGAGTACCGCGCAAACGCAGAGCAGGAAACGCAATCCACGTCGTTCAGTGGATAGGGATTTCGCTCGATGAAATCTACCGAATGAAGCCAAGCCGCGACTGGTGGGCGGAATCACGCTGGCCGCTGGTCGATATGAGGATGAACCGCCACGACTGCAAACAGTGGATGGCACGCATGGGATACCCGGAGCCACCCCGATCATCCTGCGTCTACTGTCCATTCCATAACAACAACGAATGGCTGCGGCTTAAGAAGGACGAACCAGAAGCATTCCAGGCCGCCTGCGATTTTGAGGCCCGGTTACAGGCTGTGAAGACGAGGACTGATAATTTTAGCGCGCTACCGTACCTCCACCGCTCATGCGTGCCTCTCGCTGAGGTTGACCTGACGACAGAAACCGACCACGGGCAAATGGATCTATTCATGAACGAATGCGAGGGAATGTGTGGTGTGTGAGAAATAAAAGAAATGTCCGCTGAACTCCTGCAAAGTATCGTCGACGCGCAGCCGGATCACCCAGTGTATCCCAAGCTGCGGGTGGAGCTTTCCGCCCAGGCCGGCATGGTGCGGGTGGTGGTGGGCGAGCAGGTGCTGGAGATGCCGGTGCCGCAGGCGGCGGCGATGTTGGAAGGACGGCAGCGGGCGATCCGGCTCGAGGAGGAGGACCCGTTTCGGCACGGGTATGAGCCGCCGTTCTGGGCGGCGGTGGATTGGGCGGTGTGCGAGCTGGTGTGTCGACCTGGCAACGAGAATGCGGTCCTGGAAATCCTGATCCAGGGCGGGAACCGGGCGGGCAAAACCGACTACGCGGCCAAGCGATTTATTGAGACACTGGTGCTCAATGATCGGTGGCTTTGCTGGGCGTTTCACGCCGACCAGGCGGCCAGCCGGTCGGTGCAGCAACGACGGAGCTGGCACTATCTGCCGCCGGAGCACAAACCGGCGACGGGCAAGCTGCGCAAGGGGGTGCGGCAGCGGATGAATTACAACCAGGAAAGCGGCTTCACGGAGAACATGTTTTCGCTCAGCAATGGCTCGGCGTCGCACTACAAGTTTTACTCGGCGGAGGTGAAGGCGCTGGAGGGTGATGAGCCTGATTTCTGCTGGAGTGACGAGGAGATTCCCGAGGAGTGGGTTGAAGCCATCGGCGTGCGCCTCATCACCAAGGCCGGCAAGCGCCAGCCGTTCCTGGCCGCGCTGCGAGCGGAATTGGCCAAGCGGCAGAAGGATGCCGGGCATGTGCTGCCGCGGCTGCTGCGGGCGCAGATGTGGCGCGGGTGCCACCTCATCACGTTCACGCCGATTTCCGGGCTGACGCCGACGGTGAGGCGATTCACCAAGGGCGCCACGCCGCTGGTGACGGTGCCGGCGGAGCTGCTGCCGATCCGCGATGCGGCGGGCGCGGTACTCGGGCATGAGCATGTGCCGCGGGTGGCGCGGTGCGCGCAGCCGACGCGGCTGGCGGTGTACTTCCACACTTACGACAACCTGCATGGCGGCAACTACCCGGGCATGAAGGCGGCCTGCCAGGGAAAGACGGCATCGTGGATCAAGATCCGGGTTTATGGGGTGACGGATGCGGCGAAGGACGGGCGGTTTCCGCAGTTTTCGCGCGAGATCCACGTGCGGCCAAAGGGGGCGCTGCCGAAGGATGGGACGTGGTATCACGTGGTGGACCCGTGCAACGGCCGGAATTGGTTCATGATTTGGGCGTTGGTCTCGCCGCTCGGCCAGGTGCTGGTGGCGCGTGAGTGGCCGCAGCCGGACGACTACGTGGAGGGCATCGGGGTGATGGGCGAGTGGGCGGTGCCGTCGGTGGGCAAGCGGCTGGACGGCGACCGGGGCCCGGCGCAGGCGAGTCTGGGCTGGGGGATCAAGCGGTACTGCCAAGAGATCGAGCGGATCGAGCGCGAGCTTTACCGGGCCCAGCACGGGCCGGGGAAGGAGGGGAAAATCGAGCCGTTCGTGCGCATCATTGACAGTCGGGCCGGAAACACTCCCACTTTGGCAGCTTCGGAGACTCTCACACTCATCGATCTACTGGCAGATGAACACCTCGACTTTGAACCCGCCGGAATGCTCGTGGCTGCCGAAGGGCAGTCGCGCCGCAACACGATCAACGAAGGGATCGACCTGCTCAACGACTGGCTGGCCTACGATGCCGCGGCCGTGGTCACGCTCCCGGATGGCACAAAGCGGCCCGACCCGCTGAAAGCTCCTACGCTTTACCTCTCCGAATCCTGTGGAAACTGCATCAATGCCCTGGAAACCTGGACCGGCCTGGACGGGCCGGATGGCGCCTGCAAGGACCCGATCGATGTGCTGCGCTATCTGCGGATCAGTGATCCTCAGTATTTCGACGCCGGATCGATGGTCACCACGGGAGGCGGCTCCTACTGACACCCCATGAAACCGATCACCGTAGCCGATGCGATTGAGCAATACCCCGTGCGCCTGCGCCGGGCCCAGGTGCACGAGATGGGGCGCCGTCTCGGGCTGAGTGACTGGACGGTGCGGACGATGCTGGAGGGCCGGAAGCATGGCATCCACCCCATCGTCTACCAGGGGACCCGCAAGGCGTACTACGACCGCCAAGAGGTGATTCGCGCGCTATTTCAACCCGCCGCCCAGACGGCAATGGCATCATGAACGACACCACGACTCTCACGAAACTATCTCCGCGCCGGGACCTTAAACCGGAGGATGTGGAGCACCTGCTGGCCGAGCTGCGCGCGGCCATCGATGGGGCCAACGAGCTGGACTACTTCACGCGGATGGAGCTGAATCACGATTCGCGCTACTGCTGGTGGCCGGGCCGGACGAATGACGGGCGGAAGTGGGCGCAGGGGCGGAAGCTGATGCCTGGCCAGAAGCCGAACGACGTTTTCCCGTGGCCTGGCGCGAGCGATGCGCGGGTGCCCATCGTGGAGGAGATCATCCAGGAACGGGTGATGATGAAGCGGGTGGCGCAGAAGCGCGGGCAGATGCGGATCGGGCCGCGGGCGCTGAGCCCGGACGATGACCCGCAGCAGAAGGCGGTGCTGTGGGGGCAGACGGCGGAGTATTACGCCGACCTGGCGCGCGACAGCATCCGCACGGCGGCCGCGCAGGCGGCGGACATCGCGGAGGAGTACGGGTGCGCGATTCTGTACGTGACGTGGGAAACGAAGCTGGAGACGAGCCGGCGGTTCATTTCGGCCGAGGATGTGATGGCGCTGGCCATGCAGGCGGCCATGCAGATGGCGGAGCAGGAGGCGGCGGCGGCCGGCCAGGATGGTGTGACGCCGGAGCAACAGGCGGGCATCATGGCGATGGTGGAAACCAGCATCGCCGAGCTGATCCTCGATCCGGAGCTGGCGCCGCGGCTGGAAACGGTGCTCATGGGGTACGATCCGCTGATGCGGCCGGCAGAGGCGCGGCGGGTGGCGGCGCGGCTCAAGCTGGGGGAACCGGTCGACTACTACGTGGCCGAGGAACGCCAGTCGCAGCCGGAATGGCGTGCGCTCACGCCGTTCATCGACGTGTGGTTTCCGGCCATGACGATGCGGCTCAAGGACGCGCCGTGGGTGGCGCTGAGTGAATGGCTCACGGAGGTGGAATTGAAGGAGCGGATCGACACCCAAGGCTACTCGCGCGAATGGGTGGAGCAGGTGCTGGAGAAGCCGGGCCGGGCGGTGAGCTGGGAGGATGATTTCAAGGGTGACGCGCGCACATGGGTGCTGGCCAATGGCGGCGTGCGCCAGGCGGTCACGACATCGGGCACGGGCACGCGGGAGGCGGAGCGGAAGCTCTACCAGGTGGTGCACGTCTTCTGGCGCGCCTCGGCCATCGGCGGGGCTCCGGCGTTGTTTCACTCGGTGCTGCATGAGCAGGTGAAGGACCGGGCGGGCTTCCACACGTGCTGCGAGCACGCGCATGGGGAATTCCCGTTCATCGAACATCTGCGCGAGCAGACGGCCAGCTACGTGCTGGCAAGCCGTGGAGTGGGCGAGGTGTCGTTCACGCTCCAGAACGAGGTGAAGATGCAGCACGACGGCCGGACCGACGCGGCGAGCATCACCACGAAGCCGCCGATGCGTGTGCCGCTCAACATGGCCGGCGGCAGTCTGGACCTGCGGCCGGGCGCCCAGATGCCGATGCGGGCGACCGCTGGCATGGGCCAGCTGGAGCCGCTCAAGCTGGGGATCGATACGCGCGGGAGCCAGGAGATCGAGGCAGCGACGCGCGACCAGATCAATGCCTACTGGTTCCGCGGCGCGAATGTGCCGCAGGACGTGCAAATCACCGCGCGGCAGATGCTCGTGGATGACTGGCTGGAGGACCTGCGCCGGGCGCACCTCATGACCTTCCAGCTCGTGCAGCAGTACTCGCCGGACGAGATCAAGGCTGGGTTCGTCGGTGGCTTGGCGGTGCAGCTCACCGTCTCGCGCGACGAGATCCAGGGGCAACCATCGATTGAAATGGATTTCGATGTCTCGGACCTCGACCCGGGCCTCATCGACCACCGGGTGAAAGCGGTGACGGCACTCAAAACGCTGGACACCCAGAACCTCATCCCGCTCCAGCCGCTGCTCAAGGCGCTCACGGCCTACCTGCTCCCGAGCCACTACCGATTCCTCGTCGCCGATCCGCAGAAGCAGGCCATCGAGGAGGCGGCGGACGAAAGGCGAATCATTGGCGACATCCTCAACGGGCTGGAACCAGCCTACATCCCGGGCCAAAACCACCAGGTGCGGCTCGAGGAAATGAAGCGGGTTTTCGGCATGGAGGTCGACAAGGAGGGCAATGTCCGCATGCTCCAGCCGGTGGGCCCGGACGGCCAGATGACCAAACCGCAACGCACGGCGACCACCGACCCGGATGTGGCGGCGCTGGTGCAGAATCGTCTCAAATTCCACGCCTTCCAGCTCCAGCAACAGGAGAACGCGGGGACGGGGAGGATCGGGGTGGAGCCAATCCGGGAGGCAGCATGAGCCGGCCAGTCTACCCTCACGACCTCGACCTTGGCCCAGCGATAGACCGTGGGACATTCGAGATTCTGCTCCAATCGCAACGCGACTCGGAACTGGTGCGCGGCGTGCTCCAGGCGCTGCGCAATCAGATGGCGCTGTGCGACCGCACCGGCCGGCAGACGCCGACCACGGCCAAGGACCCGCTGGAATGGCGCGCCTACCACGCCGGTGGGGCGGACGCCGCCGAGGAAATGCTCACCATGCTCTACGCCATGGCGCACCCGGGCCGGCCGGAGGAACAGGCGGAAAATGAGCCGGATGAGGCCGCCGCATAAACTATTTCCTGCGGGATCGTGTCAGATCGTGCGGGATCGTGCGGGATCGTGAGGGCGCATACTTGATGCGCGGGGCCCGAAGGTTTTGAAGGGGCGCACTGGCCGAACAACGGCCTGCTGACCCCATGGCTGACACTCCGCAGACTCCTGCCACTGCACCGGCTCCGACGGCCGGCACGCCCGCCCCCGTCGGTTCATCCACCGCGGCTACTCCGTCCACTGCCGCCCCCCTGAACACGCTGGACTTTGAGGCTGCCCTCAGAGCCGACCTGGCGGGGCCCGAGGTGACGGCTGCCCAACAGGAACAAGACGGCACCCCGACCGAGGAGGAGGCCGATCCTCTCCAGCGTGAGCTGGACGAATCGGACGCCCCCGCGGAAGACGCACCCGAGGCTGAACCGGAAGCCGCTGAGGAAACTCAGCCGGCCGAGGAAGCCGAGGACCAACCCGACGAACCCGCCGCCGAAACCGACGAGGATCCCGTGCCGAAGGGCATGGAGGACTGGCCGAAACCGGCGGTGAAGCGCATCCAGAAGCAACGGGAAACCATCCGCGCTCTCAAAGCGCAGGTGGCGCAAGGCGGCATCCAAGTCGCCCCAACGGAAGCCAGCCCACTGGCCGACGTGACCACGATTGAGCAACTGGACCAACGGCTCACCACGGCCAAAGGCATCCGCGAATGGTGTCGCTCCAATCCCGATGGCGGAACGATCCGCATGGAGAATGGCGCCACATTCGAGGTCACCGCCGAGATGGCCCGCGAGAAGCTCGCCCTGGCTGAACGCCAGATCGAAGCCTACGCGGACCGGAAGCTGTGGATTGCCGAGCGCGAGAAGGCCAAGCCATGGGAGGCTGCTGAAGCGGTGGCCCCTGGCATCCTGCAAGCCGGTACCCAGGAGCACACGTTCTACACGAATGTGCTCAAGGCGGTGCCGCAACTGACGCAGCTACCTGATTACGAGCTATTCCTAGCGTGCGCTGCCCGCGGGATGAAGCAGATGATCGAGCAGCAGCAGGGCAAGGCGAAGTACGTCAGGATGGAATTGAAGGACGGCAAAGTCGTGCCGCCTCAAGCGAAATCGGGGAAACCTGCGGCGACCAGCCCGGCGAGTGCCGGCAAACCGGCCGCCGCCACCACTCAGGCCCAACCATTCCGCCCCACCAACCAACGGCCGCCGGTGCGCGCCGCCGGGGCGAATCCCGCAGCCAACCTGGCTGCGCTGGAAGCGAAGGCAGCCGCGGGGGACGAATCCGCCCGCCGAGCTCTGCTCAAAGCTGAATTGGCCGCGGCCTGATTTTCAACTCTGTCAGCAACACCTCATTTCAAGCACTATGGCTGCCGTTCTCGATCATGACATCTCCGCCACGCTTCGCGTCCGCGACGTGAGCCGGAGCTTTACCGTCGCTCGCGCGATGGAAAACCCATTCAGCTCGATGGTCCGCAAGGGACCGAAACCCAAGTCCACCCTGTTCGAGTGGCCGTTCAAGGTGCGTCACACCCCTGCCGACGAAGGTATCGGTGACGGCCAGGATGTGGCCGCTGGCGACATCATCAACAACGAGGCCAACAAGTCGATGCTCCAGGGCCGCATCCAGAAGGCATGGGTGCCCTACGGCGTCGGCGACATCGCCCAGGAATTCGTGGAGGAATACGGCGCGCCGGATCTCATCGCCGACAACGCGGAGGACGCCATGGTGCTGGCCCGCGAGAAGCTGGAGGTGCTCTGTCTCAAGAATTCCGACAGCCGCGCCGGTACCGGTTCGACGGCCGCCACCAGCTCGCTCACTCGCGGCCTTGTTCACTGGATCCGCTCGGCCAACCCCGGCGGCTCACCTGACCTGCCGATCCCCACCGCCGCGCTCTCGCCCGCCGGAAACATCGTGAGCGGCAAGGCCGCCGCCACGAATGTCGTGGAAGACGACTTCCGCGGCATCATGCAATCGGTGGCCACCGCCGCCCGTAAAACCAACTTCACGTGGGATGTCTTCCTCTCCCCGGCAATGAAGGTGGTGATGTCCAACTGGACCCGAACGGCCACGGTCGACCAGTCCACGGCCGCCTCCACGGTGGTGCCGCTGCGCAGCTTCAACGCGCAGCAAGCCGACAACAAGATCACGCTGAACGTGCTCCTGTACGAAAGCGATTTCGGCCTGCTCCGCCTGCATCCGCACTTCTCCCTGCCGACCGGCGTGCACGCGCTGGTGGCCGACATGGAGCACGTGCGGCTCCGCCCCGGCCGTCTGCCGCGCAGCTATGAGCTGCCCTACCAGGGCGGCTCGATCCGCAAGGTGATCGACTGGATCTACGGGCTGGAGGTCTCCAATCCGCAGTGCCACGGCAAGATCACGACCTAAGCGCGGATCTTCATCGCTCAAGCCCACCTGCGCCGGATGACACGGGAACATCTCATCGAGGTCGACGAGGAGACGCTCAAGGAAATCGAGGGCCGCCAGGCTTTCGAGGCCCTGCTGGCGGATATGAATCGTGGCTTCATGGCGCAGGTGGTGCTTGCTCAAGCTCAGGTCCGGGCGGAGAAGCACGCCATCGAGTCCGCTCCTCTCGTGACCAACGAGGGGAATCTGCGGCCGAAGGCGGTCATCAATGGACCGGATTACCACTACTGGGGCCAGCGGGAGGGATACGATTGCTGGTCCGACCCGGAATTCGTGCGGGAGTACCTGCGCGACAACCCTGACAGCCGCGTCAATGCCAAGATGGCGCGGGCCTCCATCGTCAATCCTTGGGGCCAGCCGGCCCTGACTCCCGGGCTCAACTGATGCCGCTCCCCGACTGGTCGGCCAATGTGATCGTGCCGCGCGTGGTGCCGTTCAAGACGGCGCTGTGGGCGGTGGCGGCGCAGGATGGTTGCATCGCCGAGATCGATGGGCTGCCGGTGGAGCTGGCGCACCAGATCGCCGGGTGCATCTCGCGCGCGTACAAGTACGCGCTCGAGTTTTACGACTGGCCGGAGGCCGCGCTCTACACGCAGGTCACGCTCGGCCAACATCCGCAGTGGGACGTGCCTTTCGTCCCGCGGGTGATGCCGGAGGGGTTTCCTCCGTTCGCTTTCCCGATCTTCGAGTACGGCCGGCTCTACGGCGTGTGGACGGCCAACCCGGCCGCCGATCCTTCGGCCCGACCGCTCACCTACCGCTTCGGGCCGGATGGCCTGTACCTGGACGAGGAGGTGGAAAGCGTGGTCCTGCACCACCGGCAGGGCGCTCCGCGCTTCTCGGCCGAGGAGTGGAACGTGGCCAGCACCTACCCGCGCGGCAAGGTGATCTACCACCCGGACACGGAACACTGCTACCTGATGAATACCGCGGCGCCTGGCGAGGTGCCGGTGCCTTTCAGCGACTCCTGGCGCGTGCTGCCGATCCTTTCCTGCCTGCTGGAACCGACCATCGAAGGCGCGTTCGCCCTGCTCAAGCGCAGCCAGGGCCAGGCGGGCACGGCGGCCGTGCTCCAGGACGCCATGCAGCACCTCCTCGAACAGGAGATCCTGCAATTCACCAACCAGGAGCAGCAAACCAAATTCGCCCACTTCTCATGACGGCCACGGTCAACGACACCAACGGAGCGGCGCCGGTCATCGCGGCGAATTCGCAGCGCACGGAGCTGGAGATCCAGAACCGCTCAGGCGGGCCGATGTTCTACAACCGCTTCGGCGCCCTCAGCGCGGAGAGTCAGGGCATCCGGCTGGACGATGGAGCCAAGCTCACCCTGCTCGGGGTGGCGGCGCAACGGGCATTTTACTGCATCCACGCCCAGGGCGGCGGGACGCGCACGATCCACTACACCGCCGACGCATGATCAGCCAGGTCATCACTACCCAGCCGCGCGGCATCACCACCGCCGAGAATCCGGATGTCTGGGACATCGGGCAGATCGTGGCGCCGAATGAGGCGCTGGCCATCAAGACGTACTACATGGGGCACGTGCCGCGTCGCTTCAGGCCGGTGGGCGGGCTGCGGCTGAGCTTCACGGATGTCACGGCCGGAGAAATCGAATATGGCATTTCGGTGGGGAATGAGGGGCTCCTTCTGTTCCACAACGGATTCCTCAACTGGCAGTACACCTACAATATCGATTCCTTCGTGGTGCCGCACTCGGAGATGTCGCAGTGGGTGCGCGATACGGGACTGCCGGCCGGCGCCGCCATGCGGCTCGGGGTCGGGGCGATCAATGGGGTGGGCTACGGCTTCGCTTTCTACGGGCTGCGGGCGCAGCTCATCGGGTACTGGGAACCGGAATGAACTCGCACCATGGACTTCACCATTCCATCACCTGAAACCTTGCAGCAGTTTGAGAAACTCGGCATCGTCGGGATTCTGCTCCTGGTGCAATTCACCGCGCTTGGGCTCGCGGTGTACGTGGGAAACAAGGTGTTCGGGTGGATGAAGGCCCACGGCGAGCAGGTGCTCGAACAGCTCAGCAAGCAGACAGTGGCGCTGGAAAACGTGAAGCAGAGCAACGCCAGCATGGAGGTGGGCCAGTCTCGGCTCAACGAGCGGTGGGACCGCCTGTTTATCTGTCCGGCCAGGCCATGCCCGATGCGGCCAAGCGACCACATTTTGCAACCGAATCCACTGAACTCGAACAGCCAACAACCCTGAATCGCCATGATTTACGATACTCGCGAAACCACGGAACTGATCGCCGCCGGCGCCATCCTTTACAAGGAGATCGCCGGTCTCAAGGAGCCCAGCCCATTCCGGCTCGCCCTGGCCCTGGCCGATGACGTGCCTACCATCGTCTCCGGCCTGCACGGCGCCCACCTGGTGCCGCATGAACTGGCCGACCTGAGCGAGGATGAGTCCAAGCAGATCGAGGCCGCGCTGGCCGAGAAATTCGGCTCGCACGCCAATCCGGCCGTCCAGGCGGCGGTGCAGCAATCGGCCCGGGCGGTGCTCGCCGGTGTGCTGGCCGTCCGCGCCTGGCGCGCCGCCTTCGCTTCGGCGCACGCCGATGGCTCGGTGATCCCCTTTCCCACGCCTGAACCGGAGAAGGAGGTGCCGGCGTGATGAAATTCATGGCCATGGGTTTGCGGGGGTTTGCCCTGGCACTGGCGGCAGTGCTGATGGCGGGCTGCGTAATCGACGGCCCTGCCATCACACTGTCCGGCGGTTACCGCGACTGGAGTATCAGCGTGACGCTGCCAGGCCGCGCGAATCCCAAGCCGCAGCCTGATCCCGTGGCCGAAGCCGCCGCGCTGCTCTCCATCCAAGGGGAGCCGGCCGCGAACCCGAAACAACCGATTTCCGGAAAGTGAGCATCTACCCGAACAGTCGACCGCTGAAATCCATGCTCGCGAGCATGGGCCAGAAGGCGCTGCCCATTGGCGGCGGCCCGCTGGCGGCGGTGACGTTCGGGCAGCTGACGCTGTGGTCGGGCCGGAGTCCGATCCTTGCGCAGCTCTGCACGTATTTCCTCGAGGAGTCGTGGCCGGCCAGGACGCATTTCCGCTGGTGCTGCTCAGACCAAATGCCGGAACACCAGCTCCTGCTGTACCTCCTGCCGACGGCGCGCGAGCTGATGCTCTGCGGTCACACGGTGGAGATGTGGCAACGGCCGGGCGCGCCGACTCACGACAATGGCGATGCGCGGCGTCACCAGCACGTGGCGCAGCTCTACGCCGAGGCTTTCCGCCGGGCGGCGGTGGATGATTGGTTTCTGAGCATCGAGGACGACAACCTGCCGCCGCCTCGCGCCCTGGCGCAGCTCGCCCAGCACATGCGGCCGGATCGCGGCCAGATCGGCGGGGTGTACCGCATCCGTGGGGCGCCGGAATTTCTCAACTGCTCGACCAGCCTGGCCGACCCGTGGGCGCCGCCGAAGGCCGTCGATTGCCCGAAGGGGGTTTTCCTGAGCCCGATGATGGGAGCGGGGTTCACCCTCTACAATGGCGCGGCCATGCGGCGCATCCCGCCAGTGCAATGCCGTGTGACCAAGCAGGAGGGCAAGGTGGATCACGTGGCCGGCTGGGATGACTGGGTGGGCCGCCACCTGGCTGAGCTGGGGTACGTCAGTGTCTCGGATGGATCGCTCTGGATCGGTCACCACACGCCGGAGGTCTCGGCCTACCTCAACCATTTCGGACTCGCGCGATGAACACTTTCTCGATCAACGCCAGGCACCGGCTGCTCCATGGCGAGCACGAGGTGGATTTCCGCCCGCCGCGGATTCCCGAGGGGCTTTCCATGCCGGTGCGGCGCGTCCTGGTCATGCACTTCACGGCCGGCTGGAGTCTGGACAGCACGCTGGAATGGTGGCGCCGCCCGGAATCCAAGGGCGCCTGCGCCCACATCATCATCGACCGCGACGGTCGTGTGGTGCAGTGCCGCGCCTTCAACGAGACGGCCGCTCACTGCGGTGTCTCGGTCTGGAAGGACCCGCGCACGGGCCGGGTGTTCCGGAACCTGAATGCCTGCGGCATCGGCATCGAGCTTTGCAATGTGGGCGCCCTGCCTCGCCAGGTCTACCCGGCCGCCATGGGCAAACCACTGGGCGGGCGCATGATCCCCTACGTGGAGCGGAAGCACAAGCACGGCGGACCGGCCCGGAAATGGGAATGGTTTCCGGAGGTGCAGCTTGATGCGGCCCGGCTGGTGGCCGCTGCCTTGGTCCAACGGTACCGGCTCGATGACGTGGTGGGCCACGATGACATCGCCCCCGGCCGCAAGGAGGACCCGGGCCCGGCTTTCCCCATGGACGATTTCCGCGCCGCCCTCGGCTTCACCCACCCTCTGCCTACTCTGTCATGAAAACCACTCTCACCACCGATCTCACCTGGTACCCGCTCGAGCCGCACGTGGGCCAAAACCGGTTTTCCCGCTGCCTGATCCGCAACGGGAGCGCGGAAACCATCACGATTTCCCAGCGCGGCGGATCCTCGCCAGGCCCGGATCCTGGCGTGGCCGCGGACAACATGGGCTTTCCCCTGGCGCCGGGCACCGAGGTCATCGTGCCCACCCAGGAGAAACTCTGGGCCGCCTGCGCCGTGGCCGCCCAGGTCCTCACTTACGAATACCTCGCCTGATTCACCCAATGCCTTTCCTGTTCTCAGCCGAAGACGGTGGATTCTTCCGCCCTGCCGAGGAGCCGGTTCCGCCCGGTACTTCGGTGGTGGATGAGACTGGAGGCAACACCGTGCTCGATGAGGCGGGCGGCAACACTGTGATCGTCAAATAATACCCATGAAACGCCGGTTCATTTTCTCTCTCCTCATCCTGCTCGCCAGTGCCCTGGCCGCCTGCGCCCAGACGCGCACGCTCAGTCAATTCCCGGAGCTGAATGCCCAACCAGCCGGGGACGATTGGATCTACCTCTGGGACACCAGCGCCAGTACGTCGAAGCGGATTTCACCGGCGAACCTCATGGTGGGCCGGCAGCCGGTCGACGACGATTTGACCGACCTGGCTGACGGATCGCTCACAGGTTCCAAGGTGGGCTCTGGAATCGCCGCAGGAAACATCACCACCGGGACACTCCCGGCAGCAAGGCTCCCTGCGCCGACCACTACCACGCTGGGCGGGGTGATGCGCAATACGGGCAGCCCCGGCGAATTCGTCACCGGAATCGACGCATCTGGACAGCTCACCTACGACACTCCAGCCGGCGGCGGCGGTGGTGGCTGGTCCTACGAGGGCACCTGGACGGACGCCACGGCCTACGCGCTGGGCGACGTGGTGACCTACGCCACGGCCCTATACCTCTGCACGTCTGGGCACACATCGGGAATTCTGACAGAGCCAAACGTTGGCGACGACTGGGCCACGGTCTGGGAGCAAATGGTTCCTCCTCAGCAGACGATAACACTGATCGAAAACCGCATCGCCTTCGGTTCATCCATCGATGAGATCAGCAGCGAAGCGGGTTTTGAATACGATCCAACGACGAACACGCTGGACGTAGACAACGCAACGGTGAACACCGAAGCCTACGATGCCACTGGCTGGAACGGCGACAACTCGGTGCCGACGAAGGACGCAGTGAGGGACAAAATTGAAACGATGTCGCCAACCGACGGCTCCTTTACCGGCACCGGCACCTACGTCGCGAGCGCGGCCGGTAG
>JACCDR011624665.1_pt1 | contig 21293 bp, 26 predicted proteins | sample 7446431 | NCBI WGS metagenome assembly JACCDR01 (sample SAMN15323443, study PRJNA562643) | freshwater metagenome | isolation source: river surface water | place: USA:Blue River Watershed | collected 2017-08-17 | reverse complement strand
TGTTTTTATCAACCAAGTTATCGGCCATACCAACAACCAAGCCATAAACATCAACAGAATCAAACCGCAAATGCCTAATATGGGTTGAACGAATATAGACAACAGAACACAGATGAATGCATCAGAATTTGATACTTCCTTCCCCATATCCCTCTTATGTACTGCGACTACTACCATACAAATACAGAACATGATCAACATCGAACCCAATAACTGAACAGCAGTCGGATTCTCGAAATACTTGTTTATAGCTGCTGCTAATTCAACGTACATGTCTTTCTCCTATTGGAAATAGATAATCATACAACCCATTGAAGTTGATTCCATCTCCGCCATAGAGTTTGATCAATCTTTCAATCCTTAGACGTCTCAGTCTCAGGAACTTGGTCAAATATTTCTGAACGGTTGGCTTTCTACAATATCTGCAATAAGCATTAGTCAATTGTACCATAGCCCGATGCTCCAAATTGAGTTTAATTTTTGTTCTGTCCATTCAATTTGATCCTTTGTTGGATGTTTAAAACAACCTTCCGATAAGCCTGAAAGTGATATGTCAACTTAGCCTTCAATTTAACACAATCAGGTTTAGCAGCTGATTTCCTTTCTGCTTTCTGTAATTGAGTTAACGCCCGATGCTCCAGATTGACTCTGATGCGAATCTTCCGACTTGGTTCATATTTCTTACCATTCGCATCCAACCAAATTAACTTACCAGATTTGTCCAACGTAGCAATATAATCTTTCACGAAACCTCCATCAATGATTTTAAGTTGATATTGGGCATCGGTTGTATCTTAGCCAATTTCACCAGCCTGATCCTGATTGCCTCTCTCAGATCAGCAAATCTGAGCATGTGAAGGCGTTTGTACTTGAGTTGTAATTTCAAGTTATCTGGGTCAGCGACTAATTTAAGATACAGATTTCGAAACTGAACCAAAGACCTGTGTCTGAGATTCAATTCAATTCGCTTCTTCCTGCTCAACACCTCATAATATTTGGGAGAGTTGAGATCAATGACGTGGCTTGCTGGATGATCTGTTAGTTTAATCATATCATTCTACCCAAATTGAATAGCCAGTACCCCAGCCGTCTTCGTCGCTTCTCGTCGCAAAGAATCTTGAGATTGAGCCTGAGCAGCCGTCTTCGAATTGAATATTGAACTTCCCTTGGGTGATCATCCATTCTTCCCTTGTGAAATAGGTGTGAGTCATTTTGACTCCGAACGACATTAATTCAATGGCCCGTTGTTTGGTGAACGTCCCGTTAAGAGTCTGAACGCACAATATTCCGTAATCTCTCGTGTAAATTTTTGAGAAACCTTCCTTCAGAGCGGAGTTCAGCACCTCAGAGACAACAGCCATCTGATTCACATCAAATTCAATTCCTTCTGGGTTATCGCATTCAGAGATGAATTTATTGATCTTCTCCGGCGTAATATCAGAAGACAACTCAGCATACTTTTGGATAGCTTTGTTATGTTTGTTCAAGAATATAACGTACATAGTTTCCACAGTATTCCCCTTATATGGCGTTTACCCAACAGTGATCTGTCTGATTATCAGACAGATCAATTTTAAATGTCTTGGACATTATTCGATAATATCCATACTTCGGCTCACGATGTAGATTCAACCCGAAAGCGAGCATTTGCTCCACTTGTTCTTTTTTGAAATTCTCGCTTTCCGAATAGGAAAGAAACAACAAATCTCCGCTTACAGAAAAGCCGTCATTGAAAGAATCGATGATTAGATTGGCAATTTCGTCTAACGACAATTTTGATTTCAACGGTCCAATTAATTCCTCGGCTAGAACATACGTTTCAATCCAGCCGTGTTTTCGTTGAAATAAAATTGTACCGTCTCTGATGACCATCGTCGTCTTCAGCATTTATTTCTCCAATAGCGGTCATCAGCAAGAGGGAAACAATGAATATATACTTTCAGACGAGCCTTGTAGGATGTCTGAGGCCAATCTGGCATTTTGTCGGACATCAACACAGCTCTCAAGTGTCTCAGCCATTCAACCTTTTTGATCAACTTAGGATTGGTTGGATCAGACAAATAACGCATATAGGCTTTCTGTAACTGAGTAAACCCGCGATGTATGAGGTTCATTTGCTTATCGTTCATTTTCTCTCCAGTTTAGTGTATTTGTGACACCTATACAGCACTCTGATTTTCTGTCTCTAGAGGTACAGTCGAGACAGGTGTGAAATTTTGAATTTCTGAGATTTCTGTTGAGAAATCTACTCAGATAAAATAACGTACAAATCAATTACATAATCGCCATATCTAAACCAACAGCGACCGTCCTTATAAGCACTTTCAATATCTTTCTCTTCAATGAAATTATCGCCGTTAGCATCAAACTTCTCACCTACGATTGTTTCGCAAAAGGAGTTCAACACGGGCAACAACGCCAGCATAGAACTTTTACTCAGTCCGTAGTTCTCTCCCAGAACCAAATGTGTTTCATTGGTGCCGAGGGTGTTGATTAACAGTTTGATAGAAAGCTTCATTTTTCGAGTCCATTGAGTTTAGATGATTAGTATCGTACCTTAGTTATGGTGTGACGTAAAGGACTATTTTGACTTTCAAGAAAATAAAAAGCCTTGAGATTTCTCTCAAGGCTTCGACTTATCACATTTACAGCATTCAACTGTCAACATACATCTTTGACATTTGATCATCTTTCGATAGATTGGAACTGGTTGGACTCTCTGTATCGGAGTTATCAGATCAATCGAAATCTATATCTGAGAAACCGTCAGAGGCGGCTTTCAAAATTCCGGTTTGTATCAGGAACCAGATCACGCAAACAATGATCATCAAACCTGACAATACTTCATGTCCGGTCCAATTTACAGAACCGTCCCAAATTAAACCAGATTCATACCAATACAAAATGGTTCCTGAACAAGCAATCGTGTATAGCAACCAAAGTAACATAGATCATTCCTTAACCCAGGATTTTCTGGGCGTAACTATCATCTTCAGAAATCTTGAACTTGATGGACGATACAGGATGTTGTTCATCCTTGTAATATCCATATCTCTCAAGGGCGTGTCTCAGAGCGTGGTTCGGTCGATTCATGTATTTCAAGTCATCAACAAAGTCGTATATCTTGGCTATGACTTTACTTTCGTGTAGTCTTAACAGACGTCCGAGAGATTGTAGAGTCCTGATGATAGATTTGGTTGGGTGACAAAACACTAGGTTATGAAGTCTCTTGATTGAGACTCCGGTAGATAGGGTTCCGTAACTAGCCAACAAAATCGCATCATTCAAATCGTCAATTTCGATCAATCTCTTGATCTCATCCCTTTCCTTGTTATCGACTTCGCCGTTGATAACATAGATTTTCCTGTCTGGATACAACTCCCTCAATCTGGTTTCAATCTGTTTAAGGTGAGCGTCAATCCTGTCGAACAGGAATAGAGTATTTCCCTTCAGACCAGCTGCTAACTTCATGATGATCTCGTTCCTCTTTGGGTGACCTATGAGGAATTCGATTTCAGATTGATAGGTATTCGTCTCAAACAACAATTTTCTGTCCCTAGTGGGATAGTCAATGTTGATCATATTGATCTGCGTTTGGGCCGCCCTACCAGAGTCTTGAAGTTGTTTAGTGCTCACAACCCTTTTAATCGTCCCAAAATGCGATTGTATTTGTAAGGGGTGAAGCTGGTCCTGTTTGAGAGTTCCAGTCAGTCCAACTCTGTTGTAGGCATTAATACAAGAATCGCCTATGTGACTGATGCACTTAGCCGAAGCCAAATGACATTCATCCACAATAAGGAAAGTATACTGAGAAAAATATTCAGCGTCTAGGTCTTTTAAAGATTGCCATGTACTGATTACCACTGACTTGTCGGTGTGTGGAGAAGCCCCTTCAAATACTTGGTGTATCTTCGATTCAGCGTCCCAACCATTATGCGTCGAGTAATTCTTGAAGTCTCCTTTCATCTGAGACACCAAGTTAATCGAAGGAACAACCAACAAAATCTTTGCGTCTGGATTAATTTGCTCATAGAATCTGATCATCAGATATTGAATCAACGATTTACCAGCGCTAGTAGCAGCTAGAATCGTCATTCTGGAGTATCTGAAAGCGAGGTACAAGGATTCTACCTGATATTCATACGGTTGTATTCTGGTCCCGTTATCTCTGATGTCTAGTTGATTGGTCCATTCCTGAATGCTTTCTCTGGTAAGAGGTTTCAAATCTGATTTAATCGATGACTCGATTTCGAGAGACCAACCACGAATTTTGGCTAATTGTATAAGGTGAGACAGAAGACCATAATTCATAATCCCAGACTTTTTATCATACATTCTGATCTCGCCGTCCCACTTGGAGAACTTGTTCGGAGTGAATGTTGGATCTTTGAATCTGAGAGTTTGGTACAAATCTTCGATAACCCCTAAATCGTCAGAGGTTACTTTGATTTTTGATGCGTTGATATGTTGTATCTTTAATTTCATTTTGGTTGTATCATTTTATCCGGTTGATCTATTTAATCGACACGATAAAGACTTCCAAATCTCATCTACAACGTCTGAATTTTAGATATACCTCACCCATTTCTTGTCATTTCTATGAAGGGGACTTGTTAAAGACTCACCTTATAGAAATGAGGCCTGGGCTTAGGCCGTTGATCCATTCGAATCAACCAATACTTTTTGATTTCCTGTTTAACAGTCGTCGGGGATTCTCTCAATCCATCCAGACGTGGTTGAACCTATTTTCACGGTTCGATAGATTAGCATGGTTACTGCTTGATCTTGACGGTTAGACCGACTGAATACCCTGCTAATCTCATCCAATTCGATTCTTGCCCGATAGCTTGAGAGATTCAAATTGGGTTTCTAGGGTGATCAAGAGGCTACTGAGGCAGGTACCAACCAAGACTATAGCGTCACACTGGGTTGATATTGATCCTGTTGTGGTAGCGGAGAGCATGCAACAGCATGTTCATTAGGCCAGAGATTTGAGAACTGGGTAAACTCGCACTCTAATTAAGACGGCTAGTTAATTATGCTGGATAATTTTGTGTAAGTAAAGACCCATAGACTTGAAGTGACATATTCAGATAAAATATTAAGTTAGGACAACTAAATAGAGCAGAATTTGGAGAATGATATGACAGCAACCTCTATTAACCAGATCAAAGATGGAATGACTCTTGAAGAAATACAAGCATTGGTTTTGGACGAACTCGAAGTGAAGACCGATAATTTGGATTCTGAAGTTTTGAGACAACCCAAGATTTTTGCTCTCATACAACGCTTACACATGTTAGCAACCAGACGTCTTGAAGTTCTGTTAGGTCAACAAATCAAGTTGAAGATGAACAGGGTGAGATTTTATACAGGTAAACTTCCGCCAGATCACTATCGTCAAGAACCTCTGACTGAGAGCATCTTGAAAACTGATGTTGATTTCTATGTGAAATCAGACTCAAAGACTATTGAAATGTCTAATCTGGTCGGGGAACAAGAGCGGATAGTGAAATTTCTGGAAGATGCCAAACAACAACTCAAAGACCGTGGTTATACTATACGCTGCGCTATTGATTTCATGCGTTTAACGACAGTCGGAGTGTGATGGATGTTTAATCTTGATGATCTGAAAATGGTCACCGGAAAGGTTCAGAAAGTAAAAAAGTTCAGAATGCAACCCCCTTTAATGATGATTCCGGAGTCTGCTTGGGGCGAGACCAGATATAATGAACTTGGTCGTTATTACTTCACGCCGTCTAAACAATACTACCCTTCAGTCACCACTTTTCTTGGTTGGTTCGATGACGAGGAATGGAAGAAGGAATGGATTGAGAGAGTCGGTCAAGAAGAAGCGGACAGGATTTCAGCCGAAGCTTGCGAACGGGGTGAATTAGTTCACAAGGTTCTTGAAGGCTACGTCATGAACGATCAAGATTTCTCAGCAGATCAGGCTAAGCAGTTTAGATTCATGTTCCAACAGATCAGGAGAGTTCTTGATCGAAAGCTTGACTCTGTGTTTTATGTTGAACACGCTCTTTATTCTGATAAGTTAAAGATTGCTGGTCGAGTCGATTTAGCAGGTATGTGGTCTGGATATTCAGCCATCATCGACTTCAAGAACAAGAACAGGCTGTCTAAGAGGGACGATATTGAAGATTACTTCATTCAGGCAACAGTCTACGCTATCATGCACGCTGAGCGTTACGGCGTCTTGCCTGAGAAATTGGTCATCTTGTGTGCGATAGCTGATGATGAACATCGTCTTGAATGTCAGGTGTTTGAAGATTTCACCAAGAAGTGGATACCTGTCGTCATGGAAAAGATCAAAAAATTTAGAGAGGAATCCGGCTATTATGACAACCTCAATTTTGAACAGGACAACAATCCAGCTTAATCTTAAAGATTCACAGAAACCATTCATCAACATCCTATGCTCAACAAGAAAAATTTCACAGGAAGAAGCTCTCAGAGATTTGTTCAGGATTGGTATTGACTTGTTTGACAAAGAATCCAAGACAGTCTCTCCTAACCTGTTGTTTGGTTTGTATGATTATTTCAACAAACTTTACTTCGGGTTCAGAAGCGAGGATGTTGTTTTGGAGATTAACAGAAATCTGATGTTGAAGATTCGTCTTAGAGCTGCGGAGAATGAGATTGAAGTTGGTCAATTTATCGATCAGATTCTCTCGAACGCTCTGGTCGATTTAATGTATAGAGAAATCTGAACAGAAATCCGAGAAATTCAAAATTTCATACCTGTCCCGAGTGGTCGTCTAGATGAGAAAAATCGTTGTTGTGTATCAGTGGTCACAACACCCAAATTCAACAACCGAAAGGGGAATAAGATGCAAGTAACTAAACATGCTCTGGTCGATGTAAAGAGCGACAACAATAATCAAATCAGAATCCACACAGTCGGTGAACCTACTCTTGGTAATGCTTTCGCTCGGTATCACTGTTCTATAGGTTCGGATGCAGCCAACTCTCAGCTGATTCAGTTTCAGGATGGAACGGTTGACCCTGTTAGTGGTCCTAACGGCTTAACAATTGAAGCTTTGCTGGCGATTTGTGGCCACCGTCTCGATGCTTTCCAATCAGGAGCTTACCCGTCTGAATATAACGCAGTATCATTGTTTCACATCAACGAGGCTCTGAAATCATTACAACAGAGAACAATTGATCGCGTTCAGCGCGAAGTGAAGTCTCAGTATGTTGCGTGATGAGTGGCCTCCAGTTTGAAGGAGATGTTATGAAAAATCAAAAGTTGTTAAAGTTGGGCTTCGCAATCGTTCAAAGAATCGAAACCCTTTTGAAATCAGTAGACGTTAGGCTTGATAAGGAGCGGAATGAATGAAATATGATGCTGAATTAGTTGATAAACTATTGAAAGAGATGGAAGAAAGAGCCAATCGCATATCCGCTTTATGTAAAAACATAGTCGGTGGCGGAACTACTGAATCTGATGCGATTGATCCTTAATCAGAAATTGTGTGGGGCTTTACTTTGTCTTTAAAATCAGTATAATAGCTCTCATCGAACGACGAAGCGGTGAACTAGCCGCCCCGAAGTAAGATAGCGATGTCGATGGCCTGGAAGTTAAACTTTCGCCATATGAATAAAGGCTGATCTGGGTTAACCTTGATTAAGTCAAGGCCATCAGGCGCGCTTGCTCTTTAATAGACGATTTGATACAGTTGTTTGGTTTCGTTACAAACTCAAACTCTGTGCCTCCCATTCAAGGTATGAATGAAACAAACTTCGCGGGTTGTACCGCGAACTTAAATAAAGACTGGACTTTTAATCCAAAATCTTAACAATTGACTCTCAAACGGAACGCCCGTTGACAGTCCCCATATGTTAAAGTTGAACGGTTAAAGTTGAAAGCTTGTCGCTTAAAGCCTTTGTCTCAGTAAAGTTTGTTTAGTTATAAGTTGAAAATTCAACTTTTGTTGAACTGGAACTAAGGTTTTCAGCTCTCACAGAAAGGCTGCGAGTAACCCTCCATGGACGCCGCCAGATAACTGTATCAAATCGTTTACTATTGTTCATCAAAGATAAGGAAGAAGAAATGACTTCAGTTTCTACTACAAACGCCATCAGTTTGACTCGCGCCTTGGCTGAGATTAAAGCTCTGGACGCAGTGTTGATCAACCAAGCCGGAAACACTATGTTTATCGGTCTGACGAAAGGTAAAGATCGCGTGCCTACTAATGGAGTCCACAAGACTTCGAAAGAACTGTCCGAGTTCATCAAGGCGCAGAACCAAAGCTTGGACGCAAAATTCGCTCGTCGTCTGAAGTTGAAGGCAGCAGTCCAGAAAGCTAACGTTGAAACGTTCCTGATAGTGAATGGCGAAACCATCAGTATCAGCCAGGCCATTGATCTGAAAGCGACTCTGAATTTCAGACAACAACGTTTACAGGCGATGAAGCGCGGATTGGCTCTAGCGTCTAAGGCAGTGATCGACTCTACGGACAAGATCAACCGTGATGTCGAAGCAAACATCGAACGCGTGAGCTCCGGTGATAAGTCGAAATCATCAGACAATAAAGTCCTGATCGACACCATCCGCCAGCAGCTGGTTGATCAGAATCAAATTGATCTGGTTGATCCTCTGAATTTACAGTCTTTAATCGACACTGAAGTTGCGTCGATACAAAATCTTGAGACTGAGCTTGATTTCAGCCTGAGCGAAGTGAACGCCAAAACTGAAATCACTGTGGATTAATTTTAATCCCAGGAAGTCTTAACGGGCTGATTGATCAAATCAGCCCCATTTACAACTAGAAAGTAGTAGAGGAACAATATGTCTCAATCTCAAGCTGAAAGCCCATTTTCAATCGGTCAACGTGTATCTGCAATGACCTTGGGTCACTCGAATAAAGCTGTTGTTGGTGTTGTGAGAGAAATTGTTTCGACAACTCGTGGTCGTTGGGTTGAAGTTGTTGGTCGCTCCGAAGGAGAAACCAAAGACAGAATCATCCGCACCCGCGAATCGAGTTGTGTCGCCATTTGAGGTTATATGCGCAACTTAATGTTTATGACTGAAGAAGAATTAGCGAGGGAGAGGCGTTGGGCTGTTACGCTTGCTGAACACTCTGACGATAACTTCAGACAGACAGAATGATTACGTGCATTATAACAACAGAATTCGACGGATTGATGCGGAGATGTCTAGAAGGACAGAAACAAGAAGTCCAGACAATTAAATCTGGAACTAAGTAGAGGGATGACGAGAAGTCGTTCCTCTATTAGAGAGTCATTTGGGTGGGATTAGCTCAGTTGGGGGAGCGCCGACCTGTTAAGTCGGTGGCCATTGGTTCGAGTCCAATATCCCACGCCAAATGATTTTTAGCGTCGAAGATGAGCAGAGTGGTCTAATGCGGCCCCCAGCGGGGCGGGCTTGAGAAACAGTCCCATGGGTTCGAATCCCATTCTTCGACTTCAGTTTCATTGTAGTGTGACGGGTCATGTCATTGTAGGTCGGATAGCGCAAGTCCAACTGAAAGTGAATTAGATTGAGTCAGGTAAGATATGAGGGGCTTGAAGGTCAACAGTGTAATTGCGCCCTGTTTGTGTCTCAAGTGAGTAATAGAAGCCGCTGAGTTTGAGTCTCAGACCACTACACCAATTTTAGGATGTGATGATGTTGAAGAAAGTTCCTCAATTCGTAATTGATTGTTTGAGTTTAAGTTACGATAGGGTGATACTGGATCAATATGGTAGCAACATCACTCCAAGAACTGTATCGAGATTAACTCCAGTCGATAGTCAACGCAACGTTAGTTATGTTGTTAGATTGGATGAAGTTGGTCTTGATTGTATAGTAAGGTCTGTTTCTGATAAGACCAAAATTTAACAACGGCGCATATAGCTTAGATGGGAAAGCGTGCTTAACGGCAGTCTTGGGTTCGAACCCCAATATGACGCCTCCAATTTTAAGGAATGGATATGATTCAAATTATAGGTGTGGACCAGAGTGTTTTCAAACAAATCACTTGTCGCAACTGCGCTTCTATTTTGAAATACACGTTGAATGACGTCTCGAAGCGGTCTGTTTCCGACTTCGGCAGCGGAACTGATATTGTGAAATTCATCATCTGTCCTAAGTGTAGCAAAGAAGTTTACGTTTAAGATCAATCGAATCATAGTTGTTGAGCCAAGTCGGTTTGTAGACAGACTTGAACTTGGTCAATACAAGTCTATGAATGATTCAAGTTTTGTAACATGTGGTCGTAGCACCGTGGTGAGACATGGGTCGTTGTATGAGTAGATGGGGAAGGATGGTCGTAACCCGACAAATCGTCCAGTAGGGGTACAACGTACAGGCGTTGAGGAAGGCCATGCCGATAACCCACTTCAATGTGGATAAGGTAAGAAGCTGGAATAAGTGATGCCCACATAAGACCTAGCTGGGTTGCAACCAGCCTACGACCAACATGTTACATTTGTTTATTTGTCTGGAGCTTAGTCAGGGCCGTCTTCCCTGATTCCAGACGGGGGCATAAAAGTGTGTTAAGCTCCAGACAAATAAACAGAACAACGTTTTAACAATTCATCAGACGCCCGATGTGAACGAAGGTTCAGCGCTGAACTGGATACTGAAAGCGGTGGAGGGCTGACACCGCTGAATTGTTTCTTTGAATATAAGGAATGAACATGTCGTACTTGAAAGCTGGCATCGCGGTAATCGTAACCACCTGGGAGAACGATGCGGATAATCCCATGGACAAGAAAATGTCCGGTTTGACCAAAGAACAAGCTTTAGCTATCTCTCGATTCTGTGAATTGTTCAGGTCGGTTAATGGTTGGGGTAAAGTCGGAGTTGGTAATTCAAATACCGAAACTTTGGACTTTGACGAATTAGCGACGAAGATGACTCAAAGTGATCTGGATTTGTTGAAGACTGACTTAGGCGAGACACCAGAAACTTTGTATGAGTATTTGATCGGCTCTTGGTGTGATGGCGAATACGTCAGAGTTTTCGAATCGATTAAGTTCTTGAATGTTCCGGTTGATATAGAAGAAATCAAGTTGGAATGATGAACAGTGACGGACTTAGCTCAGCTGGTAGAGCGATTGGGGCTTATCCTTGGAGGTCGTCGGTTCGAGTCCGACAGTCTGTCTCTTGATTTATTGGCAACATCGACTAATATGTTAGGTCACCAGTGCGTTTAGGCGCTGGAAATATCGGTTACAATCCGGTTGTTGTCACCCTTTGAAGTTGTTATTGTAATGTGGGGTGTTCCGGCACTGGCCTTCTAAGCCAGCGTCATAAAAGAGCCGGATGGATGACGACAGGTTCGATACCTGCATCCTACGCCACAATAACAATTTGGGTTAGTATACAATGTGGAATGTTGGATGAGGGGTTGAAATCGCCAGACTGTAAATCTGGCGCCACGTGCTAAACACGCTAGTTCGAATCTAGCACATTCCACATTGTGTATTCTAAATATCTCAAATCCAACAAATTTGAGGTTGAAAATGAAAACAGTTGTTAAGTCCTTTCCGAAGGCAGTTTCTGAGTTGAGTCGGATTCTTTCTCATTTAACTGGAGAGAAATTCACTTATACCATCGGACGCTTCCAACAGGTTAGAATTGCGAAGTCTAACAAGGTTGATCTTGAAGGCGTATCGTTTCCAGAAGATGTTTTGAAGAAGTTGAAATCTTTGAACATCCCTGTAGAGACTGAATATGGAAAGAGCAATATTGCTGTGATGATTCATGGTTGTCGCGGAGTCATAAAAGACGAAGACGACTATATGAGTTTCGTGGTTCAAGAGTAGTTTAGAGCGGATATTGCATAAGGGTAGTGCCTCAGATTTCCAATCTGATGGTGAGAGTTCAATTCTCTCTATTCGCTCCAAGGTTTAGGTACGTGGTGAAGTGGTTTATCATGCCGGCCTCCAAAGCCGTGTGTCCTCAGTTCGAATCTGAGCGGACCTGCCAAATAAAAAGTTTAGAAATATCGAAAATAAATCTAGACGAGAGATAAAAAGTCAGTATAATAGCTCTCAGTTAAGACGAAATGTCCGAATGAAGGATTAGACTGATGTTGGTTTTGAAACCTGTAGTAACGACCGTTCATAATGAAATTGATTGCGTCTAGATTGATGGTTCTTATTGCGGAGATTGGTTCAACGCAAAGGAATACGGAAGCCCTACAAGTTACAGAAAGACTAAATTGAAAGTTTGGTCCGAATTGTCTGAAGAATATTATCTGAAGACTGTTTATGTCTATCAGTACTCTGGTTTAGTTGGTGAATTCTTAATTGAGAATGATCTCTAAGGAGTTGACTTTCACAACAAGGGCTGACATCCCTGTTGCAACGCTAGTAGCTAAGACGCTCAGCATACAAATAAGTCTGAGTCAGCCGGAAGTCGTAAACAGATAACCGAGCGTTGGTAATGTTGTTAGGTATTCTTGAAAGAACTATAAAATCCAAGAGAATAATTGCCGCGTGAGTCCGTAAAGCCGGACCTGACGGGGGATTCGTCCCCCGTCGAATAAAGTTTCCAAATCAAGCCTGTCTGTATCTCAGTTGGATAGAGAGGCGGTGAGAACCGTAGCGGTCGTGGGTTCAAATCCCTCCAGACAGACTCGATTTGGGAATGTTAGAATTGATGGAAATAAGTCCCCATCAAGATAGGTATCGAATGAATCAGATAGATGAGGGTAAGATGCGCTATGAAGCAACAGGCTTACCAATAGGCTGGATGATCTGAACTGATAGCTCACTATTTGAGAGCGACTGTGTGATAACCAGGAGGGCGCGGCGAAAACCCGCGTCAGTTGGCGAAAGTTCGATATTTATCTTGATGGAGATTTGAAGAATCTTTATCGCGTTGTTCGCTGCGAAAGTCGTTGTTGCGTGTGCTCCGGTTTGGGAGCTGAAACAATAATACAACGGGTCGCTTGTTGCAGTCTCTATGAGTAGCAGCGAACAACAAAAGATTTCAAATGAGGGGCGTTTTGGAATTCCGACAGTTACTGCGGGTGCAACTCCCACGATGGTCATGCTTTAATAGCGATAATGATCATTTAGTAGTTTGGTAATTAGTCTTGCGAATTTAGTTTAAACAGAACGACGCACTGATAAGGCGGAAATATCGGTCAACTGCGGTAATTCGATAAAGGGGATTTCTCAACGAACCTCATTTGAAATTTTGGCCTCGTAGTTTAGGTGGTTAAAACAATGGACTCATAATCCATCAGACTCAAGTTCGAAGCTTGACGGGGCTACCATTAACAATTGGAGATTTTATGAAGAGGCTGTTTCTTGTATTTTTGGCTTTATCTTTGGTAGGTTGTGTAGAGAGTAAACAACCGGATTCCGCAGAAAGAGACGACGATGGTTCCAGTTGGTATGATATAACTACTCATTACAAACTTCCAGAGAGTATGAATGGTTGTAAAGTTTTCAGACTCCAAAGTGAGCATTCAAGTCCGTATTCGACTCTTTATGTCATTGATTGCGGAGAGCGAGAAATCAAAACTGAGTGGCGATCAGGTAAGATGCGGAATAATTTACAAAGTATTTGAGCAACATTTGATACAGCCCAGCAGAAAGGGCGTTGAAAATGATAGGCGTTTTCTGTCGATAGAGCTATCACCATCAAATGTGTCTAGTTGTATCAACGGGCAAGTTCAACAGATTTTTTGGGGTTGTGAGAGAACGGATGATGACGACGGTCAGTTGATTCTGTATTTGGTAATCTCTCAACCTAACTATGGTCACGGCCAACCTATTTCAAACCGATAAACTGAGTTTGACGTAGATGTACTGTAGTTGGGTAGCTGGTTCGATTCCCGCCAATCCTGTCAAGTTCGGACGTCGCAACAAATTTAGCGACCAATCATATGACTGTGAGCGTCACGGTTGTCTGGGTAGTTCTCACAGTGCCCAGAGTCCAACACAAAGGCAACAGCCCCTGAGATGAAAGTCTTAGGGGCTTTTTATTTGGAGAGAAGATATGTCTACAACAGCAGGGGCTTGTTCAACATTCAAGCCCAAACAATCTCAAAGTTATCGCGACAATTGGGATGCGATATTTGGGAAAAACAAACAAAAGAAGGAAGAAAGTGATGGCCAAGATTTACAATCAACTGAAAGCAACTCAACTTCAGGCTCGGAAAGACAAGGCTCATAATGTTTCGTCAATCCTTGGTTGCGTTTTGAGCGATATCAATTTAGCGGTCAAAGAGAAACAGTTGATCGTTGCCTCTGATGAACTGAGTTTGACCTTGATCAAGAAGCATTTGAAGCAGTGCGATCAGAGTCTGGAGAAAGCGACCGGATTATTCAGAGACAACACTGTTCAACAGAAATCTGCTCTGGAAGCTTTCTTGCCAGTACAACTAAGCGAATCTGAGCTGTCTAAAATTGTCTCAGAGCAATTCCCAGATAGTGATCCAAAGCCTAACGTGGGCATGATTATGAACTTCCTTAAAGCGAAGTATACGGGTCAATATGATTCTGCTCTCGCTTCGAGGGTAGCTCAACAGCGACTTCTGAAGTCTTGATTTGGTTGTTGATTCTAAGGGCTGATCTTAACGGGTCAGCCCTTTTTCTTTACCATATCGTGAATGAATTAACAGAGGAATCGAGAGTGGATGAATTAACGAAGCGCAGGGAGGAACTCAGGGAGTTGGTTTTGAAATATTTCCCCTTCCCTACAGCCAATCCAGGACAACTTGAAGCAATAATCGAAACAGTACGCATTATCAGAGACACAGCAGTCAAACATATCATCATACAGGCTCCTACTGGTATTGGTAAGTCTGTGATAGCTACCACTGTCCATAAATGTTTAGCGCACTTGGACAAGGAATATCGTTCAACTATCATCACCGCTACCAAGGGCTTGCAGGACCAATATTCTGAGACTGATTCAACCATAGTCGATTTAAAAGGTCGAACCAACTACGGTTGCGCGATAGACAAAGGTCCGTATAATTCGGCTGGTTGTCGTTCAGCATTGGCCCTTGGTCGTTGTAGCCGCAAGGTTTGTCCGTATTTACAACGCAGAAATAGTTGGTGCGCTAGTCGCTTTCGTAGCACTAACAATTCTTTCCAAATTGAGGCTTGTGAAATCCTCTGTATGATGAAAGAAAACAAGGCTGACTTGATCATAGCTGATGAGTGTCACGAACTTGACGATCATATCATAGAACACACCCAACTGAGATTTGCTGTGAAAGACTTTTATATGCTGGGCGAGGAAGGGTATGGAACTATTATCGAAAGTTTGAAGTTGATGATCTCCGGCTTTTCCATGATACCAATAGGGCGTCCGTTCAAAATGGACTCTGAAATGATTGAATTGCTTTCTGAGTGTGAGTCAATCCAAGAGAACTTATCTCTCAGAATACTCGCTCATGAAGAGGGAGAAGAAACTCTCAGCGCTAGAGAGCTTGAGAATATCGGCACTATGATGGAATTTCTACAGACAGTGACTGATAAATTCAGACTTTTTAATCAGGTCGAGGGTGACCCAACCGAAGCTGAATGGATTCTGAACGACTTCAGTGAAGAATTGGTAACCATTAAGTCAGTCTATGCGTCTCAAGTAGCTGAATATGCTCTGTTTCGGAAAGCTGATGTCTTTTTGCATATGAGCGCGACCATTTGCGGCTTCTCACAATATGCAAGGACTTTGGGTTTAAAAGATGGCGAGTGGGTTTGTATGGATATCCCTAACCCGATTCCATTACCCAACAGACAAATTTTCTTGTTGAATAAGTTCAAAGTGAACTCATCATTCACTGATTGGGAAGGTATGACTGCCCTGATAGACAACTTAATCGATAGACACGGTATGGAAAATGGAATCATACATACCGTATCATTCAAGCTTGGGGATGAGATCATTAAGCGGTCTAAACACAAAGCAAGGATGCTAAGTACAGGGAATCGTGATGAAATTGTATCTTGGTTGTCCGAGAAAGGGAAGGGTAGAATTGTATTGAGTCCTTCCATCGAGAAAGGATATGATTTCAAAGGTGATGTATCAAGGTGGCAGATCATAGCTAAAGTGCCTTGGGGGTATCTCGGAGATCCGTTCGTGAAGATGAATAGCGAACGGGACAGGGATTGGTATTCAAGAAAAGCAATCTTGAGAATAGTACAGGCTTGTGGACGTTCTGTTCGCGGTGTCACGGATCACGCCAAGACCTATATCATAGACTCATCATTTGGTAATTTGATGAGAAGTAATTTTGAAACATTCCCGAGCTGGTATACAGACAGTTTGGTCAGTGTGGGTAAATAAAGCAATCGGGAGGTCTTTTGTTAAGACCTCTATAAATGTCTCAAGGAGAGCATAATGTCAGAATCACAATTAAATCAAGAAGTACAAACAGTTGGCGGGAAGATTGATGTTGTTCAGGTTTCGAACCAAATCAAACATATTTTAGACTCATTGACTTTGTTCGAGAACACGGTTGTTGAAGTCGAACAACCGGATGTCGACAAGTTGCCCGAAGACGTTGAAGCCATGGTGGTCGTTATCAATGCTCCATTTGCTGTGTTCAACGTTGTTAATGAGCCAGATTTTTCCGGCGTTCGAGTTTTTGTAAACCCATTGAATGATGCGGCTGCTGTAGCGTTCATGGTAGCTGAATTGATGGAAAAATTAATAGTTCCATTTAAAATCGGCGGCGTTGCTGCACCTTTACCAGCCGAACGTCGAGTATCATATCAACCGACTGAAGTGTATGCTCACTATCAAGAGTTAATGACGAAAGCTTCTGAGCTGTTACAGTCTCAACTGACTCCTGTTACTGTTGGTGAACAAAATGAGCAAGGTTGATTTCGATTTGGCCATGTATTATCTTGATGAGATTGAAGACGCCTTGAATAACATCGCCAAACAAGTCGGTCACGTTAGTTTCGAAGAATTTCAAGCAGAATAAAAGAAACCCTGAGATAAAATCTCAGGGTTTCTCGTTTTAACAATCACAATCTTCTGGAGGACATGACTCTCCCGCTCTAGCATCTCCATACAACTCTAACATTTCATCATAGTTCATGATGATATCGTTGAATTTAAGGGTCAATCCCATTACCAGATCATGAACCGCCCCAACCGCGTCCAAAGGTAATGGAGCCATCATGATCGGCCAAGCATCAACGAATGTCATCCTCACCCCTTGTTGTCTTCCTTGATTGTCCAAGAGATTTAGAGTCACATTCTTATAAGCCGTCTCTCCGGCGTTCAAGCTCTGCTTCATCCAACCGTACAATAGCCACCAATTATAGAATTTCTTGTCCACTAAGAAATTCAACTGGATTGTATCTAAATCAATCCTGTCTCCAGGCATATATTGTCTAACAAGCCCTGGTCCACCTAAATCCGTCATGCCGGCAGATATCATTGGCATTGTGAAATCTATCAATTTCAAAGAAATCTCTTTCATACCTTGTATGTCAGCATACCAACGATTAGATTGGGCGTTGGATTGTTCCACTCTGTTGTCCATATTCAAACCCAAATTAACTATTCTCAATATATTTATGTATGTAAGGGTTTGATCTTAATTTATCAGTTTAAACTCACTATGATATCGCGATTATTAGTAGAGATGGAGTCCAATCAATGGATTTAAGCAAATTGTTATACACGGATGTCTTTAAATACGGTCAAAGGTTGTTAATTAGAGCTCACGATCCAGAGACTGGCGAGAGACACTTGTTCTCAGAAGATTATAAGCCTTTCCTGTACGTTAAGACGAACAACCCAGCCGAATCTACAGCTAAGAGTTTAAAGGGAGCTGCTCTTGTCAGAAAGGATTTCGAAAGCATCAAGGAAATGGAACAATTTCAAGAAACATATTCCAGCTACGATGGTTTCAAGATGTATGGTTGTCGTGACCCCATTTATCAATACATCTCGACAAATTGGTCTGGTAAATTAAAGTTTAACATGAAAAACATACGTGGAGCCGTAGTAGATATTGAGGTTGAGTCTGGAACATTTGATCCTCTGACTGGCGACTTCAATAAAGGTCCATTCCCAGAACCGTCTGAAGCAAACTATCCTGTTACTGCCATCACTGTCTATGATACCAAATTGAAGTGTTATGTTACTCTTGGTCTGGAGTGGTGGGGCGATCACTTTATCGGAACCTATGATTATGACGTCGATGCTCACGATAAAGTCAAAGGGTTGAAGGTGATGTATAAGGGTTTCAAAACTGAAGCTGAATTGTTGAATGCCTTCGTCCAATATATGGCAGGAGCTAAACCAGATTTCATATCAGGATATAACTCAGAAGGTTTCGATATACCCTATCTATGTAACCGTATTCAGATGTTGTTGGGACAAGAAACTCTGAAAAAGATTAGTCCTTGGGGGGTTGTTTATAAACGTACATTTACCAACAGCTTTGGTAAAGACGAAGTATCATTCAACATTCGCGGTGTTGCTAACCTCGATTATAAACAATTGATTGCTAAACACGGCTTCGTGAACTTGAAGGACGGTAAATTGGAGACTGCCGGACAACACTTCGTCGGCGAAGGTAAGTTGGAATATACTGGCTCATTAACTGGGTTGTATTTCACCGATTACAAGACGTATATCAACTATAACATCAGAGACGTCGATATTATCCGTCTGATTGATGATAAGGTTCGATTCTTCCAATTAACATACATGTTAACCTATTTGTATCATTGTAACCCTGAAGACACTATGGGGACGGTACAACCATGGATTGCTTTGTTGTATGAACGTCTTCATAATCGCGGACAAGAACCTGAACTCAGACCTATTATGGATGAGAAAGAGTATGAAGGAGCATACGTCAAGGAGCCAGTACCTGGACGATACAAATGGGGAATCTCTGTGGATGCAGAATCTCTCTACCCAAATATGGTTAAGCAATTCAACATGGGAGTTGAGACGATTCTTGATGAGAATGAATCATATGTAATGCGAGTTAAATTGATTGAAGAAATCAAGCAGCTTCAGTTACAGAATGGTATGTTGAGTCCGTATATGATCGAGTTGGCTAAACGGATAGCAGCCAACAAATCCATTCATGATTTCTATTGGAAAGGGGATCCAATGAACGACAACAAAGTCTACAAGTTTAAGACTTTGGTTGAAGAGAATGTCTGTATGGCTCCTAATTTAGCTTTCTTCTCGAATAACATCACATCGGTGTTTAAAGAGATATTGATTGAGTTCGGCGATCAACGTAAGGTCGTCAAGAAGGAGATGTTGAGCAGTAAGCAGAACAAAGTCAATGCGAAAGATTCGGGCGATGATGTGATGTATCACCACTGGGATAACGAATATGTCTATGGTGATGGATTACAACTGGCATATAAGCTGGTCCAGAACGCTTTCTACGGCGCGTTAGCAAACAGATGGTTCCGTGAGTGGTTCGAACCGAGTATGGCTGAAGCTATCACCTTAGCAGGTCAGGTATCTACTCGATTTATCATGAAGAGTTTTGATGAGTTTTTCGCAGCGAAGACTGGCTCCAAAGAGGATTACTCGATGTATGGCGACACTGACTCTATTTACGGGCAGTTGACGACATATGTACAACAGAATTTCGGTGACGTGAATATCAGAGACAACGAAGCGATCAAACCAGTAGTCAACCATTTGGATGAACTCTGTAAGGGTGAATTAGGTACTGCTATGGTTGAATGGGGCGTCGAGTTGAGTCAAGCTCTGGGTTGTTCTAAGAATTTCTTGATCTTCAAACGTGAGTCAATCTTTACCACTGGAGTGTGGACGGCCAAGAAGCGTTACGCCTTGATGGTTGCTGATATGGAAGGTGTACGCTATCCGGTACCAGAACTCAAGTTTACTGGTCTTGAGGCTAGGAAATCTAACTATCCAGACGCATGTCGTAAAGCTTTGGCCGATTGTTATGAAATTGGTTTAGTTGGAACAGAGGATGAGTTACATAAATATGTATCCAATTTCAAAAGTCGCTATTATGCGATGCCTCTGAACGATATTGCTACTCCGAAAGGTATCGGCGAAATTGCTAAGTTCATAGACCTCACAGAGCCTTTCGGGTATATTAAAGGCACCCCGTCTCATGTTAAGGCAGCAATCTTGTACAACAGTTTGAATGCTAAGCATAATTTGGGACGTAAACCAATAGCTGAATCTGATAAGATTATGGTATTGCCGTTGTTGAAAGGTTCAGTAAATGGGTTTGATAACATAGGTTATCAAGATACCTTACCGCCGGAGTTTGGTTTGAACAAGAAGATTGATATGAATGAGTCATTCAGTGTGAACTTCACTTCACCTCTTGATATATATCTGAACGCTATAGGTTGGTATCATAAACCAAGAGCGAGCGCTTTGAAATTCTTTGGGAGTTAATATGAGCAATAATTTAACTGTAGACGTCTCTGGTTGGCTAGAGACGATATACAACAACACTTGGGACAGACAATATCAGAGTAAAGATAAGATCAAAGCTCAGATGTTAAGCTTTGCCGAATTGACTGACGATAAAATTATGGTTGAAATTTTCAGCCATGACGGTATCGTGCATCTACGAAAAAATAAGAGTTCGGAGACTACTTTGAACATACTAACAGATATGACCAGATATGGTTTCGATGACGCACAAGAATTCGGAAAATTCTTGGTTGAATACATCGATTTCAAGACAGGTATTCACAAAGGATACATGTGGCTACTCTGTCAGAACGTCATCGGAGCTTTCTTATATTTGGGAATTTTCTGCTCAATAGTCTCTACCACTCTGGAGATATATACTGGAGGAAATTATTGGCCTTCGATTTGTATTGTCATCATTCTCACAACTCTGATTTTGTTGTGTGAGAAATTTCACAACAAATATATAAAGGATTTGAAGCAGAGACAGATGTTGTTTGACGGCTTCTGGAGATTATAGTCAATCTCGGTCGTTCCTATATAAGACATAAAGTCTTTAATAGGAACGACCGATGAAAGGATTAATTCAAACAAAATACCAATTTAAATGTGACCATTGTGAAGAAATTGCGTTGATCACAGTCTCTGAATCCGCATCTACTCCTTGCCATTGTCCGTTCTGCGGTAAGGAACAGGAGGATGAGGAATGAAAATTGGTATAGATTACTCAATGACTTCTCCTGCTGTGGCGATGGAATACCCTTCAGGAGAAGTCATTGTTCATAATTTGAACTCAGGCGCTAAGAAATATAACGGCGAATATAGTTCAGGCAAATTCAAATTTGTGATTTCTCCGATGATTGATTTCTCCGATAACCAAGAGAGATTTGATAAAATTTCTGATTGG
>JACCDR012671244.1_pt1 | contig 21311 bp, 17 predicted proteins | sample 7446431 | NCBI WGS metagenome assembly JACCDR01 (sample SAMN15323443, study PRJNA562643) | freshwater metagenome | isolation source: river surface water | place: USA:Blue River Watershed | collected 2017-08-17 | reverse complement strand
GGATTTTTCTCCGAAGCAGGGCCTTTGGATAGGCACTTTTTGCCGAGCCTGTTTCTAGGGGATTGCTTCGCTCTGCTCGCAATGACGCATTATTTGGACGTTTTTTTTAATTTGTCCAGTAGTCTGTCAAAAAATATATTCAAAAATCTCTGTGGGAAGACAAAAATAATAGTTTTACACCTAAACTATTGATAATCGGATACCTATCATACATTTTAAAACACGGCTGTGTTTCAAAATGTATGATGCGTAAAAAAGCTTCCATTCTGTTTGAACGCCTTTTTTTGTCTTCCCGCAGGGATCTTCGCGCAAATACAGCGGCCGTCGTCTGTGTGCGAAGATCCCTGCGGGAAGACAAAAAAATAATTACACACATAAGCTACTGATAGTCAGACTGCAAATCTATCATACATTTTGAAACACAGCCAATGTTTTTTATGAACAAGCCCTGTAAAATGATATAGGGTTCTTGTGTAAACTAAGGCAAAGATAATGGCAAGGGTCTGTCGGATAGACAATCCAAAAATTGTCCTCTTTTTTATTTTGTAAAAAGAGGACAAACAAAACCTATTCCAATGTTATGTATCACTCTTTTCCTGTTGGTAGAGTAAATGGTCATCTTTACCCATCACCCTATCTGGACTGAGTTTACTCTGTCTTCAAGTATTTATAGACTATGCCTGCCAAGGCTGCGCCTGCTATAGGAATGACTATAAAAACCCAGAGTTGGGACAATGCCCAACCGCCTACAAATATAGCTTGACTAATGCTTCTGGCTGGGTTGACAGACGTATTAGTGACTGGAATGCTGATTAGGTGTATAAGTGTTAAGGCAAGGCCAATGGCAATTCCGGCAAAACCTTTGGGTGCTTTCTCATCTGTGGCTCCTAAGATGATCAGCAAAAACATGAATGTCATAACAAATTCGGTGACAATGGCCGCAAGCATACTGTATTTGCCTGGCGAATGATCGCCGAATCCATTGGCTGCAAAGTCGCCAATGGGACTTCCATTTCCTGTGACAATCACATACAGAACAGCCGCTGCTGCGATGCCTCCTGCCACTTGAGAAACAATATATGGTAAAATATCCTTGGAGCTGATTCGCCCACCCATCCATAAGCCAATCGTAACGGCTGGGTTTAAGTGGGCTCCCGAAATGTGGCCCAGCGAATAGGCAATGGTCAAAACTGTTAATCCAAAGGCAAAAGATACCCCAAGAAGACCGATACCTACATTGGGAAAACCAGCGGCTAACATGGCACTCCCACAGCCGCCTAATACAAGCCAGAAAGTTCCAATAAATTCTGCTAGATTCTGTTTCATGTTTTTTTATTTTTGTCTGCTCCTACTCTTATGGCTTTTCGGTATCGCCCCGTTTTTAGAGTGGTCTCTGACCTCCACTATAGTGACCTTTGGCTGTTTGATAGCCATTTTTCTGCAAACTAGTATTTATATTGAATAATTGATAGGGAAAAATATAGTTTTTATTGTTTATTTTTTAGAAAATATGTATATAATGAATACAAAGATATTTTGGTGAATTTATTTTTTATATTTTGTTTCTTGTAAAAAAAAAGATGTAGATACTCTACCTACATAAGTTGTGTGCGACTTTTTACCTGTATCAAATCTTTTTTTCTTTATTGGAATTACAAGATAATAGTCCTGAAGGTCAAATTTACTCTTGGTTTTTTAGTAAGTTTTGTTGGTGGAAGTCTGTGTAGCCAATGGGTTTGGGTGCTATCTTTCATGACGAGCAAACTGCCGTGTTCTAAAATGATTGAAACGGTTTCTTTTGTTTCTTTATGTTTGAAGGAAAACTTTCTTTCTGCCCCAAAACTTAATGAACCGATTGCTCCGTTTTTCTTCAATTTTTTTTCAGCATCACTATGCCATGCCATTCCCTCGTCACCATTGTGGTACAAATTCAATAAACAAGAATTGAATTTTTCGCCTGTAGTTGCTTCAACAATAACTTTTAGGGCTAGTAATTCTTGTGCCCATGGCAGAGCTTTCTTAGTAATATTAGAATAGGCATACTCAAAATCAACGTCACCATACCAAGCTACTTTTCGTTTGGTTTGGATTCTTTTTCCGTAAATAATGGCTTCATCGTTTTTCCATTCGATATTATTGAGTAAGCAGTCTAAATAGCGATTGGCATCTGATACAGAAAACAGTTTTCCATAATAATTTACGGTCCCATCTTTGGGTAACAGATTGGTTGTTTGGTTGAGGGTGTTATTGAACAAGTCCATTTTTCCATTTTTTATATTCACTTGGCATACAATGTCCACAAGGCCTAAAACGGTTTTGTAGAGCTTCTTCTATGGATGCAAAGAATACCCGATTTGCTTTTTTCATCCGCTTACCCGATGTACAGTGTAAAGTTCCATATATTTTTAATTTTCGATTTCCACCCAAACAAATTTCTTTTTGTTTGATCTTCCGCCTTAAATCGGTGTCGTTAATCTCTATATGATGTTTCATGGTAAAACCTTGGGCATGCAGTTGTTTTGTAAAATTTTGCCAAAGAGTATTTTCAAGTTTTGATTTTATCGTTTGCACGAAAGTGGGTTTAGACGGCGTCTAAAATGATTGCGTTTATTTTAGCACTTTCCCAACCAAGAATGGCAGTTTTACGGGTGTTTCCCCACCTGTAACCCCCAAAGTTTCCAGTAGCTTGTATCACCCGGTGACAAGGAATTAAAAATGCAACTAGATTGCTACCAATGGCTGTTCCTACGGCTCGTGAGGCGGTTGGTTTTTCGATTTTTTGAGCAATAGAGCCATAGGTAGAGAGTTGTCCCATGGGAATTTTGAGCAATGTTTCCCAAACTTTCAATTGGAAATCAGTCCCTTTTAGATGCAGTTTTATTTGATTGAGCTTGCTCCAATCATGCTGGAAAATGAACAAGGCATTTTGTTGAATTAAATCTAATTTTCTGTGGAATACCGCATTTGGAAAATGATTTTGCATGGCTGAAAAAGCAGGCCCTTCTTCCTCGCCAAAGGCCATATAACAAATACCTTTTTGTGTAGAGGCTACGATTATATTTCCAAACGGACTTTCGGCAAAGCTATAGTTGATAGCAAGATTTTTACCACCATTTTTGTATTCAGCGGGTGTCATTCCTTCAATGTTAATAAAGAGGTCATGCAATCTGCTGGTACCTGAAAGTCCGGTTTCGTAAGCTGTTTCAAAAAGTGTGGCTTGGTTTTCTTTCAGCATTTTTTTGGCATATTCAATGCTAATATATTGCAAAAACTTTTTCGGACTGGTACCTGCCCATTCACTAAAAAGTCGTTGAAAATGAAAAGGGCTTAAGTGTATTTTTTCAGCCACTTCATCCAGATTGGGTTGTGCTTTAAAGTTAGCTTTGATATAATCTATTGCTTCTGCAATACGATAATAATTGATATTGTGTGGCATAGGCATCTTAGTTTTAGTGTATGCAACAAATTTCGAGATACTTTTGCTGTCATAAAATCTGAAACTTGCGAATGTTTGTTTGAGTTTCCTTGTCTGCTTGTACATTCAGAATCAGGGGTGATTTGATTCTGCTTTGTTCATATTTTAGCATCCGGAAATGTTTGGGTACTACGTTTATCTGTTGATTAAAAAGCAGGTCTGTGAGAAACTCTTTTTCGGCTGTTGCATCTTTGAAACCAAAGTTGTTTTTCAGATACCGCTGACAACCACAATCATTGCTTTTGAGTTAAGGGTCAAGGTGGCTCATCTCTATTGCACAGAAAATTTTCGACCTTGTTCGTCTACCGCATAGAAGTGCTGATTTTCAATAAGCAGGGCACTGGGTGGATTTTGACCCGTTGGATTGGAACGGAGTACATCAATTCCAAGTACCTTATTCTGGTAGAGCGGTTGAATAGCTGGCACAATGGTATGGCCTACTATGATTTTTTCAGCCTGATAATACCCTAACAGAGAGTCTATCTGTAGTTGGGTAGCTTGGGTATAGGCTTCTTTGTATCCTTGAAAATATCCCCTGTACCAGAGAGGTCCTTTCTGTCCCGCTAAAAAAGCATCTATCGGACTTTTACTAAATCTGGTTTCCTCCTGACTCATGCCTAGTGTGGTACGTATGCGCGAGTTGATGACTTCCAGAGAAATCTTATAAGAAAGTATCTGCGGATTCAGACCGCCATGACAAAACAGGTAACCATTGATTTTTTCGATTGTATTTTTGGTACGTAGCCATTTTCCTAGTTCAGACTGTGCACTATATAATTCTTTGTAGGGAATTTTGAGAGCTTGTGCCAGTGCTAGGTAGCGGGGAGAAACATAGTTGACGCTACCTGCTAGGTTCATTTGTTCGTGGTTGCCCAGTATAAAGTGAACGCCTCCTCCGGCTCGTTTGGCTTCGGATTCCAGTTTGTATATCAGCCACAGGCAAGCCGTTACATTATTTCCCCGGTCAAAATAGTCACCCAGAAGTACTAAATGATTATTCTGAAAGGTCCATTGCAGCGAATCATTCATCACTCCATGATTTCTCAGGAATGGGTATAGTTTTGTAAAGCTACCTTCGATGTCTGAAATAGCCAATATTTTTCCTGTGGTCTGATAGGTAGTAGCCGGAATCTGACAGGGATTAGATTCTCTAATCTGAAAAGAGTAGGGGGTGTGATGGGTATATATTTGTAAGACAGGAAAGTGAGTGTACGTACGTTGATAGATGCGTTCAGAATCACGAACACCTACGACTTTATACACAGAATCTGTCTGTGAGAAGAATAAATATTCCCCGTCTTTTCCTTCCAGTGCATACTGTGGGTATTCTTTCCAGTTCCATTCAACTTTGCTGGTAGAGTCTCCATCCAAAAGAGCATCCAAGCCAGTAAAACCAACCCAAATGAAGCCTGTATCGTCTCGTTTTATTGAAAAGCCATCATACCATAAGGTTTTGGTAAGCAAAAGCAACACCACAATAGCTAAACTAATACCTATTTTCTTTTTCACTCTCATTGTAAGATTTCTTGAATTTGGCTGTGTAATTCATGTGCTGATCGAAAACGGTATGCTGGGTCTTTTTGCAGGCAAAAAGTCAATCTAAAATTGGATACATATCGATTTTTTCAAATATAGGATGTTTATGTAGAATTTCATTTCGAAGGTCTGTCCATGTGATACCAGCTTGCTTTTTATAGACCCACAATTGTCTTTTTTCAATCGATTTTATTGTACTTTTTTATGCGTTCAACCTATCAAACGACCATCTATAAAATATTAGTAAACTTATTAAACAGTGTTTTTAATGACTGATTTTCAAATACCATAGCAGTGTTGAACTTGCCAGAAACTAGTTTCCTAGTTCCAATTGATTTTTTACCAGAGAGAAATAATAATTTTTCTTTTCGACTAGTTCATCATGACACCCTATCTCTACTATTCTCCCTTTGTCTAACACAATAATTTGATCCGCATTGCGAACAGTACTGAGACGGTGGGCAATGACAACAACGGTTTTGCCTTGGAAAAAATTCTCCATATGGTTCATGATTTTTCGTTCGTTGTTGGCATCCAGAGAACTAGTAGCTTCATCAAAAAAGATAAAATCTGGATTTTTATAGATGGCTCTTGCAATCAGGATACGTTGGCGTTGCCCACCACTTAGGTCAAGCCCTGCTTTGCCTATTTTCGTATGGATACCCATTGGAAGTTTATATACAAAATCATCTAGACACGCGGTCTCAATCGCAAATTGAAGTCTTTCAATATCATAGTTTTCATCGGCTACGGCTATGTTTTCGACAATCCTACCACTAAAAATAAATCCATCCTGCATCACCACCCCACATCTACTACGCCATTGGTCTGGATCTAGGTGTGTCATCGGGATGGAATCCAAAAAAACGCCTCCCTGCTCTGGATGATAAAATCCGAGTAGCAGTTTAAGTAAGGTTGTTTTGCCGCTCCCACTAGCTCCAACAATGGCAGTTACCATTCCCGTTGGAATGGTCATTGAAAGGTTATGTAGCACATATGGGTTATAGTTGCCTTCATATTTAAAACTAACATCTTTCAGGAAAATACCTTCCTGAATAGATGGTTTGAGTGGAAGTATAGTGGTTGGTTTTTCATCAGGTTTTTGGGTAATTTCATCCATCCGATCATAAGACAGTTTGGCATCCTGTAGGCTACGAACAAAGTCTACCATCTGATCTACAGGGCGGCTTAGCTGCCCTACAATGTAACTGATACTCATCATAATACCCAAACTCATCTGGTCATTGATGACCAAGTAGGCACATAGCCCCGTAATGATAATGTCTTTGCTTTTATTAAACAGGTTGGTACCAAAGACCTGATGGTAGTTGAGGTGTAAGGCTTCCAATACAATTTTGTTTAATTTTTCTTGGGTTTCTTTCCATTTTTGCACTTTGTATAGCTGGGCAGTATTGATTTTAATTTCTGGCATACCAGCCACTAGCTCGTATAGGTTACTTCGGTTTTCGGCTATTACTGAGAACCGGGAATAATCCAGTACTTTTCTTTTCTTCAAAAAAAGGAGTGTCCAGCCGATGGTTGCACTACTAAATACCAGAAAGATTAGAAATGAAGGTAGATTATACCCTAGCATAATAGCTGAAAAGGCTATCAGATTAAAGAATGAAAACAGAAAGCCGATGAGTCGGTAGGTGATAAACCCTTGGATACGGTCTTGGTCTTCTATTCGTTGAAGCAGGTCTGTGTTGAGCCTAGTATCAAAGAAGCTCACAGGCAGACGTATCAGCTTGTACAGAAAGTTTGAAAGCAATTGAATGCCTACTTTAAAACTGATATTGAGTAGTATTTTGGAGCTAAAATAGTCTGAAAACACATTGCCCAGAAACAACATAAACTGAGCCAAGAGGAATATACTGACCACATGCATGTTTTTGAGTACCACCCCTTGATCTATAATCTTCTGAAACAAAATGGGCATTAGCCAGTTAGTGACTAGGGCTATACAAAAAAGCAAAAAAGCCCGTATAAACTTAGGTGTATGCCCTTGTATGGCTGTATGAAGGAAGGCAAGCAGGCTTTTAATGCGTGTGTGTGCAGGGAGACTAGCAGGCTGTAACGACTGAAAACCCTCTCCTGGCTGTAGTACAACAACTACACCTTTCGATTCGTTATTGAGCCATTCTTTTTCAAATACGTCTTGGCTTATTTGGATCTTACCATAGGCAGGATCTGCAATAAAGAAGACTGTATCGTTATCCTTTCCTTGCTTTATGTCATAGAGTACCACGTAGTGTTCCTGTCGCCAGAACAAAATACATGGCTTTGGAACAGCCAAAAGCTGTTCCAAAGTAGCTTTCACAGGCGAAGTTTCCAGCCCTATCTGTTTGGCTCCACTCACGATGTCCTGCATAGTAATACCCAACCGGGTTACATTACAGAATTGTTTGAGTTCCGAAAGGGTATAGTATTTTCCATAATGGGCAGCAATCATACGTAGGCAAGCAGGCCCACAGTCTACCGATTCGAGTTGATGATAAAACCTGAATTTCATTTAAACTAAAGTTTCTTCAAATTTCATGATGACAATTTTATCCTTTTCTTTTTCGTCAAATGAGTACACACAGTAGTCCTCACCATCCAGATGCTCCAAGGCGTGCTGTGAGCATCCCCCGTTGCAAAGAGGCATGATGCGGCAACTCAAGCAGGGTTTGTTATGAAATTTGGCATGGATACGACGATTCAGCGAGTCGTTTTCCCAAATAATGTCACCACTATCATCTATGTACCCTTCCCGTTTGGCTGTCGTAAAATCACGGGCAGTACATTTGAATATATCCCCATTGAAGTTAATGACAGCACTGTTTTTCTTGTCTGCATAACACGAATTAACCACATTGTTGGGCGAATAATGGGAGTTTATATGAAAACCTTCTTTCTTAAACGCCGCAATCACTTGGGGTAAGGCATCAGACAGACTGTCAGAGTTATCTTCCTGCCAAACACGGTGAAAATCTACCAGCAGATAGGACTTTTCTGCTTCTGAAAGCTCCGTTAGGTCCTTGATAATGTCTAGACAGGACAAAATATTTTGTACCGTGTAATTGATCCGCATCGTGACTGCCATCTGATGACGCAGCAGCAATCCAATGTTGCGGATGATCTCCTGATACGAGCCTTTGTTCTTAGAAACATACCGTACTTGGTCGTGGGCAGCTTGGTTACCGTCTAGGGTAATCTGAATGGATGACACAGCATGTTCTTTCAACTGCATAATCATGGGTTCGGTAATCAAGTAGCCATTGGTGGTGATATTAGAACCTCTGGCCAGATTGTACTGCTGGCAGGTATGCGTAAAATGCTGAAGAATAGGGAGCATAATGTCTTCAAAATACAGCAGAGGCTCGCCGCCAAACCAAGACAAGTGGAATACTTTCAGTTTTCCGGATGCCGCCGTTTTTGTAATAAACGCATTGGTACGTTGAATGATGTCAGCTGCCATGCGGGATTTTTTGATGTGTGTTTCATAGCAGTACCAGCATTTAAAATTGCAGTTCATGGTAGGATTAATGGTGAGCCGAAAAAGAGACTCGTCCATGTCTACCAATGTGCTGATTTTCTTTACTTCATCTACTTCGTCTCGGCTCTCATCTACTACAAATCCGCCGCCTTTCAATGCCTTGTAAAAAGCAGGGTGAACCGTTTGCAGATCGTCTACGGATTCATGACGGGCAGCTAGCAGCAAATCACGCAACAAGGGTTTGATGACTAGAAACTTGTTGGAAAACGAATTGTACAACAGATAGTCTCCCTGATAGGGAACCACAGAGTTAAATTGACTTAAAATCATAGTGGTAGAAGGGGGGATTGAGTGGACGATAGGTGGCATAAGTAACCCGGAAGAGGTATTTCCGACCGGGTTACTATTTTATAGCTATGGGCTATTATGGATTGGGCGTTGTTCCGCCACAGCCTGTTATGCAGTTTCCACCGTTACAGTTGTTAGTAGTTGGATGGCAAAGGAGTGCATTGCTACCACTACCACCACCATCCGCACTTTCATCTCCTGCCACTTCAGTAAAACCACCCATCAACATACCTTGTTGGTCTTCGGTAATAGGCTCCATAGAAGCCAGTAGCTCATTCAATGATTTTGATTCGTTTTTCATCTTAATAAATAATTGTAGAAATTATACCTACTCTATTAATTAGGCTTTTCGGATCCGCCTTTTGCTGTACAACAAAGTCTTCTATGTATTAAAAATAGATCAGGGATAGTAATTTTTAGGGAAACACTTTCCTGCAGGACAAATACTGTTTGCCCTGTGAATGTTCGTTTTCTAACCGACTACTCTTATTTATTGGTTCGGTTACGAATCTCGGAATTAGATCCTTCTCGGCGCGTACCTTTCTTCAATTTATCATTGCCAAATCCGTAGCTGAGTGAAAGTTGTACGTTGCGTTGGTCGAAGTAGTTTATAGCTATGGGCTATTATGGATTGGGCGTTGTTTCGCCACAACCATTTCCACCATGACAGTTGTTAGTTGGCTGGCAAAGTAATGCATTGCTACCAGAAGTATCCCAACTGTCATCTCCTGCCACTTCAGCAAAACCACCCATCAACATACCTTGTTGGTCTTCGGTAATAGGCTCCATAGAAGCCAGTAGCTCATTCAATGATTTTGATTTGTTTTTCATCTTAATGAATAATTGTAGAAATTATACCTACTCTATTAACTAGGCTTTTCGGATCCGCCTTTTGCTGTACAACAAAGTCTTAGGTGTATTAAAAATGGATCAAAGCTGGTAATTTTGTAGGGCAAGTAGCTATTTGTCCTACAGGTAGGGACTACTCTTATTTATTGGTTCGGTTACGGATCTCAGAATTAGATCCTTCTCGGCGCGTACCTTTCTTCAATTTATCATTGCCAAATCCGTAGCTGAGTGAAAGTTGGATGTTGCGTTGGTCGAAGTACTTTCGGTAGAAGTTGTTGGTAACTTGGTTCTCAAGATAGATCTTCTGAACGGCACTTCTGAACAAATCATTGGCAAACAGATAAATGCTCCATTTTCCTACTAGCTTGCGTACACCTGCATCCATGTGCCAATACCCCATGTGTTTACCAAGTACAGAACGGTAGGATGTGAGCATGGTCAGGTTAGCATAGCCTGTCAGTTTTCTTTTTTCAGACAAGGTAATAGTGTTGCGAAGCATGATTCTCCCAAATGAGGTTTTGATGGCAGGCTGACTGGCCTGGGCATAGTTGGCAAATGCGCCTATAGTTGTAAAGCTTGTCGAAATACGTTTGTGCCAAAATGATTCATTGAGCACAATACCCAGATTGAACTCATCCGAATGCCCATAGTTTACGGTTTGGTAGCGGATTTCATCAGAACCTATGCGGGTAAAGATCAACTGTGAAAACGGACTTACCACACGGTTATAGTTGCCCAAAATGATATGTTTTTGTTTCAGGGTATAAGTGATTTCGTTTTTCCATATCCGTGTAGGTTGTAGAAGCGGATTGCCTTCTACATAGATGGTAGGTGTTTGGTAAATTCGGATCGGATTTAACGACCAGAAGTCAGGACGGTTGATACGGGAGGTAAAACCATACGAAAACTGATGATTGGCATGATGGGCATAGCTGAGCTGTAGGGTTGGAAACAGGTTGGTATACTGGTTTGCTATTTCCTCGCCTGTACGCCGTTGCAGGCCTTCGATTTGTGTGTTTTCTAGCCGAAGCCCCATAGCAGACTGCCATTTGGCGTTCCATTGGTGGTTCACAGACGCATACGCTGCCAAAACCTGCTCTTGGTACGTAAAATGGTTGCTTCGGGTACGGTCTTCTTGGTAGGCAGTACCTTTCCATGTACCAAAATATAGGTTATTGTCTGAAGAAGTAGTAAAAAACTTGCCTCCTGTTTCCAGTTTCGTACGCTTACTCATCGGGTGTACATACTGAAGACTCAACGACATATTTCCAATCTTTTGTGGAAGGGTAGACAGATGGTTGTCTCGCAGTGCCACAGGTTCACTGGTTCGCAGGGTTGTGTTTTGTTGCTTGAAATTATCTAGGTAGTCAAAATAATCGACCATCAGATCCAGCGACCGACCCGTACTATCCAGCTCAACATGATAGTTGGCATTCAGACTCAGGATATGGCCGTCAATAGATCGGGTACTTTCTGAGGTTAATACAGAGTCAAGGGTTGTCTGAGTAATATTTTGATACGTACTATGTGTTCTATATACAAGGTCTTGGTTGTTTAGACCATAGTCTATGGCTATCGTAAGGTTTTGTCTTGGGGTAAAATCATAGCCTAGTACAAAATTTCCACCATAAAATGTTTTGGGTTCTTCTCGTTCGGTGTCATTTTTATTTTCATAGCCTAGCTTATGGAAGTTAACTGTAGAGTAGTCGGTATATAGCTGTTTAATGCCATTATAATAAAATGTTGTACTCGTGGCCAGTTTGCCTTTGCGGTAGTACAAACTGCCATTGGCTCGTAAAGTCATAAACGTAGCCTGTGTAGCCGATGTAGAAATACGTGCTTGATAGCCATCTGTCGCTTTCTTTTTCAATACAAGATTAATAACCCCAGCATTGCCTTCTGCATCAAAACTGCTGCCAGGCATGGTAATCAGCTCTACACTCTCTATGTTGTCTGCGGGAAGGCTTTTCAGGTAGGCATAGAGAGCCTCGCCCCGCAGGCTACTTTTCCGACCATTAATATAGACCATCGCTGCTGACTTGCCTACTAGCGAAAGGCCTCCTTGGTCTCCAGCAATAACCAGCGGAGTTTGGCGTAGCACGTCCCATATACTATTCCCCGCTGGAAGTCCCAGTTGGCTGGCATTGACCACAAATCGGTCGGCTTTTCGTTCAAGCAGTGGCTTGGTAGCTTTGATGGTAACGGTTGCTAGTTCTATACTATTGACTTCCAGCAGTATAGTTGGCAGAGCAAGGGTTGGGTGCGTGCCAAACTCTTGCTCTGTCAGGCGTATATAGCGGGGATGAAAGCCCAGTGAGGTCACCATTAATAAATAATTACGGGCATCGGAAACGGATAGAAGAAATTTTCCAGCCGAGTCAGCGACAACGGTTTTTACTTCGGCAGAGTCTGCCTGTTGCATGAGTTTGACAATGGCAAAACGTACAGGCTGTTGGTCTGCCTGAGAGCGAACCGCACCAGAAATGCTGTATTGACCATATGCGGAGACCGTACTCCAAACTATACAAGTAATAAATAGATAAATACGCATAAGCACTTACTCACCATTCGTTTACACTCCTGATGAATGGTTAAATGGTTGATGGTTAAATGGTTGTTTTTAGTTTTCGATGTGGCATTTTCATGCTCTCCAAATATCATAAATCATAGTTGTAGTTTTTCCTCATTCATACATTTTCTGCGGGTAAGGAAGACTTCGCTCACAATGGAGCTTCTACCTTAGCCTCGCTTCTGGTCTCGTACCAGTGGCTCGTGTACCGTATATGGGTGGCTGATGGGACAAAAGTGTGCAGCCAAATTTTACCATCCAATACAAATGTGGAGAAACGTTTTTATTTTGTGGCAAAATGATTTTTTTGTAGTAAAACTGTTCTTCTCTGGGGTAAAAGTAATCTTTCGGATGACTATATACACGGCATGCCACAGATGGAATTTTAAAAATATATACGAACAATAGGTGTCGTTTGAAAATAAGAAAACATCCATTTGAGGTAAGTGTGCCATCTTTTGGGGTGAAATTCTTTTTTTGTGGTAAGACCTTGTTTTTGTGGGGTGAAACAAGGTCTTAAAATTTGGTACTACTTTACCGAAACAGTACCTTTGTTGCGGAAGGATTCAGACAGTGAACAAGCCCTATTGGCACATGTATTTTTGCAGAGGCAACTCACATTTACTTGGTGCAAAGACAGCCGAACGCCACCGAATAAATGGGAATCATGCGTGATTATTTGGGCAGTTGTGTGGGGCGAAAAACATACAAAACTGTAGGGGCGACCCTTGTGGTCGCCCTCTTTCTCCACACCAATACGAGGGAAAAAACGTATCCAAACCTGTTGAATTATCTCAACTGTTCGGTGGTCTGAACACGTGGGCGACCACAAGGGTCGCCCCTACATTGCTCTGCTGTTTTGTCGCTATATGTTTGGGTACGAACCAAACATGTCACAATCATGTGTGATCGGATGGGCAAAGGGGTGGACGAGTGTGAGTCGCACCTACAGGCGGAAAAATCAACAACAATGAATCTAATTTCTATTTTTTATTTACTTTTAAACCAAAAATGACCATGAAAAAACAAAACGAACCTGAAAAAAAACTAAAATTGAAGAAAGAAACGGTAGTACAATTGACTGCTGTTACTCTTAATCAAGCTGGAAAAATTAAAGGAGGGACTCAAAATGATACTAATGATTCTGTAAATGGTTTCACATGTGACACTTACTCCCAACTGCATTCATGCATTACTCAAGGAGATTGATAGTAGCAGTATTTCTATTTAATAGTCAATTGAATAATATTTATACTATATCTTATACTGTATTTATCTTCTATGAATCAATTATTTAAGCAATAATTCGATACAAACCTGATTTTCAAATGGACGCAATTCTATTGTTTAAAAGGGTTAGTTCATAGAAGATAAATATAGTTACATTACTTGTTTAACTATAAAGGCGAAACAACTCTAATAAATCAAATATACTCTTAGTAAAATGAAATTTAATTGGCAGCTCTATATATTATTATTTCTCTCTTGCCCTCTTGTAGCACAGGAATCTAATCTGAAATTTTGTGATTGTACGAAATATTTCTCTTATGTACAGACAAAGGTACAGACAAATTATGTAGCTTATGCTGATAAACTATATGAAAAAGAAAAACGATTTGCTTCGTTTACTAAAAAAATAACCAATCAGGTTCGTACAGAGAATCGTACATCGGGTTGTTTATTTAGGATCAATACATGGCTTCATTGGTTTGATGATGCACATTTGCGAGTCAATTTATCTGATCAAAGTGCACAGAATATTCGTAGTATTTTTAGTGCTACGAATACAGTAGATTTTTCAGAGAAATCTTTTAAAGAATATATTATCCATAATAAAAATAGAGACTCTTTAGAGGGAATATGGCAAAATACATCTGGAGATTTTGTACTAGGTATAAAAAAAGAACAGGGTAATTTTACTGGGTTTATCATCAAATTCGATAGCATACTTTGGCTGCCCGGTCAAGTTATTATGAATATGTATAAGAAAAAAAATACTTATATGGTGGATTGGTTTGACTGGGATCATTATTCTATCATAAAATATACTCCTATTATATCTCGTAATACTCTCCAAATAGGTGGTTTGCAGTTACATAAAATATTCCCCGATTATCCACAGAGAAATGGTTCAAATAGAGCAAAAAGTAGCAGGATTGAGTTTAAATCTCTCACTAATGAAACTTGTCTACTGACACTAAAAACATTTGATATTAGCTATAAGAAAATCATAGATAGCATAATTACTAAAAATGTAGATATACTAACATCAACTAGAAATCTAATCATTGATCTCAGAGGGAATACAGGAGGCTTAACGCCTAGTTTTGAGAAAGTTATTCCTTTTTTATACACCAATCCATTTCTTATTGAGGGCTCTAGTATATTAGCAACTACTCAAAATATTCAGCTATACAGTAGACTTTCGTCAGAAAGTGAAAAAAACATGACGCCAGAAAGGAGAAAATCCTGGGAACGACGCATTCAGCATATGAAAGCATATGAAGGTTCTATGACTCCTACTACAAACGATACACTTATTTATTTGGATACAGTCTATCAATTTCCGCAGAGAGTAGCTATTCTAACAGATGAATACACCGCCAGTAGTGCAGAATTTTTTATACTTAGAGCCAAGCAAAGTACAAAAGTAAAAACGTTTGGGCAGCCTACAATGGGAGCTGTGGACTATGTAGATATGGTCATAGATAGAGATGTACCAGATAAGCTTTTCTCCTTAAACTACCCAATTACTAAAACCAGCCGTAGAGTAAAAGATCCAAAAGCTCCTATACATATTCCACCTGATATTTTTCTAAAACAACCTAAAATAGATTGGATTGATTTAGTGCAGAATTATCTAAAACAACCTGAATGGTAAGCAATTGATGGAAAAACTTAAAGAAATAAGCAAACATAGTTTTTGCTGGATCATCTATTTCATTTTTAATACAGGGAGGGTTCGTATCAACAGTCCTGATTACCACATTTATTTCCTAGACATAGGACTATTTTATGTAACAGTGATGTTTATCTTCTATGTAACATCGTTTTATTTGTATCCACAGTTTCATTCGACTCGAAAGTACTGGCAACTTTTGATTAGTATATGTCTCGTATTTGTTGTATTTTCTTGTATTAGATATCTACTTGTTTACACATTTCAACCTTTTTTAAATCCAGAAGAATCTAGTCCACCATTCACTTTTACTTTTTTTACTTCTAATGCTGCATGGATATTTTTTATGTATGCAGCATACGGGTTTGGTTACTATGCTATTCGCCGTGAAAAAGAACGCCGTTTGTTGGAACAAGAAAATGCCCGATTAGAGACTGAAAAACTCAAAGCTGAAACCAAGACTGCACTCCTTGAAGCCGAAAATGCCCGCCTCGAAGCTAAAGCCGCTCAACTCGAAGCCGAAAAGCTACAAGCTGAAAATAAAGCCCTCCATTTTGAACTGGGTTTCTTGCGGGCACAGCTCAATCCGCATTTTATTTTCAATACCATGAGTGCCTTTAGTGGACGAGCCTGTGCGCATGACCAAGGGTTGGCTGAGGCCATTAACCGTTTTTCGGATATTCTTCGTTATACCCTCCACGACCATACCCTGCCTGTTACCCTTCAGCAGGAAGTAGACAGCATTCAAAACTTTATTGAGGTTTATCAGCTCCAGCATGGCGGCAAACTCGTCATTGACTTTGCCTATAGCGGCAACATGGAAGCGACCCTGCCCTCTGCCTTGCTGGTTTCTTTTGTCGAAAATGCCTTTAAATATGGTTACATCACCGATTCGGGTCATCCACTGCGTATTTCACTGCACCTTAAAGAGGACACGCTGTACTTTGAAGCTTGTAACCGCAAGCGTAACAATGGCATTCGTCATGATTCTACAGGCATTGGCATTGCCCACACCCGTATCCGGTTGGAACATCTGTATCCCAACCGATTTGAATTGGAAACGATCAATGCCGTGGACGATTTTACGGTACAACTCACCATTCGGCAGCTTTCCCAACCGGTCTTAACTACACCCTATACCTTTACCCGTGTATGAAACCCAAACTCACCTGTCTGGTTGTAGATGATGTGCAGATGCATGTCAACAATCTGTGTAGAGTTATTGAAAAGATACCTAGTCTGGAGTTGGTCTATACCACTACCAATCCCTTGGAAGCCCGTGATTTTCTCCTAAAACAGTCTGTAGACATTGCCTTTACTGATATAGATATGCCTCTACTGACAGGGCTGGATCTGGCTCATATCTGCCAAGGTAAAGCTCATTTTGTGTTGTGTACGGGTTATCTTGAATATGGAGCCAAAAGCTATGAGTATGAAATTGTAGATTACCTGCTCAAGCCCATCATGCTGCCCCGGCTGATGGCAGCGGTAGACAAAGTGATACAGAAACAGCAACTGCTGGCTGCAACCCTTGTGCCAGAAGAAGCTTGTATCTTTGTCAAAACCGATCGGGATACACTGGTAAAACTGCTCAAAGCAGACATTATTTATGTAAAGGCAGAAGACAATTATATCTATTACCATACAAAGGAAGCAAAGATAATGATCCGTGAGCCGTTGCATAAAATAGAAAAGCTATTGGCTGCCGATGGTTTTGTACGTATTCAAAAATCGTATCTGGTGGCATTGTCCCGTGTAACCAAAGTGGAGCAGTCGCAGGTGTGGGTACAGCTGGCAGATGAGAAGAAACAGGCATTGCCGCTAGGCAATAACTACAAAGACAGTTTTATGGAAGCCTTGAAACAATGGACAAACCCGTAAGTTAGCTGCTACCACACAATAAGAGTAGATACAGAGGACAGCCACCGGCTTGTCCTCTTTTTTTATGTCCATTCTGACCCAACTTTAGGGGTTGATACCGAGAAAGAGGGGGTTGGTGTAACATTTTTTTTCTTCTGTGACTCATCCTGCATCTTTCGGATACCAAACAGTAACAAACCAACAATAATCAAAGGCAGTCTATCCAAAATATTATACCACGCCCATGAAACGCATCTCCTATACCTTGTTCGGCCTGGCTGTCAGCGTCTTTCTGCTGTCAGGATACGTAGCCGAAGCAAAGACTAAGATCTCTGGTAGGGTCACCTACAACGGTCAGACTCCCATGGCAAATGCGAATATTTCAGTAGATGGTACCTATGATGGAGCTACAGCAGATTCGGGAGGGAATTTTTCGTTCGAAACCGAAGAATACGGCCCACAAATACTGATAGCCCGCATGAACGGATACGAAGATGTGGTACAACCTATACAGGTCACCGATGGAGCTACGCTAAAAGTAGAACTAGTATTTACCTTGAAAGTAGCCCGCTTGAACGAAGTAATTGTTCGGTCGAAAGGCTTCGAAGGAAATGACCGATACAAGGTAACCATACTCAATATGACCGACATACTTACCACCGCTACCGACGGAAACGTGATGTCAGCGTTAAAAACTTTGCCTGGAGCCCAGCAGGTAGGCGAAAGCGGCGAACTGTTTATACGAGGCGGGGCGGGGTATGAAACCAAGACATTTATTGATGGCCTTCAGGTCAATAACTTTACGTACAGCACCACATCGAATATGTCTTCAAGAAGTCGGTTTCCGGCAGGCATGTTCAAAGGAACATTCTTTAGCAGCAGTGGCTACTCAGCGTTGTATGGGCAGGCCCTTTCGGGAGCTTTGCTGCTGGAAACCACAGACATACCTACCAAAAGTAGTGCAGATATTTCTATCTCTCCAGTTTTTGTAGGAGGAGGTATTCAGAAAGTGACGAAAGACAACCGAACTAGCTATGGTGGCAACATAAACTACACCAACCTTACGCCATACTACAATCTAGCCAAGCCTAACATGCAATTTGATCAGAAACCTGCATTTCTGGATGGCAGCGTCACATTTCGGCATAAGATTACTGAAAAGGGAATGTTGAAGTTCTATGGCAGTTATGGACAAAGCAACATGGTTTTACAACAACCCGATCTCAACTATGAACAGGCTATAGATCAGGTAGGTTTACGCAATCATAACCTATATACAAATCTTACCTACAAACAGTATTTTGACAAAGGCTGGCAGTGGTACATCGGAACTTCGTATAGCCAGAATCATGACAACCTAAACCTGCGTGTGGCACAGGCAGACGAGCTTCTGCACCAAAATAACACTCGGCAGTCACAGTCTATGCTACAACTGCGAACAGTACTCAGCAAGCCAATCTTTTCTTCTTCCAAGCTGCTCTGGGGGGCTGAATATCAGTACGAAACCGACCACTGGAAGGATTACTCAAAGACACAATCGTTTACAGACCAATATGCGGCAGTTTTTGCCGAAACAGAAACCTATTTAGCTCCCAATGTACCCGCACGGTTTGGGATGCGACTGGAACACTCTACACTGCTCAACAAAAGCAGTCTGGCTCCACGAGCTTCGGTTGGCTATAATTTTCTGGATGGCAGTCTGCTATCGTTTGCCTACGGAATGTTTTATCAGAAACCACAGAATAACTACCTGCGGTACGATCCAAAGCTGGACTTCAGTCAGGCTACACATTACACACTTACATTTCAGAAAGCAGATAACTACCACACCTTTCGTTCGGAGTTGTATTACAAGAAATACAATCAGCTAGTCAAAACCATCCCTGATCTGAATAGCAGCGGCAGCGGCTATGCCAGCGGACTGGAAGTGTTTTGGCGAGACAAGAAAACCCTGAAACGGTTGGATTACTGGGTATCGTATTCTTACCTAGACACCAAACGCAACTACCTAAACTACCTGTATGCTACCCAGCCAATGTTTGCCGCTACCCATACAGCGTCACTGGTCGTGAAACGGTTCTTTTCAAAGATTTCGACAAACATCAGTGCTACCTACACCTTTGCGACTGGTCGTCCGTATTTCAACCCGAACCGGAGCCAAGAAGACTTCATGACCGACCGGACAATGCAATACAACAACCTTGGGCTGAACATTGCCTATCTGCCCAAGATTAAGAATACGTTTTCAGTCATTGTACTTACAGTCAGCAATGTGTTGGGCAATCAGCAAGTCTTTGGATATACCTACTCTAATGTAGATTATAGCCGCCGGACACCAATCACACCTGTGGCTAATCCATTCGTATTCCTTGGATTCTTCATGAATTTTGGAGTAGACCGAACCGACGACATCATCAATGGCAGACTGTAGGGACGAACCTACATGTTCGCCCTCTCCAGCAAGGGAGTGACACAAATGATCTGAATCTATGTGTTTACCTACTTGCTTGCAAGGGCAACTAGCTTGTAAAATACCAAAAAGCCAAATGGCTGATTCATCCCAACCAAACAACAGCCAGCCTGCCAACTACATGGTTTTCAGGCATATAATTAAGAAGTTGTCTAGCTTCATTGTATGGAAGCAAGAATCAACTAAGCCCCAATGGGGCGCAATCTATCAGCACAGGGTAAAGCCCTGTGAACAAAGAAACGTTCTTTGAAAACCTGTTTCCAGCCAGTAATTCTGAATCATTCAGGATTACCTACAAAAATCAAGTTTTATCAAGTGGGAAGGTTCCCTAATATAGATAAGAGACGCAGGTAAGGCCCTGCAATAGGGTTTAGCTTAGTGTCTCTTCTCTTTTCTGGTTGCTTTCACGCCTATTTATTCATGTTTAATCTTACTAATACACACTCGTATGAAATCGTTGATTCTTTTGGCCTTAGGCCTGATTATTTGTATGCCTTCTGTTGCGCAACGCAATAAATACCAGGAGGTTATGGAGAAAAATATACAGGTCTTGGATACAGCTACACAAGTAGCTACCTGGCAAAACCTAGCTAATTCTTTTGAACGAATGGGTCGTGCCGAGAAATCCAAATGGCTGCCCTATTACTATGCTGGCTATTGTGCTGTGTTGATTACCTACAAAGAAAAAGACCTGAATCAGGTAGATCTGAAAGCAGACAGAGCAGAGCAGTTTATGCAACTGGCCGACTCCCTAAATCCTAAAAATGCAGATGTCTCGTGTCTGAAAGCAATGATAGCTCTGTCACGCATCAAAGTAGACTTTATGAGTCGTGGACCCAAATATAGCCAGCAGGCCATGGAAGACCTGATGACTGCCCGTGCTTTTGACGATAAAAACCCTCGTGTATACCTGCTCATTGGTCAAAATAAGTATAACACACCAGAACAATTTGGAGGTGACAAGAAAATGGCCGCTCAACTGTTTGACAAAGCTGTAAGCCTCTATCAACTGCCAACTGCCAATGTGATAGACCCACATTGGGGCAAATCGGATGCTTTAAAAATGGTCCAACTTTGTCAGCAACAGCTAACTAAAAATGACAAAAAGTAAAAAAAACTCCTTGGTACTTACAAAAGCCCAGTTGGTGTAAAAAATTATAAATCAGCAACTTAGCTTCGTAAATTTATATCATAAGTCAAGCAGAGAAATACATCAGACTTTAACACACAACAGTGTAGATCTTTGTAAAACCCAAGACAGTAAACATAAATCTATCTGGCCTAGCCGAAAACCAGTCCACAGAGTAGGCACATTTCACACACACACTAAACATTTATACACATGTCCGCTTACACAAACAATGCAAATGAACAAGACCTGATGGATGGTCTGTATATGGTCGAAACCGAAGACCGTCTGGAGATGGTACAGTTGACACAGGTTAGTGACGTGTCCTGCTGTGGTGACTCGGGTTCAGGTTCTGATTTAACGCTTGATCCGATTACTGGACTGCCTGTCATTTACTGATCGTCTCTGTGCAGATGAGCATCTAGTATCAACCAACTATTTGAATTTCAGTATATCTATAGTTCTTTCTGGGGATAGCCGAAAACCAGTTAATAGAGTAGGCACATTTCACACACTCTAAACAATTACACACATGTCAGCTTACACAAACACAAACGAACAAGAATTGAACGAAGGTCTTTTTATCGTAGAAGCCGAAGAAAGACTTGAAATGGTACAACCTACTGAAGAACTAGGCATCTCTTGCTGTGGTGATTCAAGTGCAGAAGTCGCTTAATTATACCTCAGACATCTGTCTG
>JACCDR011614933.1_pt1 | contig 21313 bp, 19 predicted proteins | sample 7446431 | NCBI WGS metagenome assembly JACCDR01 (sample SAMN15323443, study PRJNA562643) | freshwater metagenome | isolation source: river surface water | place: USA:Blue River Watershed | collected 2017-08-17 | reverse complement strand
TTTATGGTGATGGATAAAATAGCCCATACGTTTGAGGTAAAATTTAGCATGGAACGCCTCGCCTATCATGCAGAATTTAAGACAAAAGGCAAACATTTTCACCTCATCAAGCCCACTACTTATATGAATCTCAGCGGCAAAGCTGTGAATTATTGGATGAAGGAATTAAAAATACCATCAGAAAATCTGATTGTTACGACAGACGACATTGCACTTTCCTATGGTAAGCTTCGTTTAAAAACCAAAGGCTCGCATGGAGGGCATAATGGCCTGCGTAATATAGAAGAAGTATTAGGGACACAACAATACAACCGCCTGCGTTTTGGAGTAGGCGACGAATTTGCCAAAGGTCGCCAAGTAGAATACGTCTTAGGTAATTTTACTGAGGACGAAATGGCGGGGCTTCCCCTGCATTTGGAGCGGGCTTATGAGATGCTTTTATGTGCTTGCACACAAGGCTTGGCTGTGGCCATGAATAAATACAACCAGTGATTGTACTTTTTAAAGATTTTTACCATTGTATCAAAAATATACAATCAAAATATTATGGAAGCGATATTATGATTTTGCAAAATATTATTTTGCAACAATAGTACTTCCTTCTTGTAATGCTGTTTTTACAACTTGATTTTGAAATAGTTACAAGTATATTTTGTAAAAAAAAGCCTATTTTAAATTTGGAGAAGTCAAAAACTTTGCAGAACTTTGCAAAGAGGTCGCAGTAAAAAATATTTTGTACTAATCGACGAAAGCTTTTTTTGAAAAATATTGAAAAAAATACGTTAATTTATTGCTTTTTTCTGTTTTTTTCTAAAACTTTTCAGCAATGTTTTTCGTTAGTATAGTATGAAACAGGTAAATTTCTTTTTAGGTACTAATACTTAAAAAGAAAACTTTGTCGAAAAAGACAAAAACCTAACCAAAAAGCTATTAATTGATTACTAATGCTTCATTCGGCGTACAAAATCATCTTCTTGGTGCAGTTTTTGTGGGTATGGTAGCAGTGAACAAAAGCCCTAGGGCATAGACATATTTTTTTCATAGTTAAATAGGTTTAGAGGTAAGACGAGAAAGGGCGTGCTTGGTGAGTACGCCACTTTTTATCAAACCCACCTTTTTACTAACACAAGATTTTTTCATAGTTAAATAGGTTTAGAGGTAAGACGGGAAAGGGCGTATTCTGTGAGTACGCCACTTTTTTCAAAATGGCTTTTTTAAGAAATGTGTGGCAAAGGTCGATGCGAGAAAGAAGCTGTTGAAATGAACAAACAGTGCAGTTATTTTTCATAGTTAAATAGGTTTAGAGGTAAGACGGGAAAGGACTTCGCCAATGGCAAAGTTCTTTTTTTATGTTAAAGCAATTCCTCCGCTGGAATCCATAAATGCTTCTTGAAATCGACAACTTTGTCGTTTTTAACCATCACCCCTTCGGCAGCAAGCAATCGTTCCATGGTATCGCCACCAAAAAAGTGCTTCCCCGAAAGTAATCCCGTACTATTGACAACCCGATGTGCCGGAATAGAGGCATCGGCATGACAGGCATTCATCGCCCAGCCCACCAATCTTGCACCGCTTTTTTTACCCAAATAAGCCGCTATCGCCCCGTAGGTTGTCACCCGACCAGCCGGCACCAGTCGCACTACTTGGTATATTTCATCAAAAATTGTGTTTTCTTTCATACCTTTCCTGTTTTGTTGCGTCGGGCTAGTCAAACCACAGTGCGATGTATTTTATCATAGCCGTTCGTTGATTTCTTGTACCAAAGCTTCGTACCATTCCTCGCCGTATCGGCGGATAAGCGGCCCTTTCAAGAATTGATACAAAGGCACACCGAGTTGCTCGCCATGTGAGCAAGCATCCGAACAAATATGCCAACGGTCATAGTTGAGGGCATCAAACTCTTCGTATTTGGTAATTCTGATGGGATATAAGTGGCAAGAAATGGGCTTTCTAAAATCAATTTTTCCATCTAAATAGGCTTGTTCGATGCCACATTTCAAAATACCTTTTTCATCGTATAGTGCATATACACATTCTCGACCCTCGATAACAGGCGTAGAGAAATCGCCTTCCCAATCTTTCACATATTTGCCTTCGGCTTCTATCACAGCCAAGCCCTCGGCTGAAAGATAAGGCTTTACTTGGTCGAATACTTGGTCTAAAATGGCCAGTTCGTCCACTTCGAGCGGTGCACCCAAATCGCCTTCTACACAACAAGCCCCTTTGCATTTGAGCAAATCGCAGACAAAAAATTTCTCGGCTATATCGTCACTAATGACTGTATTATCAATTAAAATCATAATCCTACGCCTGATATTTGGTTATTTATGAGATGTTTTGTTTTCTTTGTAAAATATACCGCCTGAGAAGGTTGAAAAGTATCTCAAGAAAAATGCAGCGAATTTAAGTTAATTTATTAGATTTATGCACAATTTGGCATTTTAATTGAAGAAGTTTACAAATAGACTTTACTTTGTTGATATGCTTGCCAAGCCTAACGTTTCCAGTGCTATAGCGGTAGCCGTTTGTCTAACGTTCCACTTCTTATTTTACATCCAAAACTCATGAAAAAAAACCTTTTGCTGTTGTTTGCTCTTCTTTCATGTTACAGCACAATCATTGCCCAAAACGTACCCCAAACTTTTTTCATTGGGGCTGTAAAAATCAATATTTCCGATAACGCCAAGGAGAAAATCCAAAAAGAAATGGCGGGAAGCCTCAAAAACCAAAATTATGTAGATAAGATTGTAGGAAAAATGTACACGCATTTGCCCATCGTAGAGCGTATCCTTGCCGAAGAGAATGTTCCAGACGAATTGAAGTACATTTGTGTCATAGAAAGTATGCTCGATGCCAACGCCGTGTCGAAGTCGAATGCTGTAGGCTTTTGGCAATTGAAAAAAGAAACAGCCCAAGGATTGTATTTGCGGGTTGATGGCGTGATAGACGAACGTAAGCATTTGATTGCCTCGACAAAAGCGGCCAGTGCTTATTTCAAAGACCACAACGAAAAACTCAATAGCTGGCCTGCGTGTATGCTCGCTTATCGTTGGGGCTTAACTACTTTTAAGCAATCTGACTTGGCAGAATGGGCTTCAAAATCGGAAATTACGTTGACTGGCGACAACAAAGACGAAGATTATGTGATTCGTTTTATTGCTTACCGTACTGCCCTCGACAATAGATACCGCCAAATTAAGCAAGAAAAACCCGACTCAGTGCCTAGCCTATTGGAATACAACCAAACCAAAGGTCGCAACCTGTCGGACATTGCCTCAGAATTGAAAGTATCGGTCAAAGATATAGAGCAACATAATGCCTGGCTTAGTTCGAGGTCGATACCCGACGACAAAGATTATACCTTGTTTGTACCCGTAGGCGGTAAAGCAAGCGCGGCGGTGATAGCCATGAACACCCAACAACCCAAACCTGTGGCTGTAAAAGGGCCAAGCACTGGCGAAGATGGCTTCCCTGTTTTGGTGAAAAAAACCGATAAAGTTACAAGTGTTGATGAACCTGTTTATTACGAAATCAATGGTAAAAAAGGTATTCTGTCTATTGATGGCGATACCCCCGCTCGTATTGCGGAACGAGCAGATATTAGCCTCAAACGTTTCTTGAAATTTAATGATTTAGACGAATCCGACCGCATTATACCCAACCAAGTATATTACCTCAAAAAGAAGGAACGCAAAGGACCTATTTCTTTCCATACGGTACAAGCCAACCAAAGCTTGTGGTGGATTTCGCAAATGTACGGCATGACGCTAGAATCGTTGATGGAGAAAAACCAGATTGAAAATCCTGTACAAAAATTGCCCAAAGGTAAAATTTTGTGGTTGATAGACGAACGTCCGCTTGATTATAAAGATGAGATTAAAGCAACGCCTGAGCCAGAACAACCCAAAAAAGCACCTGTTGAAACGCCTAAGCCTGTGGCGAAACCTGTAGAACCAGTAGCAACAGAGCCTTCTGACGATAACAAACCCAATAAATCGCTTAATGATAAATATTTGACCCAAAGAAAAATCGTACTGCACAATGTACAATCAACTGATACGTACTATACGATTGCCGAAAAGTATGGCATGTCGGTTGAAGAGTTGATGCAAATGAATGGCATTTTTGTGACAGACCCCCTCAAGCCTGGACAAGTATTGAGGGTATATGCCGAAGGCGAAACTAAGCCAAGCACTACGACCGACAAAAATACGGGCGTTGGAGCGAATACGCCAGTGCTTACGCCAGCAGAACCCAAACCCGTAGCCGAGTTGCCAAAAACTACACCCGAAAAGGTGGTTGAAAAGCCTGTAGCCGAAAAACCCGTTACCAAAGCTCCAGACACAAGACCGTCGCCTTCGGTGAGCAATACGGGCGATATTGTCAATCCCCTCAACCGAGTAGTACATACGGTACAAAGAGGCGAAACGCTATCTAAAATTGCACGCTATTACCAAGTGAGTATTGACAATCTTAAATCGTGGAACGGCCTAGCACTCGAAGACGTGGAGGTTTCGCAAGAAATTTCTATTTATGGGCTTGATATTCGTCCAAAAGGCGGTGCAGCTTCTTCAACACCAACGCCGCCGGCTAATAATACCCCAACCGTATCGACCGATAAAAATGGCCGTGTCAAAGATTTATTGAATATTGACACACCAGAGAAAGATAAAAAGACAACTGATACAAGTACCGTAAAACCAACAGAAAAACCAAAACCTGTTGCCACCACATCACCCACGACCCTACCTGTAGGTACTACGCCAGACGGCTATCACGTGGTACAACCTGGCGAGACAGCTTATCGTATTTCGGTTAACCATGGCATTACGGTGCAGAAATTACTAGAACTCAACGGCCTCAGCTCACCTACCATCAAGGTGGGAAGTAAGCTTAAAATAAAATAACACAACAAGCCAGTATAATCAACCCCTAGTTTAATGCCCAAAAGCATTAAACTAGGGGTTGGGCGTTTAAACGCTAAGATAGGAAGAGTTGTATTGTTAGTTTGGACGATACCGTAAAATGCTTTTCAGCATAAAACCCATGGTTTAGAGGGTTTAACCAAGCAGAAGAAATACCTGTAGTGGTGGAAGCTGTACGGAAAGTTGTAGAAGGATTGAGGGCTTGGAATTAGCTACTCATTCGTAATATTTTACCACGAATGAGTAGTAACATAATTAAATTTATGCTTTAAGTGATTTTAGGCTTTCAATGAAGTCATGCCAAAGTTCCTTTTGGTCTTCTGTATTTCCTGTTTCTTTATCCCAAGTATAAAATGTCCAGAATTTTTCATAACCAATATTGATAGCTTCTTGATTAATTTCTTCGATTTTATTAGGCTGGCAACATTCAGCAAATAACCATACTCTGTCAACATATTTTAAAATATCTTGGCAGTATTCTTTTTCAATTTTACTTTTGGTAAGATACGATTTGCAACTAATCACAGCGACTGCATTTTCCTGTTCAATAAATTTAAAATCCATAACAGGATGTAAACCTCCATCCCCATTCCAACGCATAATATGCCCTTCTTTATGAATAACAATATCACATTCACGAGAACAAAATTCTCCTTCTTCATCTATAATATGTCCCCAGCTTGCAGTTAAGCCACTGCCTAATAAGTACTCTCGAATGGCATAAATAAGTAATGCAGAAAATCGTAATCCTCTGATAAATGGCAGTATAGCTCCTTTTCCTACTCCTCTTTGTCCTTCAAGATTTCTTATAAAGCTATCAAGTCTATATTCTTGTAAAGAGGCTTTGATTTTATGAAATCTTTCTTCTTGTAAAACTCTTTTATGACCAGCTTTTTGTTGCATATTAGTGAAGAATTGAATAAGTGAAATCTTTTAGACTTTGGTGTTCAGCTTTTGCTTTTTCACGAAGCTTTTTTTCTCCTTCAAACGTTAGTTTAATGAACCCCTCATTACCATTAATATTGATTCCTATTAGGTCATTGATACCTGTAATATTGGTTAAATCTTGCCTTAGCGTTGATATATCTTTATCTAAATCTTGAACATCAAAGGCAATAACAGAGACTTTTTTATTTTTTGACTCTTTGAGTTTTTGGGAAAGCTGAGTAATTGATTCTGTTGGAAACTGCTTTTTAAGCGGACTCAATAGCCGTATTTCATTCCCAGTAATTTGTTTTTCAAGTAATAAAGCAACAATTTCTTTTTGGTCGTTTGCTGAAAATTTAGACAAATTACTAACTAATGAAACACTATCAATTTTTCGAGTTTTTACTAAATCAAGCATAGACAAATCAAGTTTTTTAACACTTAAAAATTGACGTAACATTCCTTCACTAATGCCCAAAATATCTGCAACTTTATCTAAACCTCCAAGATGATTATTGAGCCATTCTATATCTTCGGCAATGGCAACAATACTAAAATTCCTTTTTTGCGTCTTAGTACTTTGCAATAATCTGGCTATCACTTCTATTTCCGTTTTCATAACCTTACAGGATTAAGTAATCATTTGATTTAAGCCAATTGGTTAAAGCATCCATAATGATTTCTTCCGATTCTCTTGAGAGTTCCTCTGAGGCTTTTTTGAGTGCTTTAGAAACTTTCAAGGGTAGATTCAAGATAAGAGTTTCTTCTATTTTAGGTGTTTGAGCCTTGTTGATAATTTCTTCAACACTTGCTTTCGGATTATTTTGACCAAACTCTACGGCTCGTATTTTTTCGTATTTAGTCATTTGTAAAATAGAATCCACAAAAATATCTGCTTTTTCAGCATCTCCTTGTGATGCCAAAATCACCCTCTTTGCATCCATTAACGAAAGCTGATTCGTACTCAATAATGCCTTGATTTTAGGGGTTGCTTGAGCATCAACTTTAATATAGCTTCTGATGGCTTTAATACTTAGCCCAAGTTTTTCTTTAACTTTTCTTTCGTCATTGCCATAAGCTTGATACAATTTTGTAACAGCTTCCATCGTATCACTGTGGTTCAGTTCTTGGCGGAGTAAATTTTCAGATAAAGAGAGCACCAAAGCATCTAAATCAGAGATTGGACCAGTAAAAGTAGCTTTGATAGAAGTTAAACCAAGTAATTGATGTGCCAAGAATCTTCTTTGACCAACCACTACATCATAAGGCATATTTTGTTGATACACTCCTTTTAAAACAATGGGTTGCATTAAGCCATTGTTTTTGATACTGTCGGCAAGTTCTTGTAAACTGGCTTTTGAGTTTGCAGATTTTAAATCTGTTCTAACATTAATTCCACCAAGTTGTATATCACTTAGAGGGATTTCATAAATTTGGGTTGTGTTCATAGTGTAGCATTGGGTAAAAACACTTAACTAGCTTATTTTTTGACACTTACAAGTTTCCCCTGATAGATTCAAACATTAAATATTTTCTAACTCGTGTAAGTTTTCAGCTATCAACTTTGCTTTTTCAATAGATTTCACCTTACAGATTCTATCAGGATATTTCACCGTTTTAGTTTTTGATTTATTACTCCAGTTATCGCCCGATAGCCATAAATCTCCATTGGCTTGTATTTCATAAAAGGTAATTTTATCATTTTTATCTTTACCTATCGCAATATTTCCGTGCCATTCTAGCATAACTTTATCTCTTAAAAACATTCTTCCGATGCCAAGCAAAATTCCCTAATGAGGGTTGATATTCAGCTTGTTGGGGCAATAAAAGTATTTTACCTTCTAATTTATGAAAACTATAACTACTTTCCTGATTTTCTTTAAAAGATTTTGATAAGATTATTTCGTAATGGTCGTTTACGGCAATCATTCCACGGTCGAAAGCTCGGTGAAGATTTGGACAAAGGGCAATGCCATTGCTCAACGTATTATCAAACCCAATAGCAAAAGGAATGATATGACAAGCGTCCACCATTGAAATACTAAAAGAAGCCGATACCCTTAAAGCAGACATAGCACAAGTAGCATCGTAGATTTTTACCACTTCTCTTCTAAAAATCGTTCCCCTATTATAGACTTCAATCTGATAGGTTTCGGGGTCAAGGCTTTTCTTTAAATCATCTAATTTACTTTTATAAGCCGTTGCTGGCTCATAAATATCATTTTTGAGACTATCAAAATAATTATCCTGTTCAAAAGAATCTTGTTTTAGCGTCTTGTTGGGAAAATAGGTTTTTAGCAATACTTGTTTTAAGATATTCCTACTTTCCTGATTCAATAGTAAAGTTGCCAAGTTTATATCAATCGTAGCATAAGCCACGGCAGCACTCAAATTGCCAAAACTTCGCATGGAACCAGCATTTTCAATCCATAATTCACAACCTACATTGGGCATTAATTGCCACTAATTCCCTTTTTCGCCAGTAAGATGAAAAAAAGGCAAAGCAAATTTTTGGTCATGTGGAGTCGTAACCAACTGATTCCAAAAAAGAGAGAATGAATGGGTAAGTTCTGGACTAATATAAACCTTGTTGTCAGGGATATGTCCTAATTCATATTCATGAATAATGGCTAATAGCAAAATCGGCTTGTGTGGTGCACCTCCGTTTTTACCATCACGGCGTAGATGCGTAAAAGCATGAATAAAATAGTCTAAAATGGTAGTCATGAACAAAATCGACGTTGGATATTTTTACAACAATAGTATAAAAAATCAACACAAAGGCATATTTAACGCAGATTATTTCAAAAATCTCATAGTTAAACCATTGAAATAATACCATACAAAGCCTACAGCCACAGGATATATGGCTTTATTATAATCGTATGTGTCCTCTTGTGTTAAGCTCCATTTCATATTTCTACTGACTTTTATCATGTACTAGGCTAATAAATGCAAGTACCCCCGCTAACATTCCTCATAGCTCAATCCAAGCGTTTGCCCCAATTTTGGAACATGAAAATCACCCTTTAAAACCCGAAAAAATGCAAATCATATTCGTCATGATAGGGATTAGTTTGCTGATGGCACTAACCTTTCTTGCAGCGTTTTTTTGGTCGATGAAAGATGGTCAAAACGACGATTTGCACACCCCAGCGATGCGCATTTTGTTGGACGACAAACCTTCTAAATCATGACCCGATACGCACCCTTAAATCAAACTGTAACCAAATACCAAATCTAAAAATATGTCAACTATCAGTACACACATTGAACACTTTGAGTACGACAACCGAATCGTTCGTAACTTTGGTGTTGCAACGATTATCTGGGGGATTGTGGGTATGTTGGTAGGCGTAATTGTCGCTTCTCAACTTGTCAAACCTGAACTCAACGTTACCCAATACGGTACATTCGGTAGAATCCGCCCTTTGCATACCAATGCCGTGATTTTTGCTTTTGTAGGAAATGCCATTTTTATGGGTGTTTACTACTCGCTTCAACGCCTCTGCAAAGCCCGTATGTTTAGTGATTTACTTTCTAATATTCACTTTTGGGGCTGGCAATTGATCATTGTATCTGCCGCACTTACGCTTCCTTTGGGAATTACGACTTCTAAAGAATATGCCGAATTAGAATGGCCAATCGACTTGGGCATTACCTTGATTTGGGTAGTGTTTGGTATCAATATGTTTGGCACAATTATCAAACGCCGTGAACGCCATTTGTATGTAGCTATTTGGTTTTATATTGCTACGTTTATCACGGTTGCGGTACTGCACTTGGTCAATTCGTTTGAAATGCCTGTAAGCTTTATGAAAAGCTACTCGATGTATGCAGGGGTACAAGATGCCTTGGTGCAATGGTGGTATGGCCACAATGCGGTGGCGTTTTTCCTTACAACGCCTTTCTTGGGCTTGATGTACTACTTCTTGCCTAAAATGGCAAATCGCCCTGTGTATTCATACAAATTATCAATTTTGCACTTCTGGGCTTTGATATTCATTTATATCTGGGCAGGGCCTCACCATTTGCTTTATACGAGTTTGCCAGACTGGGCACAATCGTTGGGTACGGTATTCTCTATTATGCTGATTGCTCCTTCTTGGGGGGGTATGATTAACGGTCTTTTGACACTCCGTGGAGCGTGGGACAAAGTACGAGAAGATGCCATCTTGAAGTTTATGGTTGTGGGTGTTACTTGCTACGGTATGGCTACTTTTGAAGGGCCCTTACTTTCGTTGAAAAACGTAAACGCCATTGCACACTTTACCGACTGGATTGTAGCACACGTACACGTAGGTGCATTGGGCTGGAATGGTTTCTTGTCGTTTGCTATTCTTTATTGGTTAGTACCTCGTTTGTATAATACCGAAGTTTTCTCAAAAAAATTAATCAATGTTCACTTCTGGATGGGTACGTTGGGGATTGCCTTCTACGCCATTCCGATGTATATCTCAGGCTTTACGCAAGGGCTGATGTGGAAAGATTTTACGCCAGAAGGTACATTGCTGTACGGTAACTTCCTCGAAACTACCCTACAAATTTTGCCTATGCACGCCATGCGTGCCATCGGTGGAACGATTTACTTGGCTGGTGCAATTGTGATGGCTTACAACTTGTTCAAAACGATGGCTCAAGGCTCGCTTACAGCCAACGAACCTGCCGAAGCCCCTGCACTTACCAAAGAATTTGTGCCTACTGGTAGCGATACCTACTGGCACCGTTGGTTTGAACGCAAGCCTATTCCGCTGTTGATTGGCTCGTTGGTGATGATTTTGGTGGGCTCACTTATCGAATTAGTGCCAACGTTTATGGTGAAATCAAACGTTGAAACTATTTCGGCCGTACAGCCATACACACCACTCGAACTCGAAGGACGTGACTTGTACATCCGTGAGGGTTGCGTAAGTTGCCATAGCCAGTTGGTGCGTCCGTTCCGTAGCGAAACCGAAAGATACGGTCAGTATTCAAAAGGAGGCGAATTTGTGTATGACCACCCGTTCTTGTGGGGTTCAAAACGTACTGGTCCCGATTTGCACAGAGAAGGAGGTAAATATCCCGACTCTTGGCACTACCACCACATGAGAGAGCCTTCTTCGATGTCGCCAGGGTCGATTATGCCAAATTATGCTTGGTTATTAGAGCAAAAACTTGATGTATCGAAAACCCAAGACAAGCTTAAAGCGATGCGTAAAATGGGCGTTCCGTATGACGAGTACCAAATTATGAAAGCCCCCGAAGACCTTCAAACGCAAGCCCAAGGTATTGCTGCCAACCTTCAAAAAGAAGGCGTAAAAGTAAGTGCTGACAAAGAAATCATTGCTTTGATTGCCTATTTACAACGCATGGGTACAGACATCAAAAAAGTAGAAACAGCAGAAAAATAACCCTTGGTAACTTGGAGAAAGCCTTTTCTCCAAGTTGCTCCTAAATTTCCATTCCTTATGTTTAAGCAATTTATTGATAAAGTAGAGGGAGCAGATACGTTCATGATTACCTCTTTCTTAATGTTTATGCTATTTTTTGTATTGGTTGGTTTGTACCTGCTCGTGATGGACAAATCGTACCTCCGCAAAATGGAAGCATTACCGCTTGAAGACGAGCCCAAAGGAACAAGCAACCCCTCTGTAAGCTAGGATGTTTGAGGGAGGTTTAGGCATATTTTGCTGTATCTAAGCTTTCGATTTTTCAAATAGTTAATCATATTAAACGAATGAAACGAAAATCTTTTCTTTTCTTGCTGGCGTTCTTACCGTTCGGAACGTATGCAGCTACAGATTCATTTTTGCCCAATATCAAAACTGGCGAAGAACTTTTGATGGTGAGTTTGGTCGGTATCATGAGCATTATTAGTGCCGTCATCATAGTACTAACCATCAGCTTGAATACCCAACTGAAAAATTTGGTTAAACCCAAAGTTGCTGTCAACGAAGCTTACGAACAAGCAATGGCGAATCGTACTTTTTGGCAAAAATTGGCTAGTCTCAAACCATTGGCTTTTGAAAAAGAGCAAATGCTCGAACACAATTTTGATGGCATCGTAGAGCTAGACAACCCTACGCCACCTTGGTTTATGTATTTGTTTTATATCACTATTGTGTTTGCTGTGGTATATTTAACTGGTTATCATATTGTTGGCAACGGAAAAATAATGACCAACGAATATACCGAAGAAGTGGCCATTGCCGAAAAAGCACGAGAAGAGTACATGAAAAAATTTGCCAATTCGGTGAATGAAGACAACGTAAAAGTACTCACCGAAGCCAAAGCGTTGGAAGATGGCAAGAAAATTTATACCCAAAACTGCGTAGCTTGTCACGGTGCTAACGGCGAAGGGGTAGTTGGCCCCAACTTAACGGATGAATATTGGTTGCATGGCGGTACAGCCAAATCTGTGTTCCACACCATTACCGAAGGTGTACCAGAAAAAGGGATGATTGCTTGGAAAAAATCCTTGAACCCTATCCAAGTACAACAAGTATTGAGTTATATTTTCTCTATTCAGGGAACAAAACCAGCCAATGCCAAAGCTCCGCAAGGCGATAAAGTGGCGGCTAAATAATAACATTATCCGTTGCCCAACAGTTCAAATTTGTTGGGCAACTCTTTTATTGAGTGCTTTGATTTTCAAAAATTTAATCAACAATTCCTCCAATCACTAACGCACTCAATAGCTCAAATATGAATATTCTTTCATATTTTCATCTCAATTCCACAGGCTTTAAAGTACTCAGAAATTATGAAACAGCCCAGCATAGATACAAACGAATTTCGGGACCATCTATCGAATGTCACCGACAATGGCAAACGCATCTGGATTTATCCTCGCATTGTCAAAGGAAAGCTTTATCAATATCGCACCTATTTTTCTTGGCTTTTATTGGGCTTACTCTTTGGATTGCCTTGGGTCGAAATAGAAGGACATCCGTTGTTTATGTTTAATGTCATAGAACGGCAGTTTGTTTTCTTTGGTGTTACTTTTTTTCCGCAAGATTTTCATTTAGTTGCCATCGGTTTGCTTACGGTGATTGTGTTTGTGATTTTGTTTACCGTTATATTCGGGCGGGTTTGGTGTGGTTGGGCGTGTCCGCAAACCATTTTTATGGAAATGCTTTTTCGTAAAATAGAAACCTGGATTGAAGGCGATTACAAAGCCCAACGCAAACTAGACGAATCGCCTTTGACTACCGAGAAGCTCCTAAAGAAAACGGCCAAACACAGCATTTTCTTTGTGTTGTCTTTTTTGATAGCCAATACTTTTTTGGCTTATATTATTGGTAAAAAGGCTTTATTAGCCATCATTACCGATAACCCACTCGAACATCTGACGGGCTTGTTTGCCATTACCATTTTTACAGCCGTATTTTATTTTGTTTTTGCTCGTTTCCGTGAGTTGGTCTGTATTGTTGTATGCCCTTACGGTCGTTTGCAAGGCGTTTTATTAGATAAAAAATCCATTATTGTTGCTTACGATTACCTCAGAGGCGAGCCTAGAGGAAAAATGAAAAAGCAAGACAATCCGCTCGATACCCTCAAGCAAACCGCCAAAGGGCATTGCGTCGATTGTAATATTTGCGTACAAGTGTGTCCTACGGGCATTGATATTCGGAATGGCACACAGCTAGAATGTATCGGTTGTACGGCTTGTATAGATGCCTGCGACGAGGTGATGGAAAAAACCCACCAACCCAAAGGCTTGATTCGCTATGCTTCTTTGGAAGGCATAGAACAAGGCAAAAAATTGCAATTCAATTTGCGTATCGGAGCTTACAGTGCGGTATTATTGGCACTGGTATCGGGCTTGACTTATATGTTATTGAACCGAAACGACATCGAAACAACACTGTTACGCACACCAGGCTTGACTTATCAAGAAGAAAAAACAGGCGTTTCAAATTTATACAACATCGAATTTTTGAATAAAACCACCCAACAAATGCCCATAACATTGGCGGTGGACGATTACCCTGCGGCACAAATCCGCTTGGTCGGCAAGCCTTTGCTGTTGAAAGGTGGCGAAATAACCAAGGGTTCTTTTTTTATTGTTATTCCGAAAAAAGACCTCAAAGAATCACGCTTGAAGTTATACGTAAAGATTTTAAGTAACGGTAAAGAAATTGACCACGTAAAAACCTCTTTCCTTGGACCAATGGAATAAGTGAGTACTGGCGTAATGTTTAGATACAGAATGGCTGTTGGGCAAATGGAAACCTCGTATCTTTGTCGAAATTTGATTTAAGCATGACAACATTGCAACAAGAACGCTACTCGCAGTTGATTAAACAAAAAGCACGTGCATTAGGATTTGATTTTTGTGGGATTGCAGAAGCGGCTTTTTTAGCCGAAGAAGCCCCACGGCTAGAACAATGGCTCAAAAAGCAGATGCAAGGAGAGATGCACTACATGGAAAATCATTTTGATAAACGCCTCGACCCTCGTTTGTTGGTAGAGGGAGCAAAATCGGTTATTTCTTTGTTGTACAATTATTTTCCTCCCGAACGTTTGCCAGAAGAAAAGGATGCCCTAAAAGTATCGAAATATGCTTATGGGACAGATTATCATTTTGTGATAAAAGATAAACTCAAGGCATTTTTGCAGGCAATCCAACAAGAAATAGGAGAAGTAAACGGGCGTGTGTTTGTCGATTCGGCGCCTGTGATGGATAAGGTTTGGGCAAAAAAAGCGGGCTTGGGCTGGGTTGGCAAGCATAGTAATCTGATTAATAAACAGATGGGTAGCTTTTTCTTCATCGCCGAAATCATCATAGATTTGCCTCTACAAGTAGATGGCCCTGTGAAAGATTTTTGCGGAACTTGCACCCGATGTATAGATGCGTGCCCAACCGAGGCGATTGTCGCCCCGTATATCGTAGATGGCTCAAAATGTATCAGTTATTTTACGATAGAACTCAAAGAGGCGATTCCGCTTTCGATGAAAGGACAATTGGATAATTGGATATTTGGTTGTGATGTATGCCAAGATGTATGCCCCTGGAATCGCTTTGCCAAGCCACATCAAGAGCCATTATTTAATCTTTCGCCTCAGCTCAAAGACTTTACGAAGAATGATTGGCTCGATTTGACGGAAGAAGTTTTTAAGCAAGTATTTAAAAATTCGCCTGTTAAAAGAACAAAGTTGGCAGGTTTACAAAGAAATATCACTTTTGTAACAAACGAAGAAAGATAAATAGCCTTTCTCACAAATGAAGAAAATACGATGGCAGGCTTATGGTTACGCTTATAAGCCTGCATGGCATCGTTGCTACAAAAACTTGATTTTACACACTACAGGTAAATGGTCTGATGGATACAAATGTTGGTAGGTATCGGTCAAGGCAGCATATTTTTCTACGACAAAATTTTTGTCAACAAACACATAGTCGATACGTTTATCTAAAGGTGCATTCGCATCGAAGCCATTAAATGTACCTATAGCACCGTAGGGTTTTGTTTGGCTGAAAAGATAAGCATCTTGCAAAAAGCCCTGTAAGGTTTTGATTTGCTCGGTACTGGGGTCAGAGTTGAAATCGCCCACACAAATAATAGGGTTGTTCTGAGCAATTGTTTGCATTTTATTGACCATCAGTAAGCCCGACTGCCGACGAGCCTCTACGCCTTGGTGGTCGAAATGTACGCTAAAAAAGAAAAAGATATTGCCTGTTTGTTTGTCTTTAAATTTTCCCCAAGAACAAATCCGATTACAGCAGGTTGCATCCCAACCTTTAGAGGGTTTTTCGGGTGTTTCACTGAGCCAAAAGTCACCTTTGTCTATGACTTCAAATCGACTTTTTTTGTAAAAAATGGCCGAATGTTCTCCTGCTTCTTTGCCGTCGTCACGTCCTACACCAATATAGGCATATTCATTTGTAGCAAGGTCTTTCAGTTGCCCTACAAAGCCCTCTTGTATTCCAAAAATATCGAAGTCGTGGTACTGAACCAACGCCTTAACAGCCTCTTTACGATTCGGCCAAGCATTGATGCCATCGCTTGCGGTATTGAGCCGTAAATTATAAGAGGCAACGTTAAAACTTTGGGCATGGCTATAGCCCATAATTAGGCAGCAAAGCCAGCATAAAAGATAGAATCTGTGTTGTTTTTTCATGCGTTTGTTTGATTGGATGAGTAAAAATACGTTGAAAAGAGGTATTTCTCATTTATTAAGGATTAAATAAACAATTGCTTACGTAATCTTAACATCAATAGATACCAAACTTGTATAAACCCTTTCCCCCAAAGGAACATACTTGGCTAGAATAGCGTTGTTCTACAAAAACTCATACATTTTACTTGTCTCAACTCATGAAAGCCATTGGATTTAAAACGTCACTTCCTATTACAGCCTCAGAAAGCTTTATCGAATTCGATACTCCCGTACCTGTGCCTACAGCGCGCGAATTGTTGGTAAAAATACAAGCCGTTTCTGTCAATCCCGTTGATTTTAAGATTCGACAAAACGCTGCCAAAGATAAGGTATTAGATACGCCTAAGATTATTGGTTGGGATGCCGTAGGAATTGTTGAAGCCATTGGCCCCGCCGTAAGTCTGTTTAAGGTTGGCGATGCGGTGTATTATGCTGGAGATATTACCCAAGCAGGTAGTAATGCCGAATACCAAGTAATAGATGAAAGAATTGTTGGTAAAAAACCACAAACTATCAGTATCGAAGCGGCGGCGGCAATGCCACTTACGGCACTCACAGCTTGGGAAACTTTATTTGATAGAATGCGTTTGAATCCTGAACAAGATAGGGGTAAAACGCTCCTCGTGATTGGAGGTGCTGGTGGCGTTGGTTCTATTGCTATGCAAGTAGCCAAAAAAATACTAGGCCTGACGGTTATCGCTACGGCTTCTCGTCCCGAAACTATCGCTTGGTGTAAACAAATGGGGGCTGATGTGGTTGTCAATCACAAAGATTTGGTAAACGAAGTACGACAAGCAGGATTTCATTACGTCGATTTTATTTACGATGTAGTCGATACAAATTACTACTGGGAAAGTATGGTCGAATTGATTAAACCACAAGGGCATATCAACTCTATAACAGGAAGTGCCACACCGATTCTTTTAACTAAATTAAAAGCCAAAAGTGTTACTTTTTCTTGGGAATTTATGTTTACTCGTTCTTCTTTCCAAACCGAAGACATGATAGCTCAACACCACATTTTGAACCGTGTTGCCACTTTACTAGACGAAGGCGTGCTGGTTTCTACGCATACCACAACCCTGAAAGGACTCAAAGCAAGTACATTTCAAGAGGCTCATGCACAACTAGAATCGGGAACAACCATTGGCAAATTGGTTGTATTGTTTGAAGAGGAGGCGAAATAAGAATCAAATTTTTGTATTTTCATTTAGGCTACAAATCTATTCGTAGCCTAAATGAAACGTCTATGCCCAAAAGTTTGACACACAAAGGTATGATTAGGCGTTCCATCTGATACCTTTAAAAACAACTGAACATGACAATCAGATGAAAATAGACATAAGGCAAAGGCATCCTCTCAGCGATTCAATACGCTCCAACACCACAGGACGCTCCAATACAATTGTTAGATTAAATTCGACAAAAATCTAACACGTACAATTATGAAGCACATTTATACTTTTTTGGCATTGCTTTGTTTATCAGCCAGTTTTATCTTTGAGCCTCCTCAACAGGTTGGGATGAAAGCCATTCATGTAAAAGCTCCGTTTGCCATGCCCGCCATTGCTGTGCCCGATTTTAGTCGTGCCAAACGCTTTTCTATTATTGATTTTGGGGCTGTGCCAAACAACCAAGCACAAACGACGCTCGCTATTGCCCGTGCAATTGATGCCGCACACAAAGCTGGAGGTGGTAGCGTTGTTGTACCCAAAGGAGAATGGCTTACGGGAAAAATTCATTTGAAAAGTAACGTCAATTTACATCTTGAAAAAGATGCTATGTTACTTTTTTCAGGCAATCCCGACGATTATCTGCCTGCCGTGCATAGTACTTGGGAAGGCATGGAATGTTATAATTATTCGCCTCTGATTTATGCTTATCAGTGTAAAAATGTAGCCATTACGGGCGAAGGCACTGTAATGGCACAGATGGATACTTGGAAAGTATGGTTTGCTCGTCCTAAACCGCACATGGAAAGTATCAAACGTTTGTATAATTTGGCTATTACTTACACGCCTGTAGAACAACGCCAGATGGTCAACGATACGGCACATTTGCGTCCGCAGTTTATTCAATTCAATCGTTGTGAAAATGTATTGCTCGAAGGTATTGCCATCAAAAATAGTCCGTTTTGGACGATTCATCCTTATTTATGTAAAAACGTGGTAGTCAGAAAAGTAAATGTGTATGCACACGGACACAACAACGACGGCATAGACCCCGAAATGAGCCAAAATGTGTTAGTAGAAAACTGTGTTTTCGACCAAGGCGATGATGCAGTAGCCATTAAATCGGGACGAAACCCAGAAGGTTGGCGTTTGAAAACACCTTCCAAAAACATTGTTATCCGGAATTGTACCGTCAAAAACGGACATCAATTGGTGGCGATTGGCAGTGAGCTATCGGGAGGTATCGAAAATGTATTAATCGAAAATTGTGAAGTAATAGACGGAGCAAAGCTTTTTCATCTGTTGTTTATTAAAACCAACGAACGCATGGGTGGCTATGTAAAGAATATTTATGTCAATCATGTAAAATCGGGCAAAATAGACCAAGGCATTTTGGGCATCGAAACAGACGTACTTTACCAATGGCGTAACCTTGTGCCTACCCACGAAAAACGCCTTACGCCTATCCAAAACGTATTTCTCAACGACGTTTCGGCTACCGATGTAAAGTTTGTTTCAAGAATTTTAGGTCAAAAAGAATTGCCTATCAAACACATTCAACTGAAAAAGGTACGTGCTACGCTAGTGCAAGATAAGGCTGCCATTCATGAAAACGTGGAAGGCTTTGAAGCTATAGGTGAGTGATTGAGCGAGTTAGTGAATGAGTGATTGAGTAAGTTAAATATTTAATTTTCATCGACTTTTATATTTTTTAATCAAATTTAGATTTATAAGTATTTGAAAATATCAACTCACAACTCACTCATTCACAACTCTATAACGCCTACTTCATTGGCACATCGCTATCTTATTAATCTTTCCAATCTAATCTTATCAACGAAACACCTTGCCTAGGTAAGGTGACATGGAGGTTTAGCACTCCTATAGACGTTGGGGCATAGCTTGGCGACGTAAGCAAGGTAAGTTGTCCTGTTTTTTCTAATAAGCGTATTTGCTCTTCACTCGGATTTTGGGGCGAACCCATTTTTTTCCATGCCTCATACGCATTGCTGTTTTCATGATCAATCCGATAATGATGTATTTTCACTTGTTTACTTGGTAAACCTTTGATTGATAAAGCAATATTGGCGGCTTCGGCAGGCAGGTCGTCGTCGTGATAATTCCAAAGCATCACGGCGGCGGCGTGGCTGTCTTTGGTTGCCAAGGCATTGATGTCGGCAGCTTTTCTTACGCTAGAATCCCGCACCGCTGTAAAGGCATACGCCAAATCGCCCGATACCTCTACCCTACTCCCCGACATCAAACCGTACATTCTGAACACGTTGAGTACGGGTTTGTCGATTCCATTGGTAGCTAAATCTCTAAATCCATGAAAATACGGCTGATTTTCAAACTCAAACGACCAACTTACAGCACCCAACAAATTTACTTTATAATAATCGGCCAATGCGTATTTACGAGCAAAAGCGGCGGCAGTGTAGCTCGAATACATCGTACCATTGCGGTAAGCATTTTGCGGATTGGTTTTAAGTCCGCAAGCCGCACAGCCTTCGGGGTCTGATTCACCAATAATAATAGGCAAATGTTTGAGTGTAGGATAAGACGCTACAATCCTGAATCCTTCTGAAATATCTCTCAGTTGCGTACCCAAATTCATTTGCACATGACCATTCACTATTTTTGGCGAGCCTTTGGCATGAAAAGTGATAAAGTCGATAGGCGAACCAATTTTTCCAGTAGCATAATTTTTACCCGAAACACAATGCGTAAGGAACGTTTTCAAAAACATAGCCGCTTTGTCCCAACTTGGGCCTGTTGTTTCGGGTCCACCCAAGCGAATACTCGGTAAAGCCTTTTTTGCTGCCAGAGCCGTATAATCATAGAGTTTGCAATACTCTTCAACCGTGCCACTCCAATAGCCAATATTAGGTTCGTTCCAAAGCTCCCAATACCACGACTCCACCTCGGCTTTTCCATATTTTTCAACCGAATGTTTCACCCAAGCATACACCAAATCGGCCCATTTTTGGTAGTCTTTTGGAGGGTACGTCCAACCTGTGTAAATTTGGTTATAGGTTTTGTCAGGATTCCAATGGTGTTCGTAAGGTTGCGGTTTGATAGACAAAGCTTCTGGCATAAAACTAAATTGTGCCAAAGGCTTGATGCCTCTTTGCAAATACGTATCAAAAATTTTATCCACGGTTGTCCAATCATAGATAGGTTTACCGTTGGCATCTTCGGTATAAACATTGGTCGAACCCCACTTCATCGTGAGCGTATCATGCCCAGAGGTAAGCATATTATGTGCCCTAAAATATACTGGCACAGGACTCAATTGACTCAACTCGGTAAGCAATTTTTTACCGTCTTTCATGTAGGCATAGTTGGGTTCGTCGGCACCAAACCATGCCCAAATTGGCCGCATATCGCCTGTTTTTTTGGTCAAATCTACCTTAATCTGTAGGCTAGACGAAGAAGATTGTGCGTAACTCAAAGCACAGAGATGTACGCAAAAAAGTAGTACAAATAGTTTTTTCATAGTGAGGTTATGGACAACTATCGGGCAAAAGCAATACGTCAGTGTTCGCTCCTTCCATTGCCACAATGCTAAATGGTTGATTTGTTTATGGCAAGTACGTATTTTTTTGGCATTTTTTCGTATGCTTTTATCGGCTTTTGGGTCAAAATACCCATACAATTCCTCTTTTTTCTCTCTTGGTCGGCTATCTTTCGCCTATTTTTACCGTTTAATAAATAAACTATCCATTTCTTCTCCCCTTTTTACCGCCCAATTGAATTTTTTTTTATGTTTGACATAAGGCTAACCGATGGAAAGATGCACCTGCTCTTTTACACCCAAAAAGCATATTCATAACAATACAAACGCAAGCCCCCTACAAAAGGAAATAATGGAGATACACTGTATAAAATTTAAACCAAAGCGTAGCCTTTCGTTTGATGGGCTACGCTTTGATTAACGAGTATCGTTTTAATGCTTATGAGTATTGAAATGATGCTTGGAAGTAGTAAAATAGGACTCACGAGTGTTAAAATGATACTATTGAGCATTGAAATAAGACTTGGGAGGGTTGAAATGGGACTTTGTAGTATCAAAACGATACTCGTGAGCGTTAAAATGATGCTCGTGAGCATTGAAATAGGACTCACGAGTATTAAAATATTTAC
>JACCDR010320266.1_pt1 | contig 21315 bp, 31 predicted proteins | sample 7446431 | NCBI WGS metagenome assembly JACCDR01 (sample SAMN15323443, study PRJNA562643) | freshwater metagenome | isolation source: river surface water | place: USA:Blue River Watershed | collected 2017-08-17 | reverse complement strand
CGCCGCCGACAGCTGACCCACCATCATCCCATTGCTCGCCTTTAAGCCGCTAATCAAGCGTGCTTTGTCAAAAAGCGTCAAGGGATTTTGTGTTTCATTTTGTGCTTGTGACCATATTTCTTTGGTTGTGGCATCAATAGCCTTACTCGGAACCCCCGATAACAAAACCGCTTTATCTGCATTATTTAAAATAAATTTCCTTTCTTCTTTTTCTTGGTTTTCTTTTATCTTTATCTTTTCAATCGCATGCTCTACTTCTTGCCGATCGCGAGGACCTAATTTCTCTACCCCATCTAAGGCATCCGCTTCACTTAACTCGCCCGTAGACGCTCTATGAATTAGATCATTTTTAATTAAATAATCTTCTTGCGCTCTCGCCGCTTCATAATGAGATAAAGTATTTCGCGCAGAGTCAATAGCCTCTAATTTTTTAGATGCGCCAAATGCGTCTAGTTCCTTCGATTCTAATAAGGATTTTAAATAGTCAGGTCCCCGTCCTTCCTTAGCCGCTTGCAACATACGACCATTGATTTGCGCTTGGAGCGCCTTATTTTTAAGGGTCTCCATGGCTTTGTATGCTTCCGCCTGGTCTACCAATCCACGCCGCGCCGCTCCTTCCATGATATGGGAAGCGTCTGTTATTAAGGAATTACCACGCGCTTGGTCACCTTCTAAATAGGCATCCACACCCATTTGATACTTTTGCTGAAAAGATACTTGCGTTTGCGCCTCCAGCGCCTTCAAATTATCTTTCCATAACTTATCGGAAAGTTTTAATTGCGCGCTCGTATAGGTTTCCACCAAACTACGTTCTAATGCAGGTCTATCTTCTTCTGGAACACGCGAAATCGCATCTTGTATCCTCTGGAGTGCCTTTTTTTCAAAAGAATCTACAATCCCCTGCGTCATGACGGGCGTTTGCATGGCCTCATGATAAATATTTTGCAAGAACTGCGTACCGTTAAAATCTTGTACTTTGAGATTTTCTTTTCCATACGCCTCGTCATAAATCTTTCCAGATTTTCCAAACATGAAATCCGAAGGTTTGGTTAGCCCTTTCCGGGGATTATTAGCATCCTTAATCGCCTCTTTTTGCGCATATTCATTAGCAGCATTCTGACCTACCTGGTAACTTAATTTTTGCGCAAAGTTTTCATGGGGTGGCTGTATTTGGTCCGCTGCAAATCGCGTAAAAGCGGATTGTATGCCCGAGCTTTCTACACTGGGAGAAAAAGAAACTTTCCGTTGATACTCTGGAACGTCAGCCATTTTTCTTCTTACCTTTTCCTAAATCAACGCCCTTATCCGGAAACCAATTATTTACTTGCTCAGAAATATATTTACCCGCAAAAGGACCCGCAGTCTCATTCACCTTTTCATAAAAGGCATCATTGATATCCGATTGCGTTTTAAAGCGGTTCGTATCTACATTAAACAAAGCACCCACCTCGTTTAATTTGCTCACCTGTTTTTTATTCTCAATGTTGTATTTCTTAAATTGTAAACCTAATTCTCGCGATCTCTCATCCGCCAAGTAATTTTGAATAGATTTATTTTTAATCGCTAGCGCCGTACCTGCGTCACTTTTTTGACCTCTGGAGGCAAACAATGCCTTTTGACTCGCCAGTACTTCATTTAATGCCTCGGAACTGGCCGCCGCTTGTTCCATAGAAGCCGTCAATTCTTCTTCCATCCGCAAATCTAACTCGGCTCTCTCGAGCGCAGCTCCAGCCCCAATTAACTGGCGTGCCACATTCGATTGTCTACGCAATGCCTCAGTTTGAAATTTACGACTGCTATTCGCTACCAATAGACCCATAGCGGCTTTCGCACCCAGTAACATGGTTGCTGGATCCATATTACACCTCCTCGGTATATTCTATTGCCAATATAGTAAATGGTAATGGGTTAGCCTGTTCTATGAGTATATCAGACTTTGCGGGGTCCCATCCAACGCCCGGGGTATAGGGGTTCGAAATACCACTTTTTAGGTCTAAACCATTGGTAAAGGGAACCGGAAGTGTTTCGGTTAAAATCTCATTCCCATCGATAGTAGCGCCTAAGGTCTGATAATAGTTTAGGCGAATTTCACGAATATGCTGTTTTCCGTATAAGCTAGAGGGTGTACCGGGAATAGTAGCAATCGGCATAGGGATTAAGCGGCTCTTGAAGGGGTGACCTACTACTACGCGTGCGGGGGTGGTAAAGGTACCGGGTATATTTAAAACGCCCCCCGCACTAACGGTTAGCCCTTTGATCACAAATCCATCTCGCACCACATCTACTGCGCAATTAGCAAGCGCCGTAAGCCCGGTCACTTGGTTTAATATTCCCCCTCTTATATAGCAGCAGTCACTTTTTACATCAAAATTTAATTCTTCAATATTAATAACGGTGGTTCCATTAATAGTACGTTCTACCCAGAACCATAGGCGATCTTCGGAACTCACTACCTTAACAAATCGACTGGGGGTAACGGTGCCATCCGCCGCGGTAACTTTTGTTTCTGCGGGGGAATAGGCTCTGATTTCTTCTTGTCGCACACTTTGCAAATGCGTAAGCGTACCATCCTCATTTATAAATAATACTAAAGAGCCATTAATAAAAGTTGGATTGGTGAAAATCTCTGCATCGATAGGATTTTTTATCAAATGCGCGCTTTCTAACGATAAGTTAATAACTTCATACTTAGATTGGCCCGTATCCCACGCTAAACTTTTTACATTGCGTCCAGATTTGTCGATATATATGACTTGATTGTCCACGGCTACGGGACGAACATTGGGAGAAACCCCATCTTTCCCTTGCATTTTTAATACAAAATTATCAGGCGTTAAGGTTATTTCGCTAAAAGTAGGCGTAGAATAAGTAGTGCTATCGCTATGGACCAATAAGGAATTATAAGAAGTAAGAGCATTAATGATGTTAGAGTTTCCATCTTCTGGATACCAAGAAATTGCATTGTCGGCTAATTTTTCAGAATCGTCGAAGTTGTAAAACTCTTCAATAACACTGGCCCATGTCCCATTAGGAATTAACTCGGTCCCCCCAAATATCAATCGGTTTTCAGAAGTAGTAACCGTACGGGGCCATCCTCTTAAGTCCGACCACACGGGTTCTGTGAGCTTTACAACCGCGCCCGCAATAGGATTTATATTTACGAAATCATGAACCGTATAGCCATTTATGACCGTGGGACTCGTGAAGGCAGTAATCCGCATGATGCCACCATTTCCATTGAAAATCCCTCCTACGTGCTGCGGAGTAAAAATATCAGCGCTTGCGGTGATCGTCATCGGAGCGCTCACGGTTCCAAAAGTCGCGCTGGGGGTAAAAGTTATTGTGCTATACCCTCCCGTAAAATCATAGGTTGGGAAATTCGAAAAATTACTGGGAGAAATAGTAAAGAGCCGATAAAAGTTTATCGATACCCCAGTTGTCGCGCCAACGAATCCAAATGGCGCGTTTCTCGTACTGGCATCTGTAGGATTTTCGTATACCTCGATGCGATCCGCGGCAACCACCACTGCGTAGTACGTACGCCCTAAATAGGTTCTTTTTGAGCCAACAACCGGAGTAGGAGCCGCTCCGGAAAAATAAAAGGCGCATATAGAATTAAGGGTAAGTGGCGCAGTCGTCACCCTTAGGCTTATCACACCAAAGACGCTAGTAACAGGGATAGGGCCCGCAGCACTATTTACCACTTGCTGAGGTCTAATATTGCTCGTGTTGGAAATAATCAATCTATTACGTATTTGGGTAAAAGATAATCCCGGAATATCTTCCCTACGATAAGGAGTAGGAATAGGGGTGGTGACGAGCAGCCTATTTTCTAAATAGACATACATTACGTTTGGTCCAAATTCTATTAAGTAAACGGATTGTCCTATTTTTAATACCTCTCCGTTTATTGCATCTCGTAAATTAGTAGCAGAGGTATCCACATAGACCGTTCCCCATCTGCCCGTTACCCCTCCTTGCGGTATTACCAAGCAATTGTATAAGCTCTTTGCGCCTTTATAATACATCACCGTATCGGTGCGCGCGTGGGTTTTGGGGTCAAGTTCCCCTTTGGTAAAATTCGATTGCTCGTATCGAACCATTACCATTTAGAATATCCGTACGTTATTATTAAAATTAGCGCCAAATCCTACGGACCGGATTTCTACTACGGGGCTAGACTGCATGGGAATGGAAGGTCTATTTTGCGCATCGATAGCAGAGGCTTCTGCTCTATAAATCTGGGCTTGATCGCGAAAGAAAGAAGTAAGATTTGCATTCTGCGCGTTCGATGCCGCTAACCACATGGCAATCTCTGTCACGAAAAACTGCACGAATACTGGGCTTAATTGTTCTGGCATTACGGGTCTGACATATTCTAAATATAAAGGAGACCCACCCGAGTAATTGGTATATATCTTGTTACCATAAATCTCGTACGTTAAGGGAACGGGATCTAAACCTACCAGCTTTAAGAAATCCCCAGGCATCGCATAAATATAAGACCAGTTGGGAGACACCGGAACTTCTGGCGTAAGAGATAATTGAACACTCGTAGTCGCAAATCTGCACGACATCTTCTGCATGTTCGCAGGCAATAATAAATCAAATACCGCATCGGCTTGCGCAGTTAAAGGGTCGTTTCCAATAACGTTTATCCCGGCCTTTCCCATAAGCCCTAATGCCAGCGAAATAATTTGCGTTCTAGAAAATGCCATAGTATTTCCTATACAGAGTTAAGAATCGTCCAGCGCATCGTTGCCGTATCCCCCGCACGGTCGGAAACCACTGAAAAAGAAGTGCCAACTACCCTACTAGAGACGGAAACCACTCCAAAGGTTCCACCCCCAACCCCTTCCCGCGTAAAAACAATGTGCGTCGTCGCATTTACGGCAGTCGTATTCACCACTACCGGGGTAGTGCCGTTAAGGGTGAGGGTTCCCGTTGTCGCATTTCCTCCACCGCTGCTAATCGCTACCAAAAGCCCGCTATAAATAGTGGTGGCGCTCGCACTTACAAAGTGCGGCCGTCCGTTATTAACAGAAAAAATCCCTTCATCAGCATTGGGGGGAGCGCTTGGGATGGAAGACGATTGAAGACGTATCAACGCATCTGGCCCACCCCCACCGCTCTTAATATCTAAAGCGTATGCGGGCGAACTATTATTTATTCCCACAAAACATTGGTACCCCAGAGACACCGCATTACTGACGGCCACTTGGGCGTTCGCTCCTACAGCGGTAGCGTTGGTTAAGCCATTCGCGCTGTTGCGCGCTAAATATCCTAGCCACGTACAGTTAGTAGCGCTGGTGGGGGTTCCTCCGGATTCAAGCCCAATCCCGGTATTACCATCCCCAGTAACCAAGGATTCCAGTGCGCGAATACCAAAAGCTGTATTATTGGTGCCCGTCCACGCAATTCCCGCATCTTTCCCGACCGCTAAATTTTCCGTGGCCGTGCCATGCCCATCCTGAATAACCGTGGGAAAATTAGGCGCGTAGTAATCGGTACCCGGACCGCCGACCGTTAAAACACCCGTTCCCCCCGTGTTTTTTAGTAAACCCGTCCCAAGCGCCGACAATGCTTGCGAACCGCTGAACCCAGCGGTAGGCGTTGTAAGAATAAAGGGAGCCGTCATGACCGCCGTCACAGAAGCAGGGGTTGCATAATCGGTACCCGCAGTCGCAATGCTTAAGGTTCCGGTGGGTATTCCTCCCGGCGTGGTAACCGTATTCTTTACAATCCCGGTGGTTAAAGCACCTAAGTTTTGCGCATTGGGAAGCAACGTATCACTTTGCGCGGTTACATATTTGAACGCCCTAGTCGCTGTCATGGCCGCTACGCTCGAATAATCCGTGTCAGCCACCGCAATACTTAAAACGCCCGTATCATTTCCACCGATGACCGAATAGTTGGTCTTTAAAATTCCACTATCTCGAAAAGCCCCTAAACTCTGTGAGTTTGGAATAAAAGCATTGGCGGTCTGAACAATATACTTCGACAACGCCAAAGCGGTCGCTAATCCGAATGCGGTGGTGGCCGTACTATTGGCTTGACCTGCTACCACGCTCGCAGTACTTGCAGCGGCGGCCGCATTGACCGCCAAGGTGGTAGCATCTAATGCCGATAAAATCGCGGTATTCGCTGTGGTTTGCGCTAAGTTAACGGACGCTACACTGGGATAATCTACCCCAATCTGCGCTAATCGTACGACGCCAACGGTGCCCGTTTTATCGCTCCACAATAAACCTTTACCATCATTGGCTGGCCCTCCCATTAAATCGCCTAAGCTTTGTGCGTTGGGTAAGGTGACATCCGCTTGCTGTAAAAGATACTTCGCTGTCAAATTACCGGGGACTGGTGCGCTTCCTCCCACGATGGTAGAGATTCGCCCATTCACATCTACGCCAATGGAAGAAGGGTTTGCATAGGTTCCAGCCGCTACTCCGGTGGGAACTAAATTAATTTGTGGTGTCGTTCCACCGGTAGAAGAGATATTGCCAGTGGTTCCGGTTACCTCCGTTACACCCGGGGTTGCAGGCGTTCCATTGGAAGCCAAGCTAATAATTCCCTTTTCAGTCACGGTAACGGTAGCATTGGTATAAGTTCCGGGGGTGACTCCACTGTTTGCTAAATCTACATTTCCACTGCTTACCAGAGGATTTTGAGAAGAACTAAAGGCACCCGAGAAATTGATGCTGGTTACGGTTCCACCTCCTCCCGAGGACCCGGAAGCCGCAAAGGTTAACTGCCCTTGTTGATTCACGGTAACGGTAGCATTGGTATAAGTTCCGGGGGTGACGGTAGTATCCGCAATCGAAATCGTGCCGGTCGTGATCAACGGAGATTGTGTGCTGGATAATCCCGTTCCCATCACAATACTGGTAACGGTTCCATCTCCATCTGCACCAATGTTCCAGGCTCCATCTTCTTTGAATACCACTTTTTTCAGTGTTTCGTCATACAGAATAGAGCCATCAGGAGGCGTCGTTAAAGCATTTCTTTGTAAGCTCGTCATGCGAGTGGGTACAAATACACCCGTGGTACTTTGCAGCTCTAATAATGCCGATGGGCTCGTAGAACTTCCTGGTAAATCTCCTGTGATAAGTGTACAGACTTGTGTTTCTGGGCCAAAGTCATTGTCTATGAACTGCATCCCGGTTAGACCATCTACATAGATAGTTCCAACCCCTTGCGTAAACTGTAGGTATCCTAAATCCGTTAATTCAATGATAGGCGATAATGTTTCTGTTTTTCTCGCTTCTGCGCGCGCCATATGAGAAATGGAAGGGACCGCAATATTTACGCGTAAACCGCTTCCTCTTATAACTTGTCCGGTATTATCGGAAAACTTAGGAAGTTCATTAGTAGAGCCCCCGGTAGGATTGGTAACGGTATTGATGCCGCTTGCAGGGGTGACCGTTACGGTATTGCCTTGTGGAATATACGCAACCCCGGTGACACGCACTTGTGATCCACCGTTTATGCCAAAGATATAAATCAAATCTCCGACTTTTACATCGTTTGCAACAGGACCAAAGTAATTTCCTGCGCTAATGATTTCGATAGTATCGGTATTGCTTTTATAGGTATAGAGCGTTGGAGCGCCAGAATTTTCGGCTATATTTCCTTCGGTAATGTGTGTTGTATTTAATGAGAGGCTTACGCGTGCCCATAATCTAATATCAAAGGCCATACCTCACCTCTATGCGTTCGTTAATACTCGCTTTATGCTGATAACTCCATTAGCAATGAGCCAATCGGTAGGACCTCCAATATTTCGAATGGGGAAAGAAATATATAAATCGTCGATAGGATTTCCGCCCCCAGACTGTGTAAATAATCCTTTTGTGATCGCTTTATATCGGGTGGTACCGCTTCCGCCTGTCTCGGAACCTTGATGAAAGAAGTCGTAATACAAACCACGGGTTACAGAAGGCCAGCCAATTCCAATACTCAAATCACCATAATTAGTACCGGCTGCAGGCAAGCCCTGTGCATCTATAACGAGCTGTATTTCTACCTCATAGTAAGCACGATTAACTCCTACGGGGCTTGGAATAACAATGGTCTGCGGACCGGATGCACCGGGATTGTTAATAAGCCACGCTTGAGGGTTTGCTAGTACAAAGGTGTTGTAATTCGTAGAATTTATAGCAAAATAGGTAGGTATTGTGGGTCCTAAGAAAGGGATTGTTTGCCCTGCGCCCCCATTGGTTGTGCTAAAGGAAAAATAAAATGTGTTAGAAAGAGAAGGAATATCTACCTTATAATTTCCAGGAGTGGGTTGGCTAAAAAAAGAAAAAGGAAAGATATTGTCTGGATCGCTCAAGCTTCTCACGACATTCGTACTCAGGGCTACTTCTTCTATTATCCCCAAATCATTAACAAAGATGCGCGGGACATCGTAGTATCCCTGTGCTATTAAAGGGCGTATAGGCAATTTTACTTGAACGCTTCCCCCCGTCGTAATAGCGGCGACGCTCCCATCCTCGGCGGACAATACTTCATGGACTTGTGTTTTCCAGGTTGAGCCGCTCCGCAACTGTTTTGCCGCAACAGTAGTGTTGAAAAACTCCATTCCGTCCACTACAGTCGTCAAATTATCGCGCTGAGTAGTGGTCAAACGGCTATTTAGAAAAGTTCCTTTAGTAGTATTAAGCTCTAAAATAGCGCTCGGCGTGGTAGGTAAAGATGCGTTATCACTAATCAAGACTGTGCGTTCTGCATTCAGCTCGTCCATGTGAACGCTGGCGATACCAAATTGGTCTAGACCATCGCTTAAGGTTATATATCCGTGCAGGTCTCCAAACTCAATACCTTCTATTCCTTTCAAGTAAACTACCGCATCCGCTGCTTTTTTTCGCGGTACATCCGGAAGTGGCGCCGCTGGACCCAAGGTTACCCCACCACCGCGTATCGCATTTCCCGTGGTTCCATCAAATACTGCTACTTCCCCATCCGTTACGGGAGGAACGCCAGTAAAAGTTACCCCCCCCGCGCCTGGACCAGCGATGGTGGTTAAGGTGTTTGTAAAAGAGTTAACGGTGTCTACGTATAAAAACTTAACACCATCACTCCCGGCTACGTAAATCAAATCCCCCGAGCACGCTTCATTGATAAAGGGGTCCTGCTGGAAATAGGTAGGAGCGCTTATCTGCGCAAGCGAATCTGCCGGATTATCATAAGACCAAATAATGCGTGGTCCTTGTGGTATATGGTCACCCGCCGCATTTACCGTAAACTCAGAGTTAAGGGTAACACTCACTCTTCCTATCAAATTATAATCAAACGCCATTTTAGCTCTCCTACTCTTCTACAGGAGCGATTTCCTGCACTTCTACTTTTGCTGGTGAAGGGGGTAGGAGCGCCTGCGGTATTTCCGTTTTCATCTGCGTGTAAGCATGAATAGCGCCCACCAGCTGATTAACGTAGTCTCGTGTTACCTGCAATCCTTTCTCGTACTCTGCTTTCTTTTCAGATTGGTCCTTGAGCCGAGCGTTTAACTCGGCTAAGGAATTTTCTAATAGCTTGGTAAGAGCTTCTTCATTCGTGCTCATAGGGTTCTCCTATCGGATGCCAATGGTATAAGTAGCGTTTACGCGCACTGGAGAATCGCCACCCGTTGGCGCCGCACTGAAAGAAAGCATCAGGCGTCTATTCAATAGGTTTGCTAAATCGGTTGTAGCGATCGACCCAGGAACCCCAATTGCCACAGCGTTAGCAGTTGCCGCTAAAAAAGTGTTTGCAATAGTAGACCCCGCTACCACACCACTCGTTTCATATACAGGGGTAATAGTCGCACCCCCTCCATATGGCGTAGTGGCCCACTGCAAAGAAAGCGCAAGGGATTGCAAAATAATAAATTCAGCCGCACCCGGCGCATTCGTTATAGCAATAGGAACTGCAAAACCCCCCAATATCTGCGCTGGGCTAACGAGTATCGCCACATCCACCAGACCGTCTAATCTTCCGCTGACAAATGCATTAATTATTGGGAGTGGTGGCGCGTTTAGGACTTGGATAATTACATTTGTGATCATGAAAGTATAAGTTTCTTGCGGAAAACCTGTAGCACCTAATCTTTCAACCTTAATTAGGTCTCCAGGCGCTAAGTTATTAGCGATAGAAACAAAGTAATCATCCGCAACCACCACATCCATAGGGTCCTGGGTGGTGTAACTGAAAGAGTTAATACCGCTCGTGCGAGGACCCACTACACCGGTAGTCCGGTCGTACACAGTCTCAGTATTCATTCCCACGTTGTTACGTACAAAAGTATTAATTGTAAATGGCATAATTATTTGCTCCTCTTTTCAAGTGGTGCTCCACCGGGAACGAAAGGAGGTTCATAGGTTTCGTTGTATTGCACCGATATCACACCTTGCGAATCTATAACGGTTGCTCCCATTTGCGCAGAACCTGTCACCATCCAAGCGTGTTGAAGAGGGATTTTGTTTACCTCTAACATCACGTCTTGGCCTATACCCATACCAGTAGAATCGGTATGCCATGCAAATGCAGTTCTAGTAGTTCCAACCAGAGGCAAGCCCCCTTCTTCCATGTCACCAACCCAACGCACGTTCATACCTAAGACAGGTGAGAAGCTGAAGTTACCCGCAGCAATAATGTCTTGGTCTAAGTACAGTCGATTGATAAATCTTGCGTCTTGCATGAGCTGATAGATGGCCGCAGGACTTAATAAAATCCAACGATTTTGAGGCGGAACGTTTTTTTGCATAAACCGACGGTTTATATAGTTCCATTTTTCGTAGTTAAAACCTTGGTTTCCCCCTACATCAATCCCGATGTTGTATCCCGCTCCGATTGCCCATTCATCGATTAACACTTGGTCAAATCGACGTTTAAAGGCCATGCTAGTGTCTTGCACTAAAGCTTCTTGTACGGAGAAATTAACCGTCAATTGTTGTAAGGTAGACCACACGCTATCTGCGTAGTACGGATATAAAGTCGCTACCGCAGCCGTGAAATTAGGGTCTTGAGGGTTCGCAGCAGCCAGATAAGCGCCACGATTTGCTATGATGGTCCCCATTTTTGGGAACTGAATTTGGTTACCGATTACGCCTGTGATAGTGCGAACGCATCGGAAAAGGTCCATACCACCCGCTTGGTAGGCATGTTTAATGCGGGATTCAAATTCTTTTATCTGAACATTAGTTAAACTTTGTGTCATTACATAACTCCTCGTCTAAAAACAGAAATACAAACTAGTTAGCTTGTAAATTGCTTCCTTAACTGAGGAGCCATGTTGTCCTTGCGGGCATGTCTCTGGTTCAGGTGGGCGCCGAAGAAGTTATCCTTTCGGGCTTCTAAGTTATAGCGTTATCCACACTAAAGAACAATTACCAATCTCAAGATTACAATAGGTCATTTAAAAATGCAAATTCCTATCCATTCTTTTCGGCTGCGGCCATCTTGGAGCGCAGGTGTTCGCGGTAAATCTCATTGGTTCTAAATTTGTCCATATTACTTTCCATCTCTTGTAAAAGAGCTTTCATCGTCATTGGACTATCCGTTTCTACGCTTCGGCTAGAAGGTGTTGGGGTATGTGATTCTGCTTGCATGGTTCTTACCTCGTTCATTAGATTAATCATATCGGCGGTCTTAGGCATGTTCCTGAATGCGCTTTGGCTGTTCTCGGATAAGTTATTGCTGATCCAATTTTCCACGCGTTCACGTTTTTGCATTCCATCTGACCCCAGTCTTTCCATTTCTAGCGCTTCGTTGACGCGCAGGCTTTTTCCAATATGCGCTCCTATTCCCAGGGCTTTAGACACCATTTCTTGTGACATGTGCGTAGTACGGGCATATCCTAAGAAATCTTGTAAGGCTGCATCGTCTTCCTTCACATACTCGACCGCTTCTCCTAGGTCATAGCGCTCAGGCACAGCCGCGCCTAATCTTTTTTCCAGCATTTTATGGGATTCCAGGAAATGCTCTTCATCTCTATATTTTGGCTCTAGCCACGCAGGTCTTTCTTTTTGAGGCGCTTCCGCTTTGCTTTGAGCTTCTGGCGCGGCCGCGGGCTCTCCGTGCGCGGCCGCGGGCTCTGGCGCTCGCGCTTCAGGCGCCGAGTCTGGTATGTGCAGCGGTGCTTCGAAATTGCTTTGAGAGCCAGCAGGCGAAATAGTTACTCGGTTGTTTGACATGCTTGAACCTCGCATAAGTATTTATAAAAAAGACTGTTATGAGATAAAGAACGCAAACATGACAGGTACCCATCTTCAAAAATAACTTCTTCTTTGTAGTTAGGAGAACGCGGATTAGCTTGCGGGTAGGTCATCCATTCATCTTGTAAGCGTTTGATTAATTCTTTTCCGTCGGGATTCATAACGAACAACTTATGACATAAACGTTTAATGGCTTCCATATTTAAGCGTCGGTCAGCTTGCATTAGCTGCGTGGCTTCTGTGTCCCTTAATTGTTTCTCTGAGGCTTCTTGATTAATAGCCGTAAGTTTACTCATCTATTTCTCCTGTGCCTTACAATTAAGCGGCCATCGCCATACGTTGACCTTGCGCAGGACCCATGGATTGCATCATCGCCATCTGTTGCGCTTGGTCTTGTTGACGGCTCATCTCTTCAAAAGCCTGCTTTATCTGCTCTTCGTTCAATGTTAATTGTGGATTGGTTGCCATTTCTTGGCTAAACCACGGAATGATCTTCTGATGGTTCAGGAACATTCCAAACATTTCTCCGTAGATAGCCGTTCCACGTTGTACCAGTCCCATGAAGTTATCGACATTCTGTATCCCTTGGGAGACGGCCAATGGAGATTGGTATTTGACTTGGACTTCCCGCCCGTTAATCTTGAGCTTGGGTAATAATCCACGTCTATAAAGAATGTCCAAGCAGCGTTGAATGATGGGACCTAAAAACTCATGTTGTAACCGTGTGAAGGTAGGACCCACTAGCTCGGCAAAGCTTTTCTGCCGCGTTACAATCTCGGTTGCGGTTTGTTCGGGTGTATCGTCTGGCATTCCAATAGGATTAGAGAAGAACAGCTCACGTACTTGTGCGCGTAAGTCCATCACGGTTAATTGTTTAAAACTAACATCGGGGGCAACCGGAAGAGGCGCTAAAGGATAATTATTTCCTTGCGTAGGTCTAATAGGAATAATAGTATTAGCTTCTATCTTAAAACTATTTCCGTTAAAAACCCCGTCATCATATCCCATATAGACGTTCGCGCCTTTTAACTCCGCAACACGTAATTCTAAATAGCCCATCCTTTGCAGAGAGAGTAAGGAAGGCAGTGCATCAATGCCTGGACCACGACCATTTACTTCATTTCCTACTCTATTCCAGCGTGAGATGACCCACCGCTGGCTCTCTTCGGCTTGGTCCAATAGGATATGGCCATCTATCCACACCACATATCGGTAGGGCTTTTTCTCTCCATACATGTAAATCATGGCGTCTACGACATTGGGAACCTTCGCCAAGATGTCATTTTCCATCATGTCCACTAAGAAATTAGGCAGTTCAATCTCTGGCCATTTGCTTTCTAAATCGCATACACGCATTGGGCCCCACGTGCGATACCCGCTCTCAATCCGAGAATTTATAGACTCTTCGAAAGACACTTGTGCAGGCGGAATGGATTGAAATATGAATGGGTTCTGGTCATCTGGACCTTCGTCAATGGGCATAACGCCCGTTCCGCATATCATGTCACGCAAAACTTCCGCCCCAATCGTGGCAAAGTTAGAGTGATTGATGTAGGAGAATAATATCTCGGTCATCTTTGACAATTGTTGTGTGACATCGGCCTTTGCTTCTTCTGGAATATCCATTCCGGCCGTGAGATTGCTCCACGTTTGGTGCGGAGGAATGAGTGAAAGCTGTGTCTTAGCCACGGCTTTATTCATGCAATCCACGCCAATCGTGTCAAATATCATCCAATTCTTGTCTTGTCCTTGGGTTTGATTGCCATACCAAAACAAGTCACGCGACGGAGTAGTATAGTGCTGAGCAGCTTTGAAGAGAGGAGCCCATAGGATAGAAACGGCTTTTGCCGCTTCATATCGACGATTGTAGTAATTCAATCGCTTTGAGGGTGTATCATACTTCTCTTCAAACTTCTGCTTACGTTTCATACTTACCCCAGTCTTGGATTTAAAGGAGCTTGGCTCGTTTCAAACTCACCGAAAGCATTAGCGCCTGCGCCTCGCGATCTCCGAGAAGCAGATTGCTCTGCCTGTCGCCGCATAAGCTCACGACTGGCTTTCGCGGTTGCCATCATTTGCTGTTGCTGAGCTCGAATAGCGCTCGTAATAGCATCCGCTTGCGCTGATGCGTAGGCTTCTGCTTCTCGCGCTGCTCCACGTGCTTTCGCTTGGTTATGCTCATAGCCTAATGTCGCAACATTGACTACGCTTTTGAAAATCTTTTTTAATCCGCCCATTTGTTTATTCCTCTGTGTTGGTGCACCCTACGCTCCTCGTTTACCGCTTCCATTATTTTCGCCAGCGTTAGAAGTCGCGTGAGTTTCGGTTGCGCTTCAGACTTCTCGGGGATGAGCGGTTCCCACTTTCCATTGCGATAGGTCATGTGCATCGAGTTCAATCCACCCATGTTTTATTTTCTCCTATCTCTTTTATGCGCTTTATCAAACGGTTTGAATAATCCATCATATTTGTAATAGCCTGTATCGCCCTATCCCCTCCAATTATTTCATTTGCATCCTCGTTGACAGTCACATTCGGAACAGAATTTGCCCACGCTTCCGCTACTTCATTTAAGTGAAGGGTATACTTTAATAATTTCCTATTTTCATTCAATCCACCCATCTTAATCTTTCCCCTACCTTTTTTATGTGCCGTATCATGTCCGTGGCTTCTTCGATTACCTCGTTAAGTAATACGATAGCGGCCTGCGCACCCGCGATTTCTCCCTTATCTCTGCGCACCTCCACTGTAAGATGCGAAAGTCTAGGCCCCCACGACTCCGCTAAATCCTTCACGCCAATCGTACACTTCCGAAAAGAAGTGGGGTCAAAGCATACTCGAAACGCAAGGTGGAATGGCTCTTCTAGGCGCAAGAGGTTATCTTCATCCTCTATGCATATGTTGGTCCACTTATCCATTTTATTCACTTTTATCCCCTTCCTCTTCTCTTAAACGTTCAAGCATTAAGCATACTTCTCTAAATGGACAGCAGCCTTCCCACACGTGCGCAACAAGGCTTCTAATTGCCCAACTGCATCCTCAAGACCAGTAACTTTTCCATCTTTATCTTGCTGCACTGTGAATTCGAATTCGTTTGTTACCCAATGGCCATGTTGGTCAAACCTTTCAATCTTAGCTTTAAGGCACATTACATATTTACCGCCTGGTCCAGCGTATTGCTCAATCATTCTTTCCCCCTAATACTCTAAATAAACCCAAATCACCCCTTTCATGCTCGCGTCAATCTTGTCTTTGTCCTCTCCAACCCAAACGATTTTCTCGTGTTTAGGAGCTGGCATAGCCTTCTTTATTATCTTTTCCATCTGTTTCTTAAGTACCGAGAGCTTCATGGTCTAATCCTAAGTGCTCGCTCACTGCAATCATTTGCTTACGGATAATCTCAACACTCTCTTGATGCTCAATCTTCTGGCCTGCAATGATGAGATTAGACAATTGAGATGCTTCATGCGAGGTCAAGTTTCCTTCTGCAAGCTCCTTCAATATGGCTGCAAACTGTGCGGTAAATGTCTTGGAGCCTTTAATCTTTGGCACTTTAAGCTTGCGATGGTCCGTAAAATCAAAGCGATTTTTCATCATCATGGCCCAATAGTTATAGTTAATATCTTTAGAATCGCCTTTTTTATGCCATACGCATTGAGAGAACAGCATTCCCGCTTCAAATGCAGCATTAAATTCAGGATATTTCCCTACCCAATTGTAGAAAGACGTGCGACCTATCAGCGCTTTTGCACAGAATTCAACCACTCCATCCCCTTTTGCGCATATTTCTAACCACATATGTACGTGCTTTTTTGGATCGTATTTGACAGGCTTTCTGCTTAAAATATGGTTCGCGGCGTGTGTTACTTCTTTATCACTAAACATGTGGAAATTCACTTTTTTTGAAGGTTTTTATTACTTCCATTCCCAATGTATTCCTAATCCTATGTGCGTAAAATGCCTGAGCTCTCGGATAACGACATGCTGAAATTGGCTTAAATCTAAGCGTTGAGGACGTAATATGCTTAAGGAAGGACGTAGTGAAATAGTAGGAGAAACGTAATACATTAAACCTGCTGACAAATGCGCAAACACTTGGCTTTTACTAATAGCAGGAATGTTTTCTGCTGCACTAAAATTCATTTCTGGAAAGGTACGCTCCATCGTAATCCTTATGCCAGACAAGAACACCGAAGCGCTCGCGAAAAAACGAATAGGTAAATTCTGAATCATAGGAGTATGTAGCACTAGACCTACCGTAGGACCATGAATGGTGTAGGTTGCGGTATGACGCGCATTCCCCATAAATGAGCTTCTCGGTTTTCCTGGGACAGCCGGATAATAGGCAAGCGTGGTGCTCATGGCACCGAATTCTGAAGAGGACCTATGATGAATATAGCCCGCTTGCAAAGAAAGATATTGGTTAAATCTAGCACCTATAAATGGGTGCGCTCCGAAGCTCTTGAGGTTTATAGAATTATCGTTAGAGGAACTACCTAAGGCTGTGCTCGAGTGAAAGCCATCTATTCCATGGTAAAAACTTTCGGGAGCAAAGGCATGAGAGGGGGCATTCCAGATTAGAACTATTACTACGGCGATCGCGCTAGCGAGAATAAGATTAATAACATAGTCATAAGCATTTTTCATTTATAAACACACCTAACTATTAAACTACAAACATAATATATGTTTTGTCAATAGTCAAATGAGCTGTATGCCTATGTGGCACTTTATGACTAAAAACTTGTCATTTTTAATCAGGATGCTCTATAAGCACGATTAAATAGCTTAATGTCCTCTTCGTTACCCTTACTTTGCATGTTCTTTCAGTATAAGGTGCTCAATACCCACTCCCAACCCCTTGGCTATCATGAATAGCTTTTGGATACTGGGATTCGAATCTGGATTGGTCTCCACGTTCGCTATATAGGTTTTGCTTACACCGCTTATCTCCGAAAACTTTTCGAGAGAAAGCCTTTTGGCTTTCCGGAGTTCGCGTATGCGCTTTCCAATGTAAGAAAAATCACTGTTCATTATACCTCCGGTTCTGTCTTCCATCTCTTTATACGAGCCTCTTGGCAAATCTTGCTGATGGGATAGGTTCGATAGAACGCTCTTTTGCTTTTTGGAGTTCCCGTATACCTTTCCCATATCTTATCTTCTTCTTCATGGTCAGCGTTAGGGTCATCCTTTAGCAATACGACCTCTATTAATTCCATGGTTGGCTTATCCATCTTTAAATACCTCTTTGCTTAACTTTTGTAACGTTTCAATACGCTTAGCAATTAGTGTATGGGATTGAGAATGAGCGCTTACCCATACTAAACATTGAAGCATCGGCCTATCAATACGTCCCCAAGTATCCGTACGGATAACGATTGCCTGCTCTACACATGGGCACCCAACGCGCCATACGAGAATTTCATTCCCCCACCAGGGTTCTCCGTGTCCTGTCTCCAGGATAGCCTGTTCCACGGTTGCCCAATCGCACACGGCTAAAAATATCTCTTGTAGATTGGCGTATGTTTCATGTTTTCTTCGGTTGCGCGACTCATACATAAATTTTAGGTGGTCTTTAATACCCGTCGTATTACTCATAATTCCCCCTTCATACCTCTCTTAATCCATGTCCGCGCTCTTACTTTTCTCATCTTATAAGCTCTTCAATTTCATCCTCATACCCTAATGCTGCTAAATCCCCAGGAATTTTATTTAGCAAGTCTATAAAAATCCTCCTAAATTTAGCATCGCGCTCCAATAGCTCCTCTATCGTAAATTCTCCTTCCATATATAAAAGACCTTCCATCACTTTTCTCCCACTCTCATAAAACAAACCCCCCTTTTATGCAAATCATGCAGAAAATATGTTTGTGTTTACCACCACATATGAAACCATCTAAGCATTGCTAACAAGAACACAAAAAAAGATAGCCCAATAAGCCTTCGTTTAACATGTGATAACTCCGTCCGCATCCCTTCAACTGCACGGTGTAAACAATCTGTACACCCACCTCGATCCTGAATCTTTCCACAACCACATATCGTTATACTTTGAGGGGAATACTCGTGCTCGGGCTCTTCCTGCGTGCCTTCTTCAAATAATGGATATATTTTCATCTAATTTACTCCTTTTACAATTCTTTCTTACACTCAGCGCATTTCATGGGAAATGTGGGGATAGCCAGATATACCCCATTAGGCTCTCTAACGCATTCACATCTTCCCCTACTTATTTTTTCTACTTCGGGTCTTGCTGCGCGCTCCCGTTCTCTCCTCAGCTCTTGATTATCTATCTTTAACCTCTCATTCTCTATCTGGATTTCCGTTTTCATCTTATCTATATAAGATAACCGATCAAAAACATCCATCATTTCCCTATTTAATCTCTCTATCTCATTTTTTTGCTCCTCATTTTTTTCCTCTAACTCCTTAAGTACACCAGCCATCTGCTTCGATGGAACCCCATTTTTTTCTAAATATTCTAAAGTATCCGCTAAATATTTAATAAAGAAATCCTTAGGCTGCTCTCTACATATCACTCCTAATTCACAAATACTTACCTCTTTCTTAAGACATGTGTCATATTTATCCATTTCCCGTAATTTAGATTTACGTAAAACCGTAACCACATATTCAATCATTACTTTTCTCCCCCATCACGCTCTTTTTGTGAACCCAATCTTTTTTCAATCTCAGAAATATTCGTATAGAAAAATAAACGTTCGTTTAAAACCGCAATCTCTTTCTCATATTGCTTCATCTTATCTCTCATCGAAGACTGGTGTAATAGATCTTGCATTAGCCTATTAACACCATTGTCCAAAATCCTCTCCTTTTCCTCAACCATTTCTTTTATCTTATTCTCAAACTCCTTTTCCCTATCCTTATACAAAGCAATCTGCTTATCTTTATTTTGCAATTCTCGCCGATGCGCTAGCTCTTGGATCTTAAACTCACGCACCACCCACTCTATAAACTTTCGCTTTAAATATCTAAACATCGTTTGCTCCTTTATCTATTAATTATTTCTTCATACATTTCTTCTACCCTCTAGCCAATTCATAAAATGATCATAAGGACATAACCTGCTAGGATAAGTTCCCCAGTATTCCCCCACTTCACACCCCACGAAAATATCTTCATTTTGGGATTTGGTAACCCAAATACGTATAAACCAATCACCCCTTCTTATAATAAATTCTTCTGGAATACCCCCCATTTCTGCATTTCTCTTTCCTTCCTTGAGATAGCAAATTAATTCATTTTCTTCCTCTTGTGAAAAAACACCCCTCCTTAACCGCTCCGGCTCCGCACTAATCATTACAACCACTAACTCATCTTCGGGAGTTACCCCCCATCCAATCGTGCTACCACACTTGCTAAGTTCTCTTTCTGCAATTTTTCCAGCAATCTTCTCTGTCATTTACTATTCCCCCCCTTTCCTATATTCAAATATTTATCTATCCTGTTTAACAACTTTTCTGTATGCACCAGATCCCAGTATCCTCGCCAGCATGGGTTCTTAACTGCTAGCCATTTGCGATCAAATTTTCTGCAATATTCCATACACCCGCCAAACGTAGAAATAATATCAATATCCTCAAATTTTTCATCAATCTCTTCCTGTGTAGAATTTATACTGATGCTTTTTTTAATTTGTTTTATAACCCCTATTACCCATTCCCCCCATTTTTCGTATTCTTGTCCAGAAAAATAGGGCCAATGCTTAGCACACCTCAATGTCATCCTTAATGTATAGGATTTAAAATCATTTATTTTTCCATCAAAATACAATAATGTATTCTTAAAATTATCCTTCTTTTCTTGGGAAAGCTCCATAATAACTAATCCTCTATTCCCTATAAATCTCTTTTATAAGCTTTATGACCTTTCCATATCTTTCTATTTCTTTGTGTGTGTAGCCGCCCTCAACTCCTATTTCTACATAACCTTCAATCCATTCCTCTACCTTCCTATACTCGCACCCTATTTTTATAAAACCATCACAATAATACCCAAAATGTTGACCAGCACTAAAACAAAATATTTCTTTATTCTTAACACGAAATAAATTCGCATTCCTTAAATCCGCATCACTTAAATTCGCACGAACCCCTCCCTCTTCACCTCTCAACCACTTCCCATGGAGATCTAAAACCTTCGCAAGTTCTACTTTATCCACCTAAATTCGCTCCCCGTAAATCCCCATCATATAACTCCGCACCCCGTAAATCCGCTCCCCGTAAATCCGCACCATGTAAATACGCATCATATAAATACGCATCACTTAAGTCAGCACCTCGTAAATCCGCATCACTTAAATCCGCATCACTTAAATACGCTCCACTTAAATCCGCACGACTTAAATCCGCTCCACTTAAATTCGCGCCACTTAAATCCGCTCCACTTAAATCCGCACGCCTTAAATTCCTCCCACTTAAATTCGCGCCACTTAAATCCGCGCCACTTAAATCCGCACGAACCCCTCCCTCTTCACCTCTCAACCACTTCCCATGGAGATCTAAAACCTTCGCAAGTTCTACTTTATCCACCTAAATCCGCACCACGTAAATCCGCATCACTTAAATCCAAACCACGTAAATCCGCATCCCGTAAATCCGTACCACCTAAATCCGTACCACTTACACACGCTCCACGTAAATCCGCTCCAATTAAGTTAGCTCCCCGTAAATCCGCATCACTTAAATCCGCATCCCGTAAATCCGTACCACTTAAATCCGCGCCACGTAAATCCGCTTCACGTAAATCCGCTCCCCGTAAATCCGCACCATGTAAATACGCACCACGTAAATACGCACCACGTAAATTCGCGCCACGTAAATTCGCATAACATAAATACGCTCCACTTAAATCCACACCACGTAAATCAACACCGCTGAAATCCGCTTTAGAACCTCCCTCTTCACCCCGGAACCACTTCCCATGGAGATCTAAAACCTTCGCAAGTTCTACTTTATCCACTTACCTCCTCTCCACGTAAATCCACACCATGTAAATGCGCTCCCCTTAAATTCGCTCCCCTTAAATGCGCTCCCCTTAAATTCGCATAACATAAATACGCACGACTTAAATCCACATAACATAAATACGAACAACTTAAATT
>JACCDR011143176.1_pt1 | contig 21322 bp, 35 predicted proteins | sample 7446431 | NCBI WGS metagenome assembly JACCDR01 (sample SAMN15323443, study PRJNA562643) | freshwater metagenome | isolation source: river surface water | place: USA:Blue River Watershed | collected 2017-08-17 | reverse complement strand
TAGGAAAGCAATTAAGCGGTTAGCCAAAAAGCATTTGCAAGTATCAAGGCAGCGTAAAGACTTTGCGGTTAAGACTGCAAGGTGCGTAGTTCGGTCTAACGACCTGATTGCCTATGAAGATTTGCAAGTGCGGAATATGGTCAAGAATCATAAATTAGCTAAGTCAATATCTGACGCAAGCTGGTCTATGTTTCGGGATTGGGTTGAGTATTTTGGCAAGGTATTTGGTAAGGTCACGATTGCAGTGCCGCCGCAATATACAAGCCAGAATTGCTCAACCTGTGGAACAACAGTCAAGAAATCGCTGAGTGAGAGAACTCATCAATGCAGTCATTGCGGTACGGTTTTAGATCGTGATCATAATGCTGCGTTGAATATCTTGGCTATTGGTTTAAAAAATACCGTAGGGCATACGGAAATTTCTACGCCTGTGGAGAATTCAACCTCTGCCTTGTAGATTTAGGTCTATCTGGTAAGTTGTCTCGCTGAATCAGGAACCCCCGTCACTTCAGTGCGGGGAGTGTCAATATTTTGCAATTAAAGAGTTAACCAAATAAATGTCTTTCCAACCATCCGCAAAGGTTATCTGCGATTCTGTTAATGAATATGGCGATCGCCTAACAACAATGGTTATCCAATTCCATCGTTTTATATTGCCAGAAGTAAATACACATCGGATGCTCAGCAAAAATACGTCGAGCAGTCGCGCCATTCCAGTGAATAAATTATTGGAGCAAGTGGAAGAGATTGAGGCTTATCCTTTGTTTTGGGGCGCAAACTGTAAAGGCATGAGTGCAAAACAAGAGCTATCTGAACAAGATCAACGCAAAGCAAAAATGATTTGGCGACATGCTCGACTAATGGCGATTACCCAAGTTAAGGCTTTGATGGCTTTGGGTGAAAGTGGTGTGCATAAGCAAACTGTTAATCGCTTGCTAGAGCCGTTTTTAGCCACGACTATGATTATTTCTGGTACTAATCAAGCTAGCTCATGGCAAAACCTGTTTAATCAACGTTGTCACGAAGATGCTCAACCTGAATTTAGGGCTTTAGCGATCGCCATGCGTGAAGCCTATGAGAAAAGCGAACCAATGTTAATCCGTCCGAACGATGGGATACCTTGGCATATGCCTTTCTTAAAGCAGGAAGACTGGGAACTATGGCATGAAAATGAGTTGACCTATCAAGAATTAATTAAGGTCGCTGTTGGACGGTGCGCTAGGGTCAGCTATCTCAATCATGATGGCGATCGCAGTGTTGGAGATGACATTAAACTACACGATCGCCTCCTATCATCAAACCCCGCACACCTATCACCCTTTGAGCATGTGGCGATGGCGATGGATAACAGCGATCGCTATGCCAATTTTACGGGGTTCAAATCATACCGATATGACTTGGAGGAAGCTAAAAATGTCTAAAGTTCACTGGTACAAAGATCACTCCTTCCTTATTGTTAGCACTGGTAATGGATGGCTAGGAAGTATACATGGCTATGACTGTCAGGTTAACACAAAGTCTTATGATGATTGCGTGACGGCTTGCCAAGCTAATATCGAACAAATTGAAAAATGCGATCAAGGCGAAAATCGTTTTAGCCATCTTTTTAATAAGGGTAAACAACAATACTGCTCTGTTTGCAAGCGATGGCAATCTGAGTCAGAGCAATGTCAATTGTTTAAACAAAAATTTGAGGAAGTGAGTGCAAATAAAAGTAGCTGATATTACTGGAAAGAGCGCGATCGCCTCATCTCACGCTCAAAGTTTATACACAATCTTGAGATTAGAACTTGGTACACAATGGCAGCCAACAATTCTAGATTTTGACGATGTTGATATTGCTTTGTGCCTGTTTTTTCATATTTCCATAGGGCAGCTATATTGCGATCTTCCTGTGGAATATATTGATCGCAAGTTGAAGATTGTTGGCATGAATCAGGCGATCGCCACGACATTTAATCTCTGCAAAGAATCATGGAAAAGTGCTTTAAGGCAAAGCTGATTTTACGTTAGGCGATCGCCAAAACCATTGTGAACGAAAGAAAAATATGACAATTACAGAAACAATATCTGCGCTAGAGCAAATAAAAGCCAAATACGGCGATTTGGAAGTTTGCGAGGTTTTTTACGGCTCTGAAGATTACCCTAAAACCGAAGTCGAAAAAATAGAGCCGACCGTCATCAAAACAACAATTAGCGATGACTATATAGTAGTTTTTCAGGATCAGGATCAAGGCAATCTCAATATCTAGGAATGCGATCGCCGAAACCCGCCTCTAATAGATGGGTTTAATGAACTACCCCGCACTCCGTTGCACTGCGTGAGGGGTTTCTAAATCCCCAATAGCAGAGAGTGCGTGTTTTTTACGCTTCTTAGAGCCAAGTTGCCGCAACCCGCCACAATAAGTAGGGATTGAAGTAGAGCCTAGCTCTCCACGTTTGACGATGCTCGTTCCAAACACCGTAGAGCCATATAGAACCCAGTTGAGCATGACTTGCGCCGCCGCTACATCTCTATCCTCAATGCAGCCGCAAGGGCAACTATGGACACGCTCACTGAGTTCTTTTTTCTGAACACGACCGCACACAGGGCAAGTTTGAGAAGGCTTAATTTTTTGAGTAGGGACTTCTGTATAGATTCCCATCGTCTCAATGACCTTGTACTCAATCGCAGCTTTTGTCATACCAATGCCAACATCAAGCATATTGCGATTAAGTCCAGTCTTTTGAGCTTTGCGCTTACTTCCTTTCTTTGCCTTGCGAGTCATGCCCTTGATATTGAGTTTCTCTGTAGCAATTAGGCTATTACCGCGAACTATATTGCTACTTACTTGATGCACCCAATTCTGTCTCTGTCTGCCAATTTTGCGAATCAAAGTAGATACTTTGCGCTGTGCTTTTTTGTACCGATTAGAAGCTTTAATTTTCTTCTTTCGATTAGGCGCACGTTTGCGGCGTTTCTCCTTATTGGCTTTTTTAATTTCCTTAGCAGCTTTTGCTAAGAATTTAGGAGCATCAATAATCGTGCCATCACTCATTGCAATTGCATGATGTACCCCAAAATCTAAACCAATTGCACCATCACCAGTAATGCGAACTACTTCGCAATTTACGGTGATTGATGCATACCATTTACCATTGCGGTTAAGTATGGTGCAAGTACTAGGATTACCCCATTGCCTTGCTTTACCACGCATTTGAATCTTTCCTAGATTAGATAGCTCCAAATAGCCATTTACACCATCGGTTAGAGCTTTCCATCCTGAACAACTAGCAGGATAAGTCCACCCTGAGTAATGGCGAATTGATTTGAATTTAGGATATCCACCTTTCTTAGTAAAGAATCTTTGATACGCAAAATCAACCCGTTTTAGAGTTGCTTGCAATGCTTGCGAACCAAGTACTTTGTACTCAGTCCATACTTTTTTGAACTCTGGTAATCGGTTCTGCTGATCGAAGTAGGTAACAGACCTGTTTTCACGCTGATAACTATCTCTACGGTCTGCGAGCGCAGAATTGTAGAGATAGCAGTGCATCCGTCGCCACTCGTAGAGCATTTTTTCTTGAGTGGCGTTTGGGTAAAGTCTAAATGTGGTGCGTCGTGTTACCATACTTTTAGTATATCACATATATATGGATAAAAAGCTGTTTAGAAGGTCATCTCACGCACTATTTTGTATACGCTTGCATATAGTATTTGTCACAAAATATAGGCGAAAAGTTATTACCGCTCCAATACTGGAAAGACTGAAATCAATATTTTCTGAACTATGTGAAGCTCAAGATTGTTTAGTTATTGAGTTCAACGGTGAGGTGGATCATGTTCATTTATTGCTTGATATAGCTCCTAATATTAGTATTTCTGAGTTAGTCAAAATTCTGAAATCTGGCGCTAGTAGAGTTGTTAGGAAAGAGTTCGCAGATCATCTGAAAAAGTTCTATTTCAAGCCTGTGTTTTGGTCTAGCTCTTATTTCGTTAATTCCTGCGGCGGCGCTCCCCTTGAGGCTGTCAGAAAGTATATCCAGAATCAGGATAGTCCAAATACCGATAAATCCTAACCGTGTTTTCATCCCCGCACCATGGGTGACGGGGACTTCCCACACGGGTATGTTAAGTTGCTCGCCATTGATTTATGCGATCGCACCGATATTGACTCCACTCAGGATGATTTTTTTCTGTGTACCATAACTCAATGAATTTGGTTCCCTTGCCTTGGTTACAACTGATGCAAGCTGTTACAAGATTGTTTGGGCTATTGTCTCCGCCCCGTTGCCTTGGAATAATATGGTCAACGCTTTCGGCTTCGTTACCGCAGTAAGCGCACTCAAAATCAAAATGTTCAAAAACCTTCTGTATTATCTTTCTTAAAACCTGTCGCTTTGTGTGTTTGCGCTTTTTATTTTGTACGCATTTACGAGGCAATTGGTAAGCGAAAGACATTGGCTTTAATCCCCTACGGCTTTTAACAATTTTACCTGTTTTGCCCGTTCTTTCTCTCGTTCTTTTTTGATCGCCGCTTTAATCTTATCAACTACGGTTTTGCTGCGGTTTTCTACCATCCAATTGCTAAATCTTAGGATTTTATATCCATATTTCCTTAAGATCAGCGATCGCCTCTTATCTTTAGCCTTTTGCTCTGGAGTGTAATGATAGCGTCCGTCAACTTCTATTAGCACTTTGGTGTTGACTACCCATAAGTCGGGATAAAAGCCGTGTAGCGGTTTGTTGTGCCAGACTTCTATCCCATGAAATTTTAAAATTGCTATTAATAATCGCTCGCTTCTTGTCGTTACGGGTTTAAGCGCTTTCTGCATAATTTGCGCCCGAAATATAGTCGGCGGCTAAACTTTCAAAGACTTGACCCCACGCGATTTCTTTGTTTTTGTTGAGTTCGCGCTCCTGTGAGATTAGTTCTTTTGCTTGTTCGGCGATCGGGAAAGCGTCTTTGGGTAGCACCAAAACGATTTTGACAAAATCATCCTGAGTAGGATCTGATTCGCCTTTAAAATTTGGCTCCTCTTCTTCAGTATTATTGAAGTTATCCCAGTCTACTTGAGCGAGCTTAACTAACTCATCCAATTCACTTTGCTCGTATGGCAATGCGTTTAGAAGCTCATCCCCTTCAAGTTCTTCAGATAAATTAGCAAGTAGCTGAGCAAGCTCAATTTTGTCTGCTTCACCCCTTGTTTCATTTAAAACGATGGTTAGTTTCTTTGCGTCTGCATCCGATAGACCATGAAGCACGGTGACATAAACCTCATCTGTTAATTCGTCATACCGATGTTCACCATCAATAATTTGGTAGCGATCGCCATTCTCAGGATTTGGACGCACAATGATATCGAGTATCTGTGAATAGGTTTGAAGTGATTCGGCGATCGCTTGCTGCTGTCTTGGTTTTGTCTTATTAGGATTCCAAGGGTTGGGATCTAATAAAGATTTAGAGATGAGTACTGAGCGATCGATCTGTGTAGTTTTAGTCATATTTTTTTAATGTGTTGATCAAGCCATTGCAAACGTTTACCGATCCCTAATCCTTTAAGTGGATTAATGATTTTATTTTCGCAGTATTTACTAAATGTTAAATACTTCTCACCAGCTAGAACAAGCAAATCACCTCCCCCTATAATCCGTGAGATAGATTGAGCCGTGGATTTTCCCCATAAATCTATTTCGTCCTTTGACATATTGTTAAGAGTTTTTTCGTAGGGAGAGATGTATTGATCGTCCTTTATAAGTCCGTATTTAGCAGACAAAATATAAATAGGGATTTTATACTGAGTTGCCCACTGGTAAGCTTTTTTAAATAGCGGAGATATGTATAGTTCTTTTGCTATACATGGCTTAGAAGCTTTCATGCTTACACAACTAATCAAAATAGCAACTGGCTTACTCATTAAAAATAATCCCTCTCTTTGTCCATAGATTTGTTGCTTCTTCTTCCGTCTTTTTATATTTGCGGATCTCCGATCGCAAAGTATGGATAGTTGCAGCCATAGCACCGCCCGATTCTTTATACCTAGGGATTTGCTTTATCCCCGCCGCCGCGCCGCCGCCAAATCTTAAGCATGATACCCATGACGATGAATCACTACTAAAACAAGGATAACGTTTTAGCACCCAATCGGTAGTAACTCCTAAAAGATGGATTTTAGGCATAACACCTGAATCCTTATACTTTTTCATAATGATTGCGAAACAGAAATCAAGCCATTTTTGAAGCTTTTCTTTCTGGCGAGTGTAAGGGACTAACCCTCCTAATGCGATGTAATCATAGTTATCTAACGCCCTAATCAAATGTTTTTTGTCAGCGCCAAAGGTAATGATAGGGATTGGTTTTAAACCAAGTCCTTCAAGAATAGATTGATTAACCCAACTCGCGTCTTGATCGCCTATAACATCAAGATTCATAAAATATAGGGCTTGCATTTTATGTTCCCAGCGATCGCGGAAATCTAAAGCCCATTTAGCATAATCACGCGGATCTATAGGTTTACCAGATGTCCACGCGGTAAATGCTCCAGAGTCAATAATTACGCGAGGGCGGAGATCGATAACACTGTACTCAGTGTTATCGATCTCCTTTTTATCGGCGAATGTAGCTAAATGATTTTGAGATTCTGGTTTAACTTGTTGTTCCATCTCGCGATCGGCGCTATGCCCTGCTAAATGTATATTCATGTCCCATACTTTTTCTTTGGCTTTAACTTCACTAGGATCTGCATAAGTGGTCAAATGCGATTCAATCTGAGGTAAAACCTCAGATTGAATCGCACCGTTTTGAGATGGTAATCCTGCGAGATGTATATTCATGTCTTGATGCTCCGCAATGGTCTGATGCTTGGCATCAGACCATTGCGGTTCTTGGTTTTGATAAGCATAAGAGAAAAGATGATCGCGTTTTTGTTCTTCTGGTAATAGCGATTTGATATTGAAATTACCATTCAGCTTTGCAGTAGTTTCGGTTAAATGTAATTTCACAAGTTCATCCCAATGGCGCTCAAAAGGACTATAGAAATGCTTTGAGTTGGAATAAGCATAACTAAAGAGCGTAGCAGTATATTTTTCATCGCATAACAATAACAATTGACCTCTATCTGTAGAAGCATCTGCGAGATGTATTCTCACGCTCTAATACTCCATAGCGGATCGTCAATACCAGATTCTTTAAAACCTTTGTCTCTAAGCAGACACGCAGCACATTGACCACATCCGCCTTTAACGCCGCAATAGCAAGTGTGAGTATGTAGAAATATTTCATCAAAGCGATCGCCTAAAACATCTTTAGCCAGTAAGACACTCTCAGCCTTGGTCAAGAACATTAGTGGAGTTTCGATAGTCAAGTGACCCGAATCACCAAAATTGGCAAAACTCAATGCTGATTCAATCCGATCAATGAAATCGCGGCGACAGTCAGGATATCCCGAATAATCAGTTTGAGATACACCTGTAAAGATTACCGATGCTCCCAATACTACGGCTCGATTAGATGCAATAGTTAGAAACAATGCATTTCGAGACGGCACAAAAGTTTCGGCTATACCGTCTGGAACTTGTTCGGGATTATCGTAGGTTTTCACCTCGTTATCCGACACAAGCGGCGATCGCCCCTTAAGTATCGCTCCCATATCAATAATTTCGTGGGACGCAACACCAATCAACTCAGCAACCTTAATCGCTGACTCAATCTCGATTTTATGGCGCTGTCCATAGTTAAAGGTAACTGCATGGACTTCTTGATATTGCTGTGCGGCGATCGCTAAACAGGTAGTAGAATCTTGACCGCCTGAAAGAATCACTAAAGCTTTACTTGTTTCTGGTATTTTCGACATGATTGATTAATCCATTCCATAAATAATGTTGATATTTTTCGTAATCCTTGTACGCAAACGAGAAAAGGCTATTTTGAAACTGCTCTTGAATTAAAGCCTCAGAAGTAAAGATCGGTTGATCCCCCCCCTTTAGACGGAATAATTAAATGCAGTCTCATTGATTTTTAGTCTCCTGAATATGATTGATTAATCCATTCCATAAACGACAATAAGCGGGTTCAAACTTTTGATAGGCATAGGACATCAGCGAATTTTGATGCAGTTCAGAGAGTAATACCCCCCCGCAAATAATGACTGATGATTTAGATCGTTAGGAAGAATCAGGTGGATTTTCATTGGTTTTTAGTGTTTTGAACATGGTTAATCAACCTATTCCAGTACTGTTCCCATCTATGCTGATGATCTTTAAAAGCGTAGCTAAGCAAGCTGTTTTGATAAAACTCCTCAGCCAATATCACTCGAAAATCTTCACCGCTTGGGAGGTTATCCCCCCCCCCGATTTAGCAAGATGTATTCTCATAATATTTTGACCAAATTTAGAGCTTCGCTACGCGCCGCTAGTTTCAAAGCAAACTTTTTTGAGAGTAACCAGTTTTGATTCATAGGTTCAGTATCGTGCATCGGTTTTCAGTCTCCCATACAGTTATAGATAAAACCGTAATATGAGAGTCCCATTTTATCTGTGTAAAATAGCGACAAATATCCTCAGTCGCGCCATACTCATAGCTTTGTAAATCATTAATGATTTCTGGCAATAATTCGGTATGTGCAATCACTTTTTTTTCTGCTTCTACCAAGTCGATCGCATACAAAGATGAAGCAGGACACAAAGCGGATAGGTGTATTTCTACTCTAAAATCATGCCAATGTGCATCAGTCCAGATAGGAGGGTTAAAGTGTTTGCGCTTAAATGTATGACAGATTTTAGATTCAAACTTTAACGCACGTTTAGGATTTTGTGAGTCTGGAGCGATAACCGACAAGTAGGGTGGCTCTTTAGAATTTCTAAGGTGAGAGGGATAGTGCGATCGCGAGTTGTCCATTCTGGTTGTAGAAATATTTGGGAATTTAATATTCTGTGATTATAGAAGGCTAATTCGCTACCATCGACAATCACAATTTTGACTTCATTAGCACGTTGCCAAAATTGCTTGTCAACAGGAAATTTAGGATTAAGATGTTCTTTAGGGCTTAAGGTAATCCATACCCTAGGATCTATCTCTTGCCAAAAAGAACCGCTAGTCTCAATAAACACATTGCGATTATCATTTAATAAGACATCTACCAAGTGTGGTAATTGCTTATGTATAAAAGGTTCGCCACCAGATATGACAACATTAAGAGACTTTAATTCACTTAAAATGTCATCAAAGCTATGTTTAGTTCCTGCTACCTGATTCCCATTAGCATAACCAGTGTCACAAAAATGACAACCGACTGGACATCCTGCTAATCGAATAAAATCAACTGGCTTACCCGTCCAATATCCTTCACCTTGTATAGTTTGCTGAAATGTCTCATGAATTGGGATATTCATTAGATTTTTAATAAGGATGATTTTATTCTACATTTGTCAAGACTAAAATAACGATCGCCTATCAAACCCAAAACAAGCGATCGCCTCAAAGCCAAGAAAAAATGAATGACCTCACAAACTTCTAAACCATACGATCGCTTGCCCAATGAGACATCAAAAGCATGGGCAGCTTTTTGTATTTATAGGGATATGGGAGGCGATCGGAGCCATGAAAAATTACGGCAAAAATACGGGAAAACTACGGCACGGTATTTTCACATTTGGAGTGCTAAGTACAAATGGGTAGAAAGATGTAAAGCATTTGACAATGAAGAGTTAGAGAAACAGTCGATCGCCTTACGGGAGACAAGGTTAAAGCGTCGAATAAAGATGGAAGAAGACGCATGGAAAAGAAGCGATAAACTCATTAAAAAAGCAGAAACTATATTGGCTATCCCGATCGCCAAGCCAGTCACAGGCGAAGATGGCACTACTATTTATATGCCTACAGACAAATGGAGCTTGAAAGATGCGATCGCCTTTTTTCAATATGCAGACAACCTCAGAATATTTGCGACAGGCGGCGAAACTCCTAAGATGACTGAGATTGACGCGGTAAGGGTATTAGCGCAAGCGAATTTATTGCCAGCCGAAATATTGGAAGCTGCTGAGCAAGGATCTGATGCACTGAGAGCAAAGATCACAGAAGGCTTTCAAAATTTAAAGAAACCCACTCCTGATAGTTAGGTTTACGATCGCCGATCGCCCAACATAAAATAAACATTTACCCAAGAAAACAATGACAAAGAAACCAGTTGAAGTTGAACCTCGTGAAATTAAGGTTTTGGATAGCGATCGCCTACGTGCTGCAAGGAAAATTATTGAAATGGGCGGTGATCGTAATTCAGCATCGTTCAAAGCGATGTATGGAGATCTGAATCTATGAAACTGTTCTATTAGAGGCGGCTTTTATGATGGGCTAACGAAAAGTGCAAAAAAAAGTGGAGATCAACCGATCTCCACTTTTTTTAATTTAAATCCAGAATAGCCTTAGCTTGAGCCATTTTTGCTTTGTATTCTTTAGGGTTTAGCCATTGCTCTAGCCAATCAATAGCGATCGCCATCTCGGTGACTGGTCTAGCGATCCCGTCTTCAATATCTTCCATCGCAATCTCAAAGGATTCATTTAAGTTGCTAAGTACTAACCACAAAGGGGCGGTAATTGGTTCATTGTTGCGTCGTGAGGTTAGCTCGTATTCGCGAGTTATGTAGTTGTAGTTTCTTACAAACTTATAACCGCTAAACTCAACTGACTCACTAGCTACAATTCCCTGTAACTGAATCTTAGGCAAGCTTCTTTGAGTAGAAACCTTGCGACCTAAAACTTTAGTAGCGCAATCACTACCGTATGTAGCAATTTCACCATCGTTATCTTGAATAACTACATAGCGTTTTAGGTCAATACGACCGCAGCAAGCGCATCCAAGATTCTCATCGGTAATACCAAGTAATTTCACTGATTTAATCTCCTAGTTGTTTAAATGTTTTTACGCCTTTCATGTCGCGCTTTAGTCTTTTTTATAGTGAGTCCGCTTTACTTGGGTGTCGGGTTTTCTCTCCCGTCCCTTAACTTCCTTTATAGTACTAAATATGCACAATCTTGTCAACATATTGGATAAAATAATTTTTATGATGGGCGATCACCCCAAACGTATAACAGAGCCAGCACTGTCAAAAAGGAGTGTCAAGATTGTCAACTAGCAAATCGATAAAAATAGTTTGCTTAGATAGTTGACAGGATTGCGCGTATTTAGTACTATAAAGGAAGTTAAGAAATCAATCGGCAAAGCTTTAAAACTATGATTTACAAGCAAGCAAATCTCGTAGAAGAATTAGAAAATAACCGCAAAATCGCTGCGAAGATCGCGGGTAATCACGTTTCAAATTGGAAAACTTGCATCGTCGAATCGCGCTGGGGTGGCAAGAAAAAAGTATGGGGGTTAGGAATTATCTTTTTACCAGTTGAGAAGGCGATCGCGGGTTTTGTAAATGCCTGTGATGATGGCACAACCCAAACGGCAATCGAAGTTTATTAAGGCGATCGCCGCCGCACTCAAACATTACATTTCAGGACAAATAAAATGGCGAAATTATTCATGCTACAGACCGCGCTACAGAATCTCGTAATCTCAGGAGATGCCGAAGTACTAGGTACGGGATGGAAGATCATCCTAGACAATGAGAATATTCTATACGTTGATTGCGGAGATGATGGGTTTACCTACCAAGTGCATTACGCTGAGGGCGAAGCATGGAGCGCTGTGGAATTACTAGAAACAGTAACTGAACTTAAAGAATTAATTGCTTGCTAATTAAGGCGATCGCGTCAACACTTAGAATATTTTTTGCTCTAAGTGTTGACAAGATTATGCGTATTTAGTACTATATAAGAGTAATCAATTAGAGCAAAGCGATGACTACTAAGAACGCCCCAATCAAGTTTTCCTCTCTCGCGATCGCTAATCAGTTTGTAAATCAAGCAATTAAAAGTATGGCGGTAATGATGGGTGATGACGGTAAACTCTGGGTAGTCACGATGGCAGATGCTCAAAGACTTGAAAAAGCTGGTTATGAATGGGCTTAACGATAAATCAACAAAAAACTAAGGAGAAAATCAATGTCTAATATGGATTACTGCAAATTTGAAAATACTTTAAATGCTTTGCGCCAATGCGCCGATGGGTGGGATGAAGAAGTTAAAGGCGATCGCGAAATTAAAGCAAGAAAACGCCTGATCGAATTAATGGTTGATCTTCTTGCTGAAGAAGGCTACGAAGTTGAAAAAGAAGACTAAAAACTAAAATGCGATCGCCTTGATTCGTACTCAAGAGCGATCGCCTATTTCACCCAATCAGGACAAATCGGAGAAAATATATGGGTTTTACTTTAACACGAAATTTGAACCCTTCAAGCGTTTCATCTTTGCCGAGCGTAGAGCAAGAGGCGATCGCCGCCACTAACCACAATCGCATGAGAGTATTGGCAGTTAACCCGCCAATTACGATTGGTGTAAGAGATAAAAACGGTTACAGCAAGCAAATTACATGGGCTAAAGCGATCGCTGAAGGCTTCTTGTTCCATGCCCACGCATGGGGTTTTAAGGCTGAAGATATCGACTTGCTATTTGCCAATCGTGGGAAATATTCAAAGTTCTGGATTGATAACCGCAATCCGTCAGGCAATTCGGGCGAAGGTGTACTTAGATCTGCTATTGAAAAAGAAATTGCAGAGATGAAGCGCGATCGCCAACTCACTTTAAAAAGTGAATCAATGCCTGAATCTGAAAAGCGATCGCTTGCTCGCAGATTCTAAACCCTCCTATTAGAGGTGGGTATGGGCGGTCTTAGGCGATCGCCCCTTTCCAATAGACATTTAACAACCATTAAAACAATGACAACCCAATTACTTGAACACGTTGAGCGTTTTGAGTCTCGTTATAAACGCAGCTACGACAGATACATGAAAGCTATGACTGATTTTTCTGTTGGATGCTTGCAAGATGAACAAATTCTCAAGGCGATCGCCTTTTGTGAATGTCAACGGCTTGGTAGATATCTCAGAGAGGACGTGCTAACTAAGCCTAATTTTGGTGACAAAGTTAAGAAAGACAGAGCTTTAGCCACAGGCAGAATCATGAACTTTGGAATCTCAGACAAATTACCAGATATAAATGATCGAGCGAATAGGATTGTCAATAGAGACTGGCTTGAGTTACTAGACGGCTTGATCGCTAATCAATAATTTTATGGCGATTTAGTAAACCTTACCCAGCCCAATCCATGAAACTCCAATTTTGCCTCAAATGTTACCTAGTTTCAGTATTTTTTAGAGTCCTAACCGCGATCGCGATGGAAGAAAACGATGATCAAGCCTTCTTGGTTTTCTACGATCTCGATCTTGAGTTTTGGAAACTTGGCTACCGCGCAATCAAACCTAAATCACTTCGACTATTTTGGTACTAAAAAATGTTTAATCCAGAGAATCAATTTTTCCCAACTCCCAAGGCGATCGCTGAAAAGATGATTGCACCATATATAACTAATCATCGTTTAAGCGATCGCCCGTACATCCACAAAGATTTACTTCCTGTTGCAGACTTCTCAGCAGGGAAAGGGGATTTACTTGATCCGATCGCTGAATTGATTGAGAAAAAGTATATTTGCGCGATTGAAATCGATCCTAATCTGCGAGCGATCCTTAATGAAAAAGGATACAAAGTTATTGGATCTGACTTTTTAAAATATTCTGAACCGAGGGAGTTTGGATTGGTGGTTTTAAACCCACCCTTTCGCAATGCAGAGCAGCACATCCTACACGCTTGGGGATTCGTAAAAGACGGCGGCGAACTCTGCTCGCTTATTGATAGTCACGCGATCGCCAATAAAGCATCAAACAAGTACACTGAGCAGCTAAGCCGCGTGATTGACGCTTATGGCTCGGTTGAGCATTTAGGAGAGTGCTTTGAAGACGCTGAGCGTAAAACCAGCGTTAAGGTTAGCCTGATTCGACTGACTAAGCCTAAGAAGGAAACGGTTGTAGATTTTAACGAAGCAACTTTTAAAAAGGACTTTGTCTCAGATGAAGCTTTTTCTGCGAATCCGTTGGCACATGCGAACTATTTGCAATCTCTGATTTCTCAGTATCAAATGGTTGAAAAGACAATCATTGCCCGTCATCAGCTAAACAAAGAGCTTAAATTTTACCTAAATGGGGTAGGCGGCGATCGCTACGGTTCAGACAATCTAGACAAGATTTGCAATGTTCCTTTAGAGGATCAATTGTCGGAGGTTAAAGACCGTTTCTGGTCTGAAGTATTTGGTAAAGCAAAGATTGCCTCAAAAATCACTGCTAGCTTCCAGAAAACCTTTGAGAAATTTCGCCTTGAACAAAAAAACATGTCATTTTCCGAAGAAAATGTTCAAGAAATGCTCCTCATGTTTTTTGGTAACTATGACAGCATTATGGCTGAATCTTTGATTGCCATGTTTGACAAGCTAACAGCCTACTGCGAAGAGAATAAAGTCCACTGGGAGGGCTGGAAAACCAACAAAGGTTATAAGCTCAACAAGAAAATTATTTACCCTTATGGGGTTCGCGTTTGGAGCGATCGCTGGGGTAGTACTTTTTCCAGTCATGCCGATGAGATTGCCTCCGATCTCGACAAGATTCTTTGCTGGTTGTCTGGTAAACGGTACGAAGACATGGCGATTAATACTAGACAAGCTATTCGGGATAAGTGCGACGTGGCAAACAAAACAAAGGCGTATCAAGGTTTGTTTGAGTCAGATTTCTTTGAGATGCGAATCTTCAAAAAGGGGACTTTGCACATGATCTTTAAAGATCAGGAATTGCTAAATCTATTCAATATCAAAGCCGCCGAAGGTAAAAACTGGATAGGTGGTAAAGGTTTTTAGCCATCGTTTTACGATCGCCGAAAGTAAAAATATTTAATCAAAACCCATGGCAACATCAAAATTAAAACAAAATCTCCGATATTAAAAAGCGCACCAAAAGCTATGCAAAGAGATTTTGCCAGCGTGTCCACAATTCCGTAGGCTTCTCAACTTTGACGATCTGATCAACCGCCTATCTCGCGACAATAACAAGCTATGGGTTATCGCGCACCGCAAAGGATTTAAGCCAATTATTGACAATACTAATCCTGAATACTTTGAGCATTTTGATCGGCTTTCCGCTAACCAGAAAGAGATTGAGAAAGCATCTAAGGCGATCGCCCGCATCGAGAAAAAAGGCTATTTGCTTGAAGACGCAAAACTCGCAAGATATCAACTTAACGCAGGTAGATTGAGCCAATCTTTTTAACGATCGCCGAAAGTAAAAAAATATTAACCAAAACCCATGAATCAATTAACCTCAAACACCGCAGCGATCGGCAAAGTAACGCCTTTCACGATCGCCTATGCAAAGTACATTATTCAACAGGAATACGCGGAAACAGGTGAGATAGATCCCGCGTCAATTCGCTCCAAGATGTTTCAACTCTATGATTATTTTTTTGAGTACGAATGGCAACAAATCTGGCTTGCGATTCAATCTATCAAGGGCAAAAATCAGAAGGCGATCGCCTCTAAATCTAGACTTGTCGCATCAAACAAAGGGATAACTTCTAGCTTTGTTGCACAGTCCCTAAAGTCACAGCCTTGGAGCTTTTACGCATCGCGCCGCCATACTCACTCAAGACTTAACTCTGGTGGTTTAGATCTTGAAGAATTTCGGAATAGTTTGATCTGGCAAGCACTGACTACTTTGGGACTAGAAAAAGATGTTGATTTTAAAGCTGCTCAAAAAGCATATAGAGTCTTAATGCGAAACAATCACCCTGACAAATTTAGCGCCCTAGGCAATGCTAAACTCACCGCAGAAAAAGAGGCTTATTGCGTAACGATTAATACCGCTTGGGAATTTGTAAAAGACTGGCTACCACAGTAAATTAACTTGACAAGATTGTGTATTATCTGCCACTCTGAATATATACAATCTTGTCAACTAAAATCATGGCTACTACCAAAGAGTTAGAGCGTATCCAAAAAGCGATCGCCACACCTAAAATGAACAGACTAATAAGCGATCGCCCCGATCTGCATAGCGATATCAAAATAGAACTTTATAAATCTGGAATGACCTATCGAGCGATCGCCGATCTATTTACTGCCAATGGCGCAAAAACTACGCACCAAACAGTTGCCAAAGTAATTACTAAAGCAGGGATTAACCGTACACAGGCTCCACAAAATCACGCGCCAGTGAAACCCAAAACTTTAGAGAAAGAGCAAGATATTCTTGATTTGCGGAAACAAGGTTTAACTCAGGTAGCGATCGCCTCTCAACTTGGTATTAGTACCATATCTGTTAGTCGAGTTCTAAAACTTAATGGGTTGAATACTAAGCAAGGGTATAGCGATCGCTTTGATATTGCCGCCAAAAAGCCTCAAATTATTAGATTGCATAATAAGGGACTAAGTTATAAGGCGATCGCTGAAAAGCTTGGGATTAGCGATAAGACTGTTACCAAGGTTATGCGATCGCGGATTAAAACCGATCTATCAACAAAATAGTTTGCTTAGACGGTTGACAGGATTATATATATTTAGTACTATATAAAAGTAATCAATCAACGTAGCGACAAAGCAATGATCATCACCACAAAGAACGACCAAAATGAAACAATCTGGATTAACGAATCTGGTCGTGAGTTCGTCTTATTAGGTTCTGTTTGTGAGCCTACTGAGTTTGGTGATCCTTCGGTTTGCAATGCGATCGCTTGCCAAAAAACAAGATTTACCGAAGCTGGTATCGAACTCCTTGATAAAGAAGACACTGGTTGGTATTGCCAATATAATTTCATTACTTGGTGGAACCAAGATGGCTACGCAATGATGTTTGCTAGCCGTGAGGTGCTTAATGCCCTTGCTCATCATCAAGAAATGGAAACAGACAAAACCCGCGTATTGCCTTACGCAACTATTGAAGAGTTGGAATTTGGCGACAGCGATCGCGCTGAAATGTTTCGCAAATTCTGGTACTACAATATTCCTAATCAACCTCACCACTCGACTGATAAATGGGTATGGAAGGTTCGCGGTCAAGCTGGCGAGTGTGTTGAAGCTAGGGATTATCACAAACTGTTTAAGGTATGTCGCGCCGCTTCTCTTAAAGCATCCTGTGATGAAGCGGTTGACGCGATCGCTCACATCTGGGATGCGATGGCAACGTGCCTCTACTTCATGGGAGTAGACACCAATCATCCTTACAACTTGGCAGAGGGCTAAATGCGAGACACGGATAATTCTGAATTTATCCAATCAAACCAAGGTGAAGATAATCAACTCACCTTGGTTTTTGATGTGGCGGTGACACCTGAAAAAGTGCGCCATGCTAGCCCAGAATTTGAAAAATTTCTTGCGGAATTAAGGCAAGAAGCTAAAGATATTGTCGCGATCGCGAACGCTAACGGTGGCGACTACCCAGATATGAAAGCAATTCCTAATGCTGAACTTAGGATCGCCGTAGATGAATATCACAGACGCAATAATATTGTTCATATAGAAGTAATTCGTACCCCCCCCACAATCGGATAGCTAAACCTTACAGCCCTTGGAGCTTGGAGCGTAAGCATCGGGAAAGGATTCGCAAAATGATGGAACGGTTACGCAAAAAATACGCAATTCCTGAAATGTTTGTTGATGCAGTTTTAGATAACTGTTTTGGCAATATTCAGTACTTTGGGCTGTGTATGTTGCCATGGGTAAGCGATCGCTGCGATGTTCGCTTTGATGCTCCCAGTGTGATTGCTGCAAGGGCGAAAGAATTGGAAATGAGGCAAAAAGAATGTGCTTAATATCGCGCCGCAAAACCGATCTATCAACAAAATAGTTTGCTTAGACGGTTGACAAGATTATATATATTTAGTACTATAAAGGGAGTTAAGAAATACACAAAACGGAGCAACAAAATGAACTCACTATTAACACTCGCAGCAAGCCAAAACGTTGAATTGACTAGAGCTTTGACAGTTCAAATTCTAAACTGCTTGGCTTACATGCAACGCAGACAGAGTTACGAAAAAGGATCGGCAAGATATATAGAATGTGAAGATGCAGCAATCAAGATTTTAAATAAACTTGGTCAGCTTCGCTTTTTAGTTTGGGATCTGCAATACGAAACAAAGATTGACTGGGCTACCGAGCTTTCTAATATCTAAATAAACTATTTGCGCTTGACAGGGAGTAGCGCCCCTAAAAACAGCTATAAAATTTTGCAAATTGATACAGGGATTGGTCTAATGGAAAACGAAACAAAACCAGAGTCAACGCCTAGTCAGCTTAATCAAGATTGGTACTACCTAACATCAAATAAAAGTCTTATTCATTCCCCTGTAGGTAAAATAGTTTTAATCTTGCATGATCTTTCGGATTTTGGGAAAGTTAAAACTAGCGCTCGATGGTATCGCAGATGGATAAGAGTCTCTGATAACAAGACCGATCTTATTCAGTGGGTATTTGATGGTATGCAGCTAGGAAACTTTAAAGAAGACTCTTTATTTAAAGAGCTTTAAACTAGAAAATTATTAAGGACTTAACGATGAAATACATATTCGATACAAAATATATTGAGCATAAAGGATATATAGATTTAATTTCTATTGGAATTGTTTGTGAGGATGGGCGAAAATTTTACGCGATCAACGAAGACTGTAATTTTAGTAAAGCAACCGACTGGACTCTAGAAAATGTTTTAGTTCCTATTGGTATAACTTTAGACGGCAAGCAAGTAGTCTATTTCGCAGATGCAAGCAGTGATATTCATCTTTATGGCATGAGTAAAAACGATATAAAGAAACTGGTTTTAGATTTTGTTGGCAATAAGCAGCCTCAATATTGGACTTCATGGGCTGAGTACAATTGGGATATTTTTTGTCAAGCGTTGAATTTAGAGGTTCCGTTATGCTAGGGACATCAGGCTACGGCGTTCGCACTATGACAGTAGAAGAGTTCAAAAACCACCCCGATCGCATGGTTGGGTTCAATACTGTAACGAACAAGAAAGATATTCCAATGCTCTACAACAAGGGTAAAACGCCTATCAGGGTGATCCTCACACCATAAATACAAGTAATAAAAAAGCACCTATCCTTATGGTAGGTGCTTTTTTATTGGCAATACATGGGAACTTTCACAGCATTTAATAAAGCGATTAAATCAGGGCTGCAAGATGCACCAAGGTTAACAAAACGCGATCGCCCGACTATCCCCCAAATATTAAACATGGGTGGTAAATACTTTGTAGAGAGAGTTCAAAAGTATGGATACAACGATCGCCGAAAAAAGATAACCTTACATAAATGGTATGAGGAGTATCTAGAACTGATAGGCGATCTAACTGTTCATGAGGTTTACACTACAGGGTGCGCCCAAGCGGGTAAGACCGCAGGACATACTTTATTAGCCGTCCATTTAATTGATTCGGGAATATCAATACTTTGGAGCTACGCCCAAGAGCGATCGCTACAAAGAGCAGTACCTTTGCAATTTAAGCCAGTAGTAGAGGAGTGGCTACTAGCAGAGGGAATTAAACCTAAAGGGGCGCAAAATAGTACTCTGTATCAAATTGGTGACGCTAACGCCCTATTTACCTATGTGTCTACCAGCAAGGCTTCACTCAATACCAAAGAAGGCGGGGCGGCGGCGGGAAGTGCGGTGGTATCAGTAACTGCTGATGTCCTATTTCGCGAAGAAAAATCACAATATCCCATCGGTACGGGCGATCCTCTATTGCGACGGATTGACGCGAGTATCGTCCCCACAAAACCGATTCGGGATTTAGGTACTCATGGCAGTGGTTCGGGTATTGAGGTAGATATTGCCAAGTGCAAATATTATTTCTATCCGCATTTTCGGTGCGGTAAGTGCGATCGCGTATCACCATTAGATCCGAAAGGATGCTTACTAAAACCGATTAAATACGCTGATAGCCTCGGTCGGGAAATAAGCTCGCATCTATCACAAACAGGTCGCCCCGTGGCATGGCATTGTAGTGAGGAGAATAATCAAATTGATTCTGCTTATTTTGGCTGCCCCCATTGCGGTGCTGAGATACCAGATAGCGATCGCCTAAATGCTTGGTATCAATGCCTAAATACTAATATCACCTTGCGAAATTATTTAGATAATCCTGAAAGGTTGAAGGAGCGATCGCGGCAAAAGGTAGGTATATCAATTAGTCCATTATTGCGACAAACTGAACATAGCTTGGCGGTTGAGATTATTCAATTAGGATTAGAAACTGCAAATACTGAGGACTGGCAACAGCAAGTATTAGGACATCCATCGTCAATTTACGGGAATCGCATTAGCTTGGAATTTATCAAAGCGGCGCTAAACGCCCCTAAACCCGATCGCAAACCTGACTATATTGTTGCGGGTATCGATCAAGGTCGTAGTGAGGATTGGTTGATGATTGTGGCGATTTATTTGCCTGAGAAAACAGATAATCCTAATGATAAACGGATTAACAAAGAAGATGGCTTTGAGCGACATGGCTATAAAACCGATGAGATGACCGACATCATTAGGTTTGAAAAAGCAAAACGGGTAATTTTGTTTGGCGGCGATATCATGCGATCGCAGATCCCAGAATTACTAGAACAGTATGGCGTGAATTACGGCTTGATGGACAATGAACCAACGCGAGAGAAAGCGATGGAAATTTGTCGAGATAGCGATGGGATTTTGCAGATGGCTAACCAGATCGGAGGACTTAAGGACGCTGTACGCAAGGTAACTGTTGAAGATGGCGGCGAATCTGAAGAGTGTTGGAATATCCGCAATGAGAAATTTATTCAAGCTGTAGTTGATGGATTCCTGACTGCTGCTGATGACGGATCGCCGCTTTATCGATTGCCTGCCGAATGGGAGTCTTGGATTGGGAAAAATACTGAGCGATCGCCGATCCGTCATCTTTGCGCTCCTTACCGCGATCCTGTTAAGGGTTGGCAAAGGGCTAAAGATGGTATTGATGACTTGTTTTTTGCGTTGGTATTTGCAGAAGCGGCGTTCTATTTGCACCTTACCAATACCATTACTTATCAATCTGGAATGATCTAGTTATTGAGAATTAGGGTTATGTTTTCCCGTAGTTATTGCATACTTAGCAAATGTAAATTCCTGTTAAATTAATGGTTTGAGTGATATTTGCGTTATTGAGTCTATTCTCAATTAATCAGTACTAAACGCACTTTTAATAGAACAGTTTAGCGATCGCTCAACTCATAAAAATAATACGGTAAGTGGGAAACTCAGTGTCTTCAGACCTGAGAGGGAAACGAGCGAGGCAATTTATTGCCTTTAGTCTTTTTGATTAGTTAGAAGCGTGGTGAGGATCTTCTATATATTT
>JACCDR012052466.1_pt1 | contig 21327 bp, 29 predicted proteins | sample 7446431 | NCBI WGS metagenome assembly JACCDR01 (sample SAMN15323443, study PRJNA562643) | freshwater metagenome | isolation source: river surface water | place: USA:Blue River Watershed | collected 2017-08-17 | reverse complement strand
GGCTGGCGGCTGCTGTGGTGGTTGTCAGATAAAGCTGTGCTGTGGTGCCCAGCTCAAGCTGCGCCCCCCAAACCAAAATGCCGTCCGTGCCGCTGGGGGTAAAGTTGCGCAAGATGCCAACCCGCAGGGTTTCAGTGCTGGCCGCCAACGCACCGCCGACCGTGCACCTAAACCATCCGTTGCCAACGTCCGTGATGGTTGGCGTGTTGGCCGTGGTTGGTGAGCCATAGTTTGTGGCCGTTGCCGTGACCGTCGTCAAATTCATGGTGGCCTGAATGCCGATGCTTTGCGCGTTGTTGCGCATGTAGACGGTGAATGATGTTAGTGGGTTGGCCTTCAAGTAAATGCTGAAAGTGCGGTTCAGGGACAGATCGCTTGAGGCGATGTCTTGGTTAAGAGAGTGGTCGCCAGCAACCGCCGTGGGCACAAAATTGTCAGCTGTAGCCGTGCCGTCCGGCGCCGTGCCTGCATTGGCTGTGACGTTGCCTTGGAAGGTTGCCCACGTTGACGTAAATTCCTCGCTGCGCACCAAAAGGTTGGTGGTGCCTGGCACAAGCGGAACGGTGCCGCGTGGGTTTATGGCATCTGGATCATATGCGGCAAAGGTGTCAGCCTGCCCGCGCATGGCGGTTAGAAACGCAAGCCAAGGCGCTGCTTGAGCACGGTTCATCGGCGGCAAGGTGTAGGTGGCCTGCCAGCGGGCGCCCATGCGCTCCACAACCTGCTGCTGGCGCGTCAGCGGGCTCGTCCACAGGTTGGTGTTGTATTGAAGCCCAAAGCTGCTCTCAGCAAAGGCTGGCGTGTTTGGCATCGTCAACGGCATGTGTCCTACCTCCTACCAACGGCGCGGGCCAGCGGGCCACCACGTTCAATTGCGGTCAGCACGCCTGCCTGCGTTTGCGCTTGGATGGATGGTAGCATAGCCGCCAGCTCCTGCCTAACACCCTGCTGCACGCCCAAGCCAATCTGCAGGGTTTGGTTGACCGTGACAGGCGTGCCGCCGCCTCCGCCAAGTCGGTCGCGTGGCACAATGGTGCCCTGCGTCTGCGGCACAAACAGCTCAGGGCCGCGCTCCCCGACAAGGTATGGGCGAAAGGCACCCACAGGCCCGCCAGAAGCCCGCGCACCGGCCAGCTCGCCGGATGAAAAGAATGTGCCAGGCGCCGTGCTCGGGCCGCCAAAATAGGTTGAGAACGCCGCCGACAGGCTGTTGCCGATGGCGCTGCTCAGGGGGCCGGTGATGCTACGCTGCACAACCGTGCGGGCGATGTCATTTTGCAGCTGCCTGAAAAAGTCGCCCAGCTGAAGGCGGCCAGTTGTGGCAAAGTTGACCACCACATCCTCCAAACCCCTAAAGGCGTCCTCAGCATTTTTGGCCCAATCCTCGCCGTCCTTTTGGGCCTTTTTAAGCGTGTCGCTGTAGCGGGCCACGCCGCGGGTCAGGGGATCCATGCCCTTAAGCTGAATGTCGCGCACGCGGTCAGCCATTTGCTGCCACTTGGCGTCCTTCTCATCGTCCCAAAGGATATCAATCTTTTCCGCCGTTTTTTCGGCCTCCTTACCCAGCTGCTGCACGGCCGCAGTTGTTCCGCCGATAGATTTGAGCCGTTTGGCTGCGTTTTGCTCGGCTTCCCTGTCAAAGCTGTCAAAGCGGATGCTGCCTTGTGTTTGGCTGATTTTAGCGGCATCTCGGGCGGCCTGCTGTGCAGTGGCCTGCGTGCTGGCGATAAACTCCTCAAGCCCGCCGCGGCTGGCGTCAACGTCCACAAATGGCAGCGTGTTGAGGGCAACCTTGGCCCCACGGATGAAACCGTTGAGCATCCGCGCAGCCCCCGAAAGGCTGCCCATGAAGATGTTTGTGATGCCCGCGCCAAGCACCAGAAAACCCTTGTGCAGCTCTTGCACGGCAGGGATGGCATAGCCCATAACCTTGACGAAGGCTTTGCCAGCGGCATCCAAATACGGGGCAAGCTCAAGCCCGATCGTGTTGGCCAGCCCCTGCATGGCAAACATGGCGCGGTCGCCTGCATCGCCAACAGCACCCAGCTTGGCGGCTTCCACGTTGTTTAAAGCCACGCCAAGCCGGTCAGCCTCCTCCCCGAGCAGGCGAATGGACTCTGCACCCTCATTCAGCAAAGGCAAAATGCCGCCAGCCCCACGTCCAAAAATGGCAAAGGCCGCCTGTGTGCGTGCCGCACCCGCCGGCAGCTCACTGAGCGCTTGCGTGATGCGCTCAAATTGCTGGTCTGGGGCTAGGCGTGAAAGGTCGGCAGCAGAAAGCCCAATGTTGTTGAGGGCATCTTTAAGTGGCCCGCCGTTGACAGCCGCTTCGGCCAAATTGCGGCGCATGAGGTTAAGGGCGCCATTGAGCGTATCAGCCTCAACGCCGGACAGCTTGGCGGCATACTGCAGGCGGGCAAGGGCCTCAGTTGTGACGCCTAGGCTGTTGCTCACATCGTCAAGGCGGCTGGCATAGGCAACAGCCGACTTCACAGCCAAACCCATTGCCGCACCCGCTGCAAGCGCTGCGGTTTTGAGCACGCCGCCAAGGCTGGCGGCAAGGGCATTGGCCCTGGTCTTAAGCCTGTCCAGCGTGCCCGTGGTTTGGTTGGCCGTTTTTTCAAACTGGCTGTTGTCGCCGCGGATGCGGATCAGCAAGTCGCGCAACAGGCTCATTTCAACAACCCCCTTTGTTCAAGATCAGCCTTCATGGCCAAATATCTGTCTGTGGTCATTGTATCAGAATTGTGAGCAGCACGCCCATTTGCAGCAGACCATCCAAGGTAGGCTTGGTGGATTTCATTAAGGGTTGAGCCCCAAACCTGCGCGGGCGTCCAGTGGAGGGCACCGCAGCAGAATCGCAGGTATTCATGCGCCGGCACCAGCCCCCCACTTGCTACTTTCCCTCGCCCTTGGCCTCCGGCTCCTGCACGTTGATGGCCATGTTGGCAAACGCCCACGCCAGTGCGTTGACCTCAGCATAGCGTCCCGCGCCGCGCTCCTGCCATACCCAATCCAAAACCATGTCGCGGGTGATAGGAACCTGCAGCGTGCCGCCGCCCAAAATGCCGCCGCCCTTGCGCTCAATGGTGCGCAGTCCAGCCCCCCACATGCCCCAAAACAGAATGGTGCCAACATCCCGCACGGCCAAGCCGGTGCCATTCATGGGGTTGCGTGATTGCACCAAAATATCCAAAAGACCACGGCCAAGCTCGGCCTCCATGTTAACCACGGCCTCAAGCGTTGGCCGCAGCGTGCGCTCCGCCCCGCCCAGCGTAATTTGCATTTCCTGTCGGTGTTGGTTGGTCATGCCGTCCTCCTTTGCTTTGCCCCAGCTTAACACCCCTGCGCACAAATGCAAAAGGCCCTTGTGGGCCTGCTGTATCCTCGGCAAGAGAGCTCTTTAAACGGCAGGGCGGATACGCACAGCACCCACAGTGACGCCAGCGTTGGCGCTGTAGTTAACCGTGACACGCCCGTTGGCGTCATTGTAAGCCGGCGGGAACGGCCCCAGAATCGTGCGGCCGGTGTTGGCGGCAATGGTGGCCACTTGGTTGGGCACCGTAAGAGCACGTCCGAAGCCAGCCTTGTCCGTGCTGGTCACTTGTGCCGTGACGGTCAGCGTGCGGGTTGCGGCGTTGCTGTTTTCAAGCACAAAAACGGTCTGCCCATCATTCAAAAAGCTGTCGCCAGCCGAGTCCGCCGAGGCAAGGGTTGGGTTAAGGCCAGCCGCCTGCGTGCCCTCTTGGATGCTCAGAATAGCCATGGTTGAACTCCTTTTTCAGTTGGTTGCCTAGGGTTAGCCGGTGTATGTCCAAGCGCCTGTGCTCTGCAGGGTCACTTGAAACGTCACGGCACCACCGTTGTCACCCGTCACCTGCAGGCTTTGCACCATAAACGTGCCCTCAACGATGTCGCCAGTTTCAAACACCATCCGGCAGCCAAGGTGCGTGTTGTTTTGGGTGGCGTTGCGCACGTTTTTGAAAGCCTGGTCGTCGTCAAACACGCCGTTGGCGGTCATTTCCAAAGAGCTTGTGCCGCCGGTTTCCAGCAACACGCGAAACCTCGCCGCCTTGGTGGAAGCGTCAACCGGCTCGTTGTTAATGGTGAAGCCGTTAGCGGTCAGGCCGCCAACCGTTGTCCAAGTGCTGCTGACCTGCACCTGCAGGACAAACCCACGCCCTTTTTCTGCCGCCATAGTTTGCTCTCCTTTTAACTCGTTTGCTGCACCACGCAGCGGAATTCCGTTGTAAACTGCGCCCTCTCGTTGTCGGGTTCAAACCCCACATCGTCTAGGCCGTTCTGCAGGCATTCTATCACAGCGGCACCGCTCACCACAAATGAGGCTTGGTGCAGGCTGGCATAGACGGCATTGCGCAGGTCAAAGGCCTCAGCCAACGCGCCGGCCGCCTTGTCGCTGTATCCCTGCACGCGCACAAAATGCTCATGGCCTGTGCGGGTCTTTGTGTCCCACGGGCTGCTCACCACTTGCACGCACACATAGGGGAAGGTTGCACCTTGGGGGGCGCGGGGGCCATACACACGCACGCCCACCAGCGCGGCCAAAGTGCTGTCGGCCTTAAGGCGGGCCACAACCGCCTCGTGCGTAGCTTTGCCGGTATGCGTTGGCATGGCCCTACCTTCCCACCTTGCCAATGGCCGTGTCGGCCGCCTGAGCCAGCCTGTCGCTGATAAACCCCTGCAGGCGCATAAAGGCAGGCAAAAGCCATGGGCGGGGGGCAATCTTGCTTGTGCCCAGCTCCAACAGGCGCCCATAGAACGCTGCGGCGCGGCTGCCCACAGTAGCCGCCATGCCCCCGTCCTCAAAGGCCGTGCTGATGTTTTGGGCCAACCCGCCCCTGTCGGCCTTGGGCGGTTCGCCTGGGGCGCTGGCTTGGTGGGCGCGGCTGCGTGCGCCGCCAAGCCTTAAACGGCCCTGAGCGTCCGTATAGAACCAGCGGTCATACACGCGGCCCGTCCGGCCGCCTCGCTGGATGCTGGCCTTGGCGTTGCCCTCCAGCTTAAAGGCGCATGCAGCCACCGCCTTGCGCAGCTCGTTGCGCGTTTCTGTAGTCAGCTGGCCCAGCTGGCGCTTAAGCAGCTCGGCCCCCTCAAACTCAATCTGCATCATGCGGCCACGCCTTCCTCGCAGGTCAGCTCCAAAAACTCATCATCCTCCTCAGGGTTAATCACGCCGGTGATGTTAAACAGCCTGCCGCCGTAGGCAATGCGCCGGCGCGTGCCTGTCTGGGCGGGGTTCATGTCGGCGCGGTAGCGGATGGTGATTTTGTGCACCGTGCGCCCCTGCAGCTGGCGCTGCTCGTTTGCCTCTCGGCTGTTTTTGGGCTCCATGATTGCCCAGACCGTGGCCAGCGTTGTCCAGCTTTCAACGCTATCGCCAAGGCTGTCGTGCGTGACCGCCAGCTGCTCAATCGTGATCCGCTTGTTGGCGCGACTGGCAAAGGTTTGGGCGCAGGCGCAGCGTGCCATCAGAACACCCCCAATGCGGCCACCTTACGCAACGGTTCTAACAGCCCCTTTACGCTGGCAGGCATAGCTCCGCCCTCACACGTTCCGCCCTTGGTTTGGTAAAGCTGCACGGCCAGCATCTCAACCGCCGTGACTGCGTTTTCTGGCACATTGGCTGCGGCCGCACCATAACCCACCGTCCCCTCAATCTTAATGCCCTTGCGGTCGCGCAGCAGGGCGGGCCATGTTTGCCCGTCATTCAGGCACAGGCGCCCCGCGCTGGCATCCAAAAAATACACGCTGGCGGCCACGGTGGTTTCACTGCCATCCTCGCCGACCAGCTTAAGCGTTGCCGCGCTCCACGGCCCCACCGGCAGCTCAATGGCAGAGCCGCTGCGGGCGTCCACAAAGCCCACGCCTGGGTATGGTGCAAACTCGGGCGCCAGCAGGCCAGAGGTGGTGGGGAAACCGTCCAGCCAAACTGTGATGCTGCGGTTGATGAACCTTTGGTTCGTATAATGCTCGGCAAGCACGCGGGCGGTTTTAATGTAGGCGGTCAGCAGTGCATCGTCCTCCGTGCCATCCACGCGCCCCGTCAGCTTGACGTTAGCCAGAGAGGCTGGCTCGGCGGCCGGCGTCCCCTCCGTGAACGAGAGCGTGTTCGGGGTTGCGGCCCGCGCAAAGGATGGTGTGTAGGTCATGTCAGGGCCTCGCTTCTTGCAACATGGCGTTGGGTAGCCTGCCAAACTCAACGCGCAGCCCGCGCAGCCAGCCAAAAAAGTTGACGGCGCCTGCCTTTTGTCCAATCTCCAAGCGGTTCAAGCTGCTGGGGATGGTGGCCACGCTGTCCACAATGGCGGTGGCGCCGTTAAACGACTGCGCATTGTTGTTGGTTTGCCAGCCAATCGCCACCCTGTAGATGCCATTCGCCACATAGGTTGGCGTGGACTGCAAGTCGGTTTGGCTTGCCCCGCCAGCAAACACGCCAAACTGGCCAGCGTTTTTGTTAAAAAAGATGCGGTTGTTAAAGGTGCCGTCACTGAATTCGGCCACAATTTCTGCGGCAGTTGGGACATTCAGTGTTTCAAACTCAGCAATCAAAGTGCCTTGACTTGTGGCTCCCGAAAACAGGGCCGTGTAGTTGGCGCCATCAACGCGGGGATTGTCCGCCGCCCTTGTCACTGCCCCTGCAGTGGTTGGGATGTGAGAGGTTGCTGGGCTGCCTTGCTCAAGCTGCACGCCCGCGATGCGGTAGGTCACGTCCACGGCGTTGCCGGAGGTGACGTTGACACGCAGCAGGCCCACCACAAAGGCCGTGGAGGCGTTTGTGGTTGTGACCGTTGCCTGAGCACGGCTTTGGTTGAGCGGTGTTGTCACACCGGCAATGCTGGTCGTCACAATGTCTAACTGGAGGCCAGTGCCATCGCGCCCACTGGCCGCAATCACCTGCTCGTTGAGGTTGGTTGAAGAGCCTGCGATGCGGGTGACGTAGCAGCTGGCTGTCCATGTTTGGCCGGAGGTTGCGGCAATCTGGGTGGTGGCTTCCCAAAACACCACCGTGTTACCAGTGACGGTGGCCGTGCCCACAAAGCGGATGTCGGTGTAGGGCAAGCCAAACTCTGTGCCGGAGCCAACGATTTCAATGTTGACGCCGCCTGCGCGAAAGTTAGACCAGTTGGTCGGCAGTGAGGCGCCGGAGCCGAGGATGCCTGTAATCACGCCGCCGTTGCCGCTGTTGCGCAGGCTGTTGGTGCGGGCGCCTTCCAGCAGCCAGCCACGGGGCTGCAAAGTCACAGGGTCAAAGTCAAACCGTGGCACATCCGCGCTGTAAGTCGTCAGCACGCCAGCACTGTTAAAGGCTGTTGCCGAGCTGGCCCTGTTATAGGCAACAAGCGGGCTTAGGCTTGTGGTATTTACAAAATCAAAGCGCTGGCCTTGCGTCTGTTTAAAAATCGTCAAAAGGGCCGACATGGCAACACCTTACAGCCCAATCATTTGAAGCTGCAACGTCCTTGCCGCGCCTTCACTGCTTGCGCTCACCACCTGCACAAACTGGTAGCCCACAAAAATGGCGGGGTCTAATGCATAGGCACGGGCCTCGCCTGTCGCAATTGGCAGGGTGACGCGAGCATTAAAGCGATCATGTAAAGGGAACATGGCCGCTGCGCTGTTGCCCACGTTAAACACCAAGCTGGTGCCCGTCATGGCCGCAGGCGTGACCAGGCCAACAAGGCATGCCCCTTGGGTATCCAACACGCTGCCGGCGGTTTGCCCGCTGGCAATTGTGACGCTCTCGCTATATACGCGCTCGTTGTAGGTGTTGTCTTTAAGGGGCATGGCCTTAGGCTCCTGGCTTAGGTTTAGTCGCGTTGCAGCAACAGCATGATGGTGGCCGTGCTGCTGACGTTGGTTTCGCCACCAGTTTGCACGCGGATGGCCTGTCCGGCCGCCACCACGTTGCCAGCTGTCGGGGTGGCCACACCAACCACGCCAGTGAGGCTGGGGATGGTCAAGCTGCCGCCGGTCACATACACGCCAGCAATGCTGACGCTGATGGTTGTGGGCGTGGTGATGGCATTGTTTGCAATGGCCCGCAAACCGACCAGTGTGCCGCTGGCGGGAGCGACCAAATAGAAATCGTCGGCGGGCGAATCAATCCGCGGCATGGTGCCCAGCAAGCCAAGGCTTTGCAGGCTTTGGCCAGCATCGGTTTGAATGTCGCCGCCAACCACCCACAGGCTGCCGCCCTGCGTGGAGTAGTTTGGCACGTTTTGGGCAAAGGCCACGCCTGCCGCAAGGGCAAGTGCGCTGGCAAGGCTGGCCAGTTTGAGCTTAAAGTTAAGCATTGGGCTGCTCCTCGGTTTCGGTTGCATTGTCTGCCGGTGCATCGGCAGCAACGGCGGCTTCAATCAGGGCAATGATTTCCGCCTTTTTTGTGGCCGCGCCAAGGTCAATTCCCTCAGCTTCCGCCAGCGCCTTAAGCTGGGCAACGGTCATGGCCGCAAGGTCTTGTCCGTCAGGGGCCTCGCCGGCGTCCGCCTGTTCGCCTTGTGCTGCCTCGCCAACAACCTCCTCGGCAAAACGGGCATCTAAAAATACGCGGGCCAACGCCTCGCCTACTTCATACACCTCGCCCTCGGCATAGTCATTGACCACCAGGCCGTTGTCGCTGCCTTGGGCGGTTTTAAGCATTTTGATCTGCATGGCTGCAAACTCCTGTTGTTAGAGGTTGGCGGGGCAGCCTTGGCCGCCCCTACCAGCCTGTGTTAGTTCACCTGGGCAACAGGCGCCACGGCAGCGTGGCCGCGCAGGGCGTTGACACCCACAATGGTGCCGGCGCCATGGGTGCCGCTGTAGATCACGCGCACGCGGGCGTAGCGGCGCATGCCCTTGTAGGACAAGATGGCTGCGGCGGAAGCGCTGGCGTTGGACGTGAATTCCACAAGGCTTTCACCATTGTGCGTGTCGGCGGCCGCCACGTTGGTGAAGTCACCGTCCGTGGTGGTGTCGCTTTCCTGCAGCTGAAAGCCAATCCTGTCCGTGGCGGACAAGGTGATGCCAGGCGCACCGATGTTGCACACAAACATGGCGCTCTCAAACCCTTGCAGGTCAACGGCGCTGCTGTTGATGGTAGCCGTGCGGCTGGCAAAAACGAGCGCCTGGCTGGCGGCCACGGTGCTGTAGATTTCGCGGTTGGGCATTGTTTTGCTCCTTGGTTAGTCAGTTGTTAAACCCCCGAGTGTGGGGCTGCCCTTAAGCAGCCACCACACCGATTTTCACGGCGTCAAAGCCAATGACGCCACCGCCCGTGCGCTTGCGGGCTTTCACGACCACAAAGCCTTGGACGCTGTAGGGGTCGTTGAGCATGGTCATGCCCACGCGGTCAACGATGCAGTAGCCTTGGCGGAAGTCGCCGTAAGCCACCGACAGGGCGTTAGCCGCAACCGCCGGCATGCTGGCGCCAAAATACACCGGCTTGCTGAGGAGGCCAGGCTGGAACACGCCGGCGCTGTTGGGGATGTTGTTGAACAGGTATTGGCCCATCCCATCCTTGAGCAGCATGGCGCGGCCGTAGGTGGTGCGGTTCATGATCCAGCTGGCATTGCCCTGAAATTCTTGTTTCAGGGTGTTCTGCAGGCCCACCAGACCATCGGCGGTCAGCGCAGTGGCGTTGCCGAGGTTCACACGCTCCAAGGCGTTGCTCTGGTAGGTGCCGGCCACGCTCCAGTTGGCGTAGGTCAGCAAGCCGCGGGGGCGGCCAACGCCGTTGCCGTTGATGAAGGTAATGCCCTCAGCACGCGCAAACCGGTCGGCCAGTTTGTCGCCAACCCAGCGCATGATGTCCACCGAGCTGTCCTCAAGCATTTTGAGGCTCACCGGCACGCTGGCATAGTGCTCGTGCGCGTCAATGCGTAGCTCACCAAGGGTGGCGTTGGGCGTGTTGGTGCGCGTTTGGGTTTCACCAATCCAGCTGCTGCCAAAGTCTTGGTCGTCCAATGGCACCACAAGGGCATCGCTGCTGATGGTTTCGGCGCGGGCCAGCATGCGCATCGGGTCGCCTTCAAACGGACGGGTGGCAATGAAGCTGGCCATCTGGGCCGGCACCAAAAAGCCGCCGTTGGGGTTGTCGTTAACCACCAAGTCTTTCTTCATGATGGCGTGCATGGCTTTGCCGATGTCTTGATCCAAGCCGCTGCGCAGGTAGGCGATAAAGTGATCCATCGCCTCCTTGCTGCTCTTTTTCAGCGAGCCGTTGTAGTATTTGAGCTCGTCAGCGGCGGAGTCCAGCTTCTGTGCGGTTTCAAGGTTGGCCTTAACGGATTGCAGGTCTTCCGCAATTTTGGCCACCTCTTGCGCCTGCTTGGCGATGCTCTCCTGCAGCAGGCCGTCCTGTTTGGCCAGTGCGCCTTTCACCTCTTTGTCGGAGGCGTCCAGCCGGCTTTTGAGGTCGGTGTAGATTTCGTTTGCCTTGGCGCTGATCGTTTCCAGCTGGGTTTTCAAGGCGGTGGTGTCAAGAGTAGTCATTAGATTGCTCCTCTGGGTTTAAGTGTTGGCTGCGTCACGGGCCAAACTTTGCAGCTTTTGCAGGCTGGCCATGACTTCCATAAAGGCAAAGTCCACCTTGCTTTCGGCAGCTGCATCCCACAGCTCGGGCATGGCGGACTTTGCACTTGCGGCGAGGCGTAGGGCCTCTTCCTTTGAGAAACCTGCATCCCGCAGGTGCTGCTCAAACTGACGAATGGTGGTGGGGCGGCCGGATTTGTCCTTTACGCCGCTAACAGTGGCCGCAGCATTGGCGGGAAAGGTCACAAGGCTGATCTCCCACAGACGCACCTTTTTTAAGCGGCGCACACGGTTCACCTCATCGTAAACATAATCCTCGGTGCTGTAGCCGATGGACAGGCCCTTAAGGGCGCCCGCCTTGAGCAGGGCATAGGCCTCGCGGGCCTTTTGCACATCCAGCGACAGCTTGCCTTCAACATACAGGCCGCGCTCGTCCTCATAACACTTGGTGTAAATTCCAATGGGTTGATAGGCATCATGCTGCCACAGCAGCGCAGGCATGCCGTTGGTATTCAGACTGTCCGAAAACGCGCCTTTTTCCACCACATCTTGGTAGCTGTCCACGTTGCCAAACACGCTGCCGTGTCCAGCAAACATGCCCTCCTCACCACCCTCTGCGGCCTTAAGCTCAACCGCAAAATTGATGTGCTTCAAATTCATGTGCGCTCCTCCATGCCTAGCATCATATCACGGGCGCTGCGGCCCCGCAAAATCACACCTCCTCAACCGCCTGGACACACCTGCAGTTGATCACGTTCTCCGCACTGCCCATTGGGTCGCCTGGGTAGGCCAGCATCTCACCGCCAACCTGAAATGTGCCTCCAAGGTCAACGGTTTGGCCGTCCGCCTCAGCATGGCTCATCCGTGTGCGCTCGTCCTCAACAGCAAGCCACTCCTTGGTCAGCTGGGCGCCGGTTTCCTGTGCGATGATTTGGGCCACGCCTGCTGTGGCAAACATGGCCGTGTTGTGGGTTTCCGTGCGGGCAATGGTGCTGGCCCTGAAATAGGACAGCTGGGCCACGGCCTGCAGACGCCCGCGCAGCTGTTGGGTGGTGGCCCCCTCTTCCTCACCGGCAAGCAGGGCGCGGCGGAGATCGTCACGGGTTGTGCGGGCCATGCCGACCACCTTGAGGGCGCCATATTTGCCCACCCATGTCTGCGCCAGTCGGTTAAACGTGCGGTCGGAGATTAGGCCGTCATCCCCCTTCATCTCCAAAAACCTGCAGCCGCACTTCATGCGCTGGGCAGACAGCTTGCCAAACCGCGTCACGGTGGTCAGGGCCGCCCCGCTGATGATTCCGCGCAGGTTGCGCTCATGCTCCTCAAACGCCCTGTCAGGCAGCCGGCCGGTGAGCGCCCACGATGCGGCTGCGTCTTTTACATAGCGGTTTTTCTCCTTGACGATGGCCCGCGCCAAAGGGGCCTCAAGGCGCTTCATCAAGGCCAGCTGGGTAAAGACAAGCTGCAGCCTGTTCATGCCACACGCGGCGCCCGCTTAAGCTCGGACAGCTTGCGGGTTTCGGTTGTGAGCTCCATTTCCCACCGGCCGCCGTCCTCCTTATACACCCGCAGCTCGGCATGGTCGCCGCGCACCACCAGCACATTGCCGCGCTTGTAGCGGTTGCCCCAGCTCACAAAGTCGCCAACCTTGATCGGATCCTTTGCTTTAGGCTTTACCCCCTTTGCCTGCTCAAGCCGGTCAATCTCCTCGCGCAGCAGGTCTTTCATGCCGCCCATGCCAAGGCTGCCCACCACGCCCCACTTCATCTGCGCCACTACCCCTGCAAGCCGGTTGTTGTCAAAGTGTCGTGAGGCCCAAGCTTCGCGCTCACGCACCCAATCGGTGACGCCCTCGGTTTCGGAACCATCCCGCGCTCGGCCCCAAAGGGTGAACGCATCATTGCCACGAATGTTGCCGCCGCGGCCCCACAGTGCGGGGTAGTCCTCTTTCACCATGGTGGCAAACTCATGGTCAAACTGGTCAAATCGGCTGTTGGCGAGGCTGACCTTCTCGTTGTCGCCCTGCTTGGGGAAGTTGGTCACGTCCGCCGCCTTAAGGTTAAACTGCCGGTCAGCCGCTGCCTCAGCATCGGCACGGGTCATGCCGGTGCGCATAAGGGTGCCGACGACCGCGCTGCGCTCCTCCTCCTCGCTTTGGGTTGTGTCCACCATGGGCACAGGCTCGTTGGCCCCAAAATCAACGCTGGCCATGTTGAGGGGGATTGTGCCCGCTGGCACCAACAGCAGGTCACCGCCATCCACCTCATCATACCCAAGCTCGCGGCGGGCCTCGTTGCGCGTGATCAGGCCCTTTTCAACGAGCAGCGCCATGCGGTCAAACTTCACCTTGCGGCGCGGCTCAAGGGCGCTCACGGCGTCCTCGTTGATAACTAGCCGCCTCTGCAGTCCGCCGGTCGCCAGCGCAGGTGCCAGCCAGTTGTTAAGGCAAGCCAACAAGCGGCGGGCAAACGGCAACACGGTGTCCTCGTGGAAGGCCAGCTTGGCCGCATCCATGTTGCTGAACGTGGCAGCATCCGGCGCAATCAGAGGGAACGGCACGCCCAATGCAAGGGCAATGTTGCGCTCAACCGCACCCATCAGGCCCATAAACTCCATGTCCTTGTTGGTGTCGGACAGGGTTTTGAAATCGCCCTCGCCGCCGATGATCAGCGTGCGTCCGGCATTCATGGCGCCCTCATACCACGCCTGCATGGTCTGCTTAATGTCCTGCCTCTGCCTGTCGCCTAGCGCCTCCTTAAAGGACAGCACGCCAAAGGGGCGGGCGCCGTTTTTGAGCATGCTTTTGTTCCACTGGAAGCCATGGTTGTGCACGTCAACCGAGAGGGCCGCGGCGTTAAGCGGCGACAGCCCCATGTGTGGGTTGGCGGGGTCGGGTTCCATCATATGCAAAATGGCGCAGTCGCCCGTCTTATCATTGCGGGCAAATCGCTTATTAAGCGCCCCGCCAGTGACCACATAGGCTGCGGCGCCACCCTTGGCGCTGGCTTCAACCGTCACAAACTGCGGCGGCACCGGCCAAAGCTCGGCGGGCAGTCGGCTCATGCTCACCATCTCAGGATCGCGCACAACGTAGGCGTTGCCAGTGATCAGTTGATACATGGTCAACACAAACATCAGGTCGGCGCCGGTTTGCACGGTGTTCGGCTTGCGCAGGAGCGTCAACACAGGGTCGTCCTTTAACCGTTCAACCTCACCATTGCCGCGCCGCAGCTCAACCTCAAACTCAAGCTCGGCAACCGCATTGGCGATTTTGCGGATGCAGGCATAGGCCACCACGTTGAAGCGGTAGCCTTCATTGATGAACGTGTGGGCGTTGTAGATGGAAAAGGTGTTAGCCCCACCAGCCGCCATGGTTGCCCCCACAGGGTTGGCTTTGCGGCTAAAATTGAACAGGTTTTTAAGGTTCATCAGACAATGTCCACCGTTAGTGTTTTGCCGCCTGACCGCTTGGCCAGATACTGCGTTGCTGCGTCAAGTATATCATCATGCTGCGCCCGCGGGAAACCGCACACCTCCGTGGTGAATATGCTGCGCCACTCTGCATTTTCCAAAATGGCCACCTTTCCCGCCTCAAACAAAGGGGCCACAAGGTTGGCCCGCTGCACCTTGTCCAACGGCATATCCTTGCCAGGCATCATGGCCACCACCGGCATGGGTGTGTTGCGCCGCAAGTCTTGCAGCAGCTGCTGGCCGCTGGCCTTGTCCTCAATGAGCACCTCGTTGGCTGGGTGGTCTTGCCAGCACTCCACCATCAGGCGCCTGAGCTCAGGGTATTCCATGCGCACCCGCACCAGCCGCAGCAGGTGGTGCTCCCCTAATTCGGTTTCACCCCACAGCTGGCCCACGCTGTAGTCATTCATGGTGCCCGCCTTGATGGCCGTATCCCATGACCACGCATAGCGAAAATACACCCCTGGCACCTTGAACGTGCGCAGCCACTCGCGCTTGACGATGCCCCCCTGCGGCGGGATGGGGTTTTGCAGATACTGGGCATTCCACGAGGCGTCACCCATGGTTCGGCGCCGCTTCATCAGGTCGGCCATGGTATAACGCTCTGGAAAGAGGGCGGAGGTTTCGGCTGGGTCGTGCGCGGGAAAGCTGAGGTGCCGCCACCCCTCGTGCGCGTGGTTGCGCAACACATAGCCGGTGAGGTCGTCCTCCCCCCAGCGCGTGTGCACCAACACAATGGCGCCGCCTGGGGCAAGGCGGGGGTAAAGGGTGTTGTCATACCACTCATGTATGCCCTCGCGCACGGTGGGGCTGTCATACTCCGCCTGAGATTTGTGGGGGTCGTCTATCAGGATCAGCTTAAATCCGATGCTGGTGAGGGTTCCCTTGGGGCTGCTGGCCCTATACTCCCCACCCTTGAGCGTGCTGAACCGGCTCACGCTGTTGCTGTCGCGGGCAAGCCTAAAGCCTGGGAACAGCGTGCGGTGCAGGTCGCTGTCCACCAGATTGCGCACGCGCCGGCCCCAGCGGTTGCTGATGGTTTGGTTGTAGCTTGTGCAGGCGATGTTCTCAGTAGGGAACCGCCCCATGAAATGCGCTGGGAGCCATTGGCTGCTGGGCGTGCTTTTGCCGTGCTGGGGCGGGGCGTTGATGATGAGGCGTGTGCAAAGCCCGTCCTCCACGTCCTGCAGGGCGGCCAGCAGAGGCTCCGTGAAGGTGGGGGTAAACAGGTAGGTGGGGTCGCGCAGGGCAATGTAGGCGTCTAAATAACGCGCCGCCAACGTCCGAACAGCCAGCGCATTATCCTGATCCAGCACGTCCGCCTCCGCCTGCCATGTGGCGCCGCGCCCGTTCTAGCACGCGCATGGCGTCCTCCTCGGTCATGCCCTGCTGCAGGTTAAGGTTGAGCTCCTCCTTAAACTCCCCTGCCGCCTTGAGGATGTAGTCGGTGCTGGGCAGGGCGCCCTCGGTCAGTCCCTTGGCTATTTGCCGAAGCAGAAGCAGGTCGCGAATGCTGAGCTCTTGGGTAAGCGCGTCCCCCAGCAGCGCCTTGAGGCGCTCGGCCTGTTTTGGGCCTAGGGCCTCCACCGGCATGCGGGCATCCAGAAACCCACGCACAATGGTGGACAGGCTCTTGCGGCCTTTTGGCTTGCCTTTGGGGTTGCCGGACTCCCCCTTTTTCCACGGCGGGCGGGGGCGAAGATTATGAGCGTTTGGCATCAGGTGAAACCTCTGGTGAAACCGGTTTGCCGTTGCGGGTGACTTTCAAATCGGGGAACAGCTTGCGCATGCGGGCCACGATGACATCGCAGTAGCGTGGGTCTAGCTCCACCATCCGGCATTGCCTGCCACCCATGTGCGCGGCCACCATTGTGGTGCCGCTGCCCCCAAAGGTATCCAGCACGATATCCCCGCCCTTGGTGTTGTTGCCGATGAGATAGCCGATAAGCTCCACCGGCTTCATAGTGGGATGTTCGGCATTCCGGCTGGGGCGGTCAAAGCTGAGGATGGTGGTTTGCTTCCGGTCTGTGGCCCACAGGTGCGCCGCACCCTCTTTCCACCCATACAGGCAAGGCTCGTGCTTCCATTGGTAATCCTGACGCCCCATGACGATGCTGTTTTTCACCCACACAAGGCATTGGCGAACCTTCCAGCCTGCCATCTGGGCGGCGGCACGGAAGTTATAACCTTCACTGTCGGCGTGCCAAATATAGAACGTGGCGCCTGCTTTCATGCCCGAGTCCGCCGCAAGATAGGCGCCGGCGAGAAATTTCAGAAACTCCTCGTCGACCATGCTGTCGTTTTGGATCTTGAGCGCGTCCTTGGTCTTGCCGGTATAGGCCACGTTGTAGGGAGGGTCGGTAACCAGCTGGTCAGCCATGGCACCCCCCCCCCTCTTGCATACAGGTGGCGATGGTGGCGGGGTCGGTGCTGTCGCCGCAGACGAGGACGTGAGGCCCGATACGGTAAACATCGCCGAGGAGGGTGCTGGGTTCCTCTGGCGCCTCTGGAACCTCGTCGGGGTCGCCCTCCGGCTCATTGGTCTGGTGCTTGGCCGTGGCAACCGCATTGAGGATGTTGTCAGGCAGGCCGATGTCTTCCAAAAAATCCACATCAAAGCGCAGGCCCAGCACGTCCGCATCCCACCCCCCGATGCTCACGTTGTCCCGCAGGTTGACCCGATCCACTTCCTCCTGAGTAAGGGGCCGGCTGGGCACCCGCACGTCCACCTCCTTGTGCCCGAGCTCCTTGAGGGCCTGCCAACGGGCGTGGCCCGCGAGGATGGTAAGGTCGGCGTTGGCGATGATGGGGGCGTGGTAGCCATCCTCCTTGATGCTCGTTTTAAGCTTCTGGATGGCGGCCTTGGTGATTTTGCGCGGGTTGTGCTCGTAAGGCTTGAGGTTGCCGATGGGCAGGCGGCGGGTTTCCCATTGTATTTGCGTCATTCTGGCTTCTCCAGTTGATAGGCGGGGTTGACCAAGCAGCGCACCGCCTCTGCGGCCTGCAAGGCGTTGAACAGTTTTGCCGTGCGCAACACGGGGCCAATCACAGCCAGCGGCGTGCCTTTGTTGCGCAGATGGCAAACCCGCACGCGAAAACGCATGTCCTCAGGCGAGCGCTCGGCAATCCCAACCATGCGCAAAATCTCCGGCCAAAACACCCACAGCTTGCCCTCGGCGTCCCTGTAGAACACCTTCGGCTGGTTTGCGGATGGGCTTTGCACCACAATGCGCTGGAACCCAGCCACCTCGCCTGCTTTGTAAGACCCAACGCCTGGCTCAAAGGGTGGCCACTCGGGCGGCTTACGCCTGAGGAATTGCTCCGGCTTGGGGATTTCAGGCACCGGCCAGCTGCGCACGCGCTCGTCGCATGAGGCCTCCCACGCCTGCCTAGCCTCAGCATCGGTTGGCGTGGGCTGCTCGGCCGGCACCAAGTCTCGCCCCATTTGAAAACGCTGCTGGCGGGCGGCAACCTCTGCGGGGGTTAGCGCGTAAAGCACTGGAAAGGCCCGCTGCAGGAAGTCTTGTTTTATTTCGGCGGGCGCGGCGCTGTTCAGCACGTCAACAATTTTGGCCCATTCCGCATCGGGGATAGTGGCAGGCAGTTGAATGTTTTGCATGTTTTTATTCTGTGTTGTGGTTGCAAGGATGGCAAGGGGGGTGACAATCAGTCCCCCACCCTGTGCACACCGTGGCGGGCCAAAATGGCGTGCAGCTTGTTCATGCTGGCCCGCTCGTTTTCCAGCTCAAGCTCAAGCTGGGCCTTGCTGACCTTGCGCTCTTTGATGAGGGCCGCCACGCGCTTTTTGTCGTGTCCGGACTCCTCAACCGCATTCACGGCCTTGGTGGCCAGCGCCTTCACATACTGCTGGGCGACCACCAGGGCCTCAAGTGCCTCAACGGCCGCCACAAGGGCCTTCTCCTGCACCGTTGCCCGCACGTCTGGGGTTATGTCATGGGCGCCAGCATTGATTGCTTGCAGGTGCTGCAAACGCTTAATGGCCTCCGCGCCATGGTAGACCGCCTCAACCACGCTGTTGCGCTGCGCATCCACCACGTCCATCTGGTGCACAAGCTCTTTGATACGCCCCTCCTTAACACCGAGGCTTTTGAGCTCGTCTTCGGTGCTGCGTGTAGGGTCAATTGGGCCTTTGGCTTTTAGCCCCTCAACGCCCCGCATGACCACCTTGGCCATGAGCTCCTTGGCCTCTGGGCTGCCAAGTGGCGCAGTGCCATCCACGGTGCTTAGGGTCACGCTAGGGGCTGGCTTGCCCTTAATGGGCATCACCTTGATGTCATTGTTGGTTGCCGTTTGCATTTGCCTTCTCCTTTTCGGTTTTTCTGGTGGTAAACACGTCCCCAAATATGGGGTTCTCAGCCATAAACTTGCGAGCCATAAAGGCCAGATGGCTGTTGTTGATTTTGAAACCGTCCGCCTTTTTGGTGACCGCGGCCTCCCAGCGGATGCGCTCGGCCACCAGTTGGGCGCCCAGCTTTTTGCAGCCGGCGTTCAGGGCCTCATGGGTGAAGCGCTGAAATTGCGCCCACACATCGGGGTTTTGCTCAACGTAAAGCCGTGCCTTGGTGTCCACGTCCAGCTTGGGCGGACGGGCTGCGGCATTCAGGTTGGCCCGCACACGGTTGTCGTGAAGGTTGTCTTGGCGCTCCATGGCTATGCCTCCACCCGCTTAAACTCCACCACCCACACCCAGGGGTTAAGTGCCCAGCTCACGGGGCCATTAATTTTCTCCCAAACCTTGTGGAAGCTGTGTGTGTAGAGGCCTGTTCCAGCGTCGCACGCTTCGGCTTTGGCATCGGCTTCCGAAATATCCTGCAATCGCTCCACCCGCACGCTGACGATTTCCAGCGTGATGCGGCTGGCCCAACGGGGCATGTGGATGCTGGGCTTAAACTTTCCAGCCACACCGCCATCGGCCGCAAACAAACACCCGCTGCTGGTCTTGATGCCAGAAGCTGCTGCTGCCCACGCCTCCCGCACCCAAAGCCAGTCGCCAGGCTGGCCGTAGGGGCATGATGCCAAAATGCTGTCTAAAGCATTTGGGTACAGATAGGATTCTGTTTTGGTTTTTTTAAATTGCCACGCTGCAAACAAACCGCACACATCCCCATAAACCGGCTGCGGCTTCACCACCCGCCGCGTTTGGGTTTTGCGACCTTCCAAAATAGCCCGCACCATTGGGCCGCTGAAAATAATTGGGCGCTCTTTCATTTTTGGCCTCCACCGCTTGTTTTAATCTCTCCAAGCGTTTTGCGTATAAACGCAAGGTCGTGCGGGTCGTCCAACATTTTGCCTTCCAGCTTATCTGAAAGAAAAAACAGGGCGTGCTCGGCAATAGCAATCAGCGCTTTGTTCTGTGCCTCTAGCTCTTGCTCGCGGGGTGTGGGGGCGCAAGTGTTTAGAGCAGCACAAACCTGCACGGCTTCATCGTAGCTATCAAAGCGGGCAATACGGTGTGGGCCTTTGGTGACGTATGCCTTAAAGTTCCCAGCACCCACACGGTCACGTCTGGCCACATACGGCGGCAGCTTCACAGCGTCTTGGTTATTGGGCATGGGTGGGGCTTTCTGTTGGTTCTGTATAAATACCATTCCAAGTGCCAGCCTTGGGGTTGCAGTTGCTTGGCTCAACGCCGTGTGTATCGGTGCACTTTTGGCAGCGGTATGTTGGCTCACATAAGTCCATGTGCCAGTATGATTGACTCCACGATGATCCTTCTTGGCCCCATGGGAAAAAACGCCCACAACTATCGCATCGGCATCCACTCATCCCCCTAACCCTTCCTGTTATCGTTATAGGTGGCTGCAAGAGCTACTGCCCCTTTGATTTTCTCAACCATGTTCGTAATAGAATTTATTGAACCAAGCTGCTGTGAAGTTCTTGCAAGCTCAATAGCATTAATAGCCTCCACCAACCCCTTAGCGGCCTCTCGTTCCTCTGCACGGACTTGGGCTTCGCGTTCGGCTAGGGCGGTTTCACGCATAGCCAGTTGGGTAAAATACCAATCACGCAAACGGTAGGCTGGAATAACAAAGTTCTGTGAATTAGCCACTCGCTCCTCTTCGCTATCGTATGTGTTTGCCCAATCGGCTGCCTGCATCAGTTTATCAAAAGCCAACTGCACGCTTGGGTGCATTGGAGTTTCTGTCATGCCGTTTTGCATCACTTTACGCTTTCATTGATTGGTAGCTGGGGCCGCGGCATCCAAAAGGTTGGTTGCCCTAAAATTCCTGTCCATAAATTGCTCCCCTTGCTGCCAAAGTGACAGCCGTCACACACATGCCAGTATGCAGTTGCGCCATTTTTAGCGGCCTCCTTGCTGGGTTTAACGTAGCTGGCAAGAATAACCCTTGTGCCATCCCTTGGCGCCGTTTCAATTGGGTGCCAACGCAGCGGCGTCCAAATACCATGCTCAACATACCCAAGTGCAACGTCTTGGCTTGTTTCTAGCGCCTGGATGGCCAAATCAAGCTGCTCCAGCGCGTGTTCCTCGTGGTCGTCACTGCTAAAGCTGACATGCTCTTGCAGCGCTGTGCGGGCTGTCTTAGCCGCCTCCAGCAAGGCAAGCCATTGAGCCGTTGGGGTGGTGTGTTCGCTCACGTTATTCTCCTCTTTTGCACAAGCATGCTTGCATGGGTTTTGGTGGCTGTAAATACTCTTATAGGCCAGCTTGCCTTTTTATTTTGGCCATGGCTTCGGCACACTTTGGCGCAGCTTGTCCAGCCTTAAGCTCAACCCACCCAGGCCCGTTAAGGCGGCGCACATAGGCCGTTTTCTCGCCAGCCATAGTGCACCCGTAAACACGGCGCCGCAAATCGCTTTCAGCGGGCACAGGGGCGCTGGCAAGGTTGTCCAGCACCCACCCATCCGCCTGCAGCACGGCGTGGTAGCCGCTGCGGTGCTCAACCACCACCAGCTTAAGCGCTGTGGCGGACACGCCTGCCGCCAGCAGCTTGCCGGCTTTGCACAAGGCAAAGTCCTCGCAGTCACCCTTGGCTGGGCATCCAGGCACCCACTTATCGCTCACGCCATACTGAGCCGCATCCTCAGCATAAACCATGCTGCCGTTGACCTGCGTGTTGACCTGCGTGAGCAGGTTGGCAGGCGCACAGCCGCCGATGGCAAGCGCCGCCAAAAGTGGTGCAAGGCCGCGCATGGCTATACCAACAAGGCCAGCAGCAAGGTTAGCGCTGCGCCCACCATTGCGCCGCACAAAGCGACCAGCCCATAGGCAAGCACCATTGCGGCGCGGTCGCCAGAATAATCCTCCCCGACCATGCAGCTGCCATCACAGTTGCAGGCCGG
>JACCDR011781643.1_pt1 | contig 21327 bp, 17 predicted proteins | sample 7446431 | NCBI WGS metagenome assembly JACCDR01 (sample SAMN15323443, study PRJNA562643) | freshwater metagenome | isolation source: river surface water | place: USA:Blue River Watershed | collected 2017-08-17 | reverse complement strand
TGAACAACGAATCAAGTTCCAAGCGGGAATTCAGGATTTTGTGGACATGTCCATCTCATCTACCATCAATCTACCATCTTGGGGCAGTAAAGGGAATGACGTTGGAGACGTACAGCGATTTGCGGAAACTCTTGCTAAGTATGCTCCACGACTTAGAGGATTCACCGCATATCCAGATGGAAGTCGAGGAGGTCAGCCTCTAACTGAGTGTAGTTACTCAGAGGCTATGAGCCATAAGGGAGTTGTATTCGATGAGAATGCCGACCGTGCGTGCAAAGACGGCATCTGTGGTATCTGACCATGGCATTTAAAATCGGGAAGTACTTTCTCTTAGCTGACTTCATCAGTGGTATGATGGTTGGTATTGAGTTTGTGGATAAAGGATGTTGTCTAGATCTAGCGATCTTCAGACTCATCCTAGTCCATGAAGAATCCAACTTCATCAATGAGTTTGTAGACTAGAAACAAGAAGGCCGGGATAAAACCCGGCCCTTGTTATTAAGGTTTAAAGATTCTTCGTCTACTAGCGGGCGGTAGCTGCTGTAGATGACACCAAGTACTTGTACTCTTAGGATCTTCCATATACAAACCGTACTTAACTAAGTAGTTAGTGTTAGCCTGTAAGAACGCTCCTAATTTACCATCCTTGTCACTCACATCTATAGCGTTGCACGTAACGTGCTTACTCCTAGGTGCTCTTGGATTGATCTCCATCTGGATTGAGTAGGGTCTCCAACCACTGTTTGCAGTCCTATCTCCAAAGTTAATCTCAAGCAGAAGAGCATTAACAGTCTTCATTAGTTTCTCTGCATTGGCTCGCAAGTCTGGAGTCAGTTCCTCAGCGTGAGTAACATCACGTCCCTTGTAAAAATCCTTGGTAGTAATCATTCTTTAATCTCCACTGGAATACCTGTAATAGCCATATACTCCTCTACTTGTTTCTTCATTGTGTGTGGTTGAGCCGTCTCAATGATACGAACAATTTCAGGTAGAGACTTCTTAATAACTTCTTGATCGTAACGCTGTGCAACTGTATTGAGGGCTGGTTCCATATCTGGATACTTCTTAGCTAAATACTTAATCCTATTAACAGCCATCTTAGGAGCACTGTCCATCCCTATTGGGACTTGACCAGCCTTTTGTCGTACAGCAACATCCAAGAGACCTTGCATAGCCTTAGCAACGTCCTTCTGTTGTTGGACTTCATCCATTTTACGGTAGCTCTTAGCAGCAGCTTCGTTAGCTCCACGGGTAGTACGCGTACCTAACCAACCAGCTACTCGATCAGAGGTTGTACGTTCGTAGAGAGCAGTTGAACCCTTACCACTAGGTTGCATCATCCGGCCCTTTTCGTTCTTCAGGAAGGGCATAAACACCTCATCATTCAAGAAGTCACTGAACAAGAAGATAGATGGACCTTCAAAGGCTTTACGATAACCAGCTTCAGTTGTATCCTTACCTGTCAGAACATCCATGATCTGAACAACATCCTTACCTGTCTTAACCCAAGCAGAGAATGAATCAATGAGTGTTTTATTCTCATTGAAGAGATCTTTACCTAAGGCTTGATAACGTAGGCCGGCACCAAGATCCCAACCACGATCACTTCCAAATGCTTCAGCGATAGCTTGTGATACTCCAGTGATTACTCCTGAACGCATAGTAGCATCTGCAATACGACCAGCGGTATCACCAGCTACTTCCGTTATCTTATCACGGGCACTGCCAATAGCGGAGTGTAAGAACCGAGCAGCACTAGGTAAAGGATCTAGTCCTACCATCTCAAAAGCAGGGTTTACAATGTAACGTAAGATCTCCCACTCAGCAACTAACGGAGCAGATACAGTACCAGCAGCTAGCATGTTACAAAGTAGGATCATGATAGCTGGTTGAAGATTCTTATCTTGAACAAGTTTCTTCGCAGCAGTAGCTGTCCAGTTACCTTGTAAGATAACATAGTTAGATACCGGAGCAAGCAGATCTCCAACAATACCTGTCCTAGAGATGATTGGTGCTTTCTTATCTCGGTGGAACAAGGACATGGCGTTATCAGTATTGTCGATAACGAAGTGAAAGAGATCATCCCCTTTCAATCCCATATCTTTAGCCTTCTCATAGAGAATAGAGAAAGCCATGTACCGAGAATATGTATCTGCCATCTCACCAAGTCTTTTACCAGTTATGGTTGCAGCACCAGTACTCATAACTTCGTTTAACTTAGCATCACCTACAGTAATACGTACTTGAGTAAAGTCGTTAACTAGAGTTGGTTTAAATGTTGGCCCTTTTCTAGCCCTCATAATAAGGTTATCAAACTCAGTGCCCTTACGCATGTCCATAGACCTTATAATACCCCGTACCATAAGGTTACTAGCAGTACCAAAACCATCACCAAAAGTTACTGACAAGTACATAGGCACCTGGGATGTCCAAGAGAGTGCCTGAGACGCAGCGAAGGCTGGTCTACGCATCATGGTAGAGAAGTTAAAGTATGTAGCAATCACACCGTTGATACGATCAAAGACAGGTTTATCTGGATAACGACTAAGCTTTTCATTACCTGTCTTAGCGTTGTACAGTTGGACCATACTTGATGTCATGTCATCAATCCAACCTTTACCCCAGTTTTCATATTTAGGATCTAGGGTTCTATCTGCTATTTCCTTTGCCATAATTATCTCAGGATCAACATCGAAGTGTGGATTCTTCTTTAAGACCTCTGGATCATTAAGGATTAGATCAGTCTGACGACGTAAGAACTCATTACGAGCAAAGCGACCTAGCTCGTCAGCGTAGTGGAATGGACCATCAAAGAAGTCTCTAGCATTCTCTAGTTCAGTACGATACCACCGTGTTCCTTTATACCCTTCAACAGAGGATTGGAACAGATGATGCCCACCAAAGAACCGAGCATTGATAGCATCACGACGAAGATTATCTAGTAGTTCAGGATCTACCTTACCCCCGACCTTACTAGCCTCTTCGATCATTGCAGCGAGTTCTCTTTCTTTCTCAGCTGCTTCATTCTCCTTACTCTTCTTAACGCTGAACATATCCCCAAACTCCATCTCGGGATTGTTCTCAATAGTTAAGCGCATAAAGGCACGCCGTTCTGCATCAGTGTAGGAGTAGTGGACACCAGTAGGAACACTATTACCATCAGCATCTTTTATGTATGTATCTACAGCGTAGTCACCTTCTCGCCCATGATAAACATAACCGGGACGATGTGGTTGTTTCTTTAATCCAAGAGACTCATATATTTTATTAGTCCAATCCTCACCACGTTGCATAGCTTTCATGTAGCCACGAACGAGTTGCTGACCAGCTGGAGAGAGTCCTTGGAATGCAGGGTAGTCAGTTAACTCTACACGGTTTCTATGAGCTTCTAGGGCTACTGGAAGAGCTTCTAGTAGGTCCTTGTCAGATGCCCCCTTACGAGCTAAGTCATAGCTGTCAGCACTAGCTACATCAGTAAGGTTACGGAGGATTCCAAACTTCATCCGTTTGTCGTTAGCTTCACCGTCAATGATGAATCGTTTACCCTCTTCATGTAACTCATCAGCCCGTTTAACAGCCGTGAAGGTATGACGAACAACAGGTGATTTCTGGTTAGCCTGAGCTAATTCAGCAACACCAGCTACAGGCATTCTTTTTAGAGCACTCTTAGTTACAGTGATATTCCCAGTACGATCATTATCCAGTTTTTCTTGGAGAACAGCTAACGGATCACGTAAGGTTGTATCGGTAGTTGCGTATTGAACAGTCTTAGAATAACTAGCAACAGTAAGTTTAACTGCATCTAGAATAGTCTTAGGTGTTGCTAGACCAGCAGCAGTATCAATAAAATAATTTGAAGATGTAATAAGTTCTTTAAATGATTGAATATCTGGACGAGACATACCCATGTACTTACCAACAACTTCATAGAAACGCTCTTTAAAGCTTTCCCATTTAGTACGTGGAACTACACCAGCTATATGATTAACAAATTCCCTATCAGTCAGATGAGCTACGAACTCACGGACATCAGATAGAGAGTATTCCCATCCCTTGAGCTGTGGTTTATCTTTAACACTACTATAGATCTCGTTAATACGTTTAGCTGCATTCCTCTGCTCTAACGTGAGACTTGGATCTTTAGCTTCGTACCGAATAAGAATATCGTTAGCAGCACCGTGCATGTACTCATGAGCAACGTCAAGAGCATTAGTGTTAGTTTTGAATAGAGCACTAGCTGAGTTATTTAAATAACCTGCTTGAGCCTTACTCTTAAGTAGACGGGCATCATCAACTAACGTTGAGATACGCTCAAAGTTAGGATTACGTTGCATCCTTTCTAGAATTGACTTAAGCCAAGGACTCTTAGCTGTCTGGGCTGCTTCTGCTAATAGTTCTTTAGCTGGTCTAGGACGGCCATTCTCATCAATAGTAAGGATAGCCCTACCTTCAAAGCCGTACCCTTTGGAGATCTTAGATGCAGACATATCCCCACCAGTGCGGACACGATAGGCATTCTCTAAGGCAGCCGCTTCTTCACGAAGAATACCTCGATATTCACCGTCCTCTGCTAGAGCAATCTTAGCCATCTTGTTAGCCCACATCTTCTCAAGAGTCTCAGGGCTATAGGTAGCATACTCTGCTTCACGAGCATGGAAGTTATCGGAGATCTCATAACGATCTTCACCACGTTTGAATGGTGTCTTGGTAGGTGTTGGTTCACCAGCTGCTTCAACGAAAGGAGTACCTTCCTGTGGGATCTCAGGAGGTTGAGCAAGAGCACCACGCTCTTGACGCATAGACTCCAGTTGTGCTTCAACATCAGCACGAACATCCTTTGTACCTTGCTTGGTACTAAGGAAACGTTCTAGGTTAGCGATCTCTAGATCAAGACCTTCCAGACGTGTCTGTACATCAGGGGTTGGTTCCTGAACTACTTGCTCTGCTTTAGCAAAGGCGTCCTCCTCAACCTGTGCTCTAGCGATTGTAGGATCTACAGTTGGTACAGGTTCATCAGCCTTGATACCTTCACCTCCTAGATTCTTGATACGAGCATCTAGAGCTTCGCCCTCAGCACGGATCTGACGTACGTTATCACTGATTGATTCTACTTTGGTTCTATCCTCAGCAACCTGTTTACGGAGAGACTCAAGGATCTTAGCAACCTTAGGATCAGATTGAACTAACTTTGATAGATTCTCGATCTGACGTTCCTTAGCTTGGATACCGTTCTCAATCTTCTCTTGGATACCAGAGAGGCGTTTATCTTCCTTCTGACGAGATTGTAGTCTCGTATCTAGATCATTAATCTCAGTCTGTACATAAGAGTCTGCTGTACGAGGAACGGTGCGTGTCTTTGCTGCCTCACGAACCTTAGGATCACGAGGAGTGGATACAGCACCAAAGGCAGCACCCGGTAGGGCAGCTGCAATACGTTGTTCCATTGTCCGGTCAGCAAGGGGTTTCATTCCATAGTCTTCACGAAGCACCTGATGTGCTCCATGAACAGCTTCTTCCTGAGCTACGTTAGCTGCTGCACCGGTAGCAATACGTCCCTTAAGAGTCTTACCTACAGCAGGAGGTAAAGCAATAGCAGCAGCAGTACCTACCGTGTCAATACCCATCAACTGTAAAGCTTGGCTAGGTGTAGCACCTTCTTGTACAGCATCCGTAGCAGTACCAACAGTACCACCAAGGACTGAGGCTTGTCCTAGTGGAGTCATGTACAAAGGTAGTTGTGGTACTACGTTAGCAATAGTTGTACCAATCCCCATCTTCTTACCACGAGTAGGATCTTCTTGATCAAACTGACGACCCATCTCGTTGTAAGCTTCAAAGACTGGACCAGAGTACTCGAAGTCGTCTTTACCACGAATCTTGTCAAGGATAGTGGCACCTGCCATAACAGGCAGGAAGGCAGCACGGCCCACAAGCTTACCAGCTTGGGCCACACCTCCTTTAAGAGCTTCACCATAAGTAGCCTCAGCCTTCTCAGGTGCTGCTGCTACTTTAGGTACTTCATCCTCCCAAACAAAAGCAGGTTGCTTTGGAGTATCTTCCCAAACGTAATTAGCCATTATTGAGGTACCGCTCTACGTACTGATCCATCAGGCAAAGTAACCTCAACCTTACCATCAGGAAGTACTTTAAAGTTATTGAATGTCTGACCACCAATGGTGATAGATTGCTTAGTACTCATAGGTCCTTGATTCTTACTTGCCTTAGACATATCTGGTTTATCTACCTTATGGGTAGGCATCTTACCAACCTGTAGTCCCTTACCATCAGGAGCAACATCAGCTGTCCAACGCTCACCTTGAGCAAGACCAGCTTGCATCTTACCAGCTAGACCATACTCCTTAGACTGTTCAGACCAGTACTGAGCACCAGCCATGTCACCCCTCTTGATAGCATTCTGCATCTCACGAGTAGCGTATTCACCCCAGTTCTTAGCCCACTTCTCACCATACATTGCTTGGAAACGTGCACGTTCCATATCAGCATTAGCTTTTAACTGTGTATTTGTATGTTGGATATTACCCTTAGTACGAGCTAGATCTTGCTGGTTAGTAGACTTAAATGAACGAGCAAGAGTGGACATACGATCATCAAGTAACTGACGAGCTTTCTCTGGGTTCTGACGAATAGACTCTAGGACATACTGTGCACGAGCAACAGCTTGCGAATCCTTCAGAGTAGGTTGTCCTTGAACACCCATCAGCTTAAGTGCTCCTCGACGGAACATCTCCTGCTTCTCATTATCATCAATGTCGTTAGCGTCCATAAGTTCACGCATATCCTTAAGGACATTGAACTTGTATTCGTCATCTAATTCCTGAGCTTTAACTTCTGTCTGCATAGGATTGAGACGCATATCAGATTCAGCAGTCATGGTAGCTAGTTTAGACTTAGCTACATCCTCAGGGATCTTCATCTGCTCACGAGCGTAGTCAGTCTCAAAGTTGAGATTCTTCTGACGCATGTCTTCTAGGCCCTGACGATGCTTCCAGAAGCCTCCGACTAACTGATCATATAGGTTTGGTACTTGTTCCATAATTAACCCCGAAGAGTAGAGAAGCGAGTATTCTCAGGCTGACGAACATCACTGGTAATACCTGAGTCTGTGGCAATATTACGTCCAGCTGAATATAAGGCACTGAGGCCACTCATAATAGGTGCTGCACTACCACTAGGTCTACGTTGTTGTAGATTAGCTAGGGCAGAGGCTACACCTTGGTTATTAGCACGAGCTTGACCATATAGATCCACAAGAGTCTTAAGACGATTATCGTATGATCCTCGCTTGATGGCTTGGATACGACGAAGATCATCCAAGGACATACCGGGGCGACCTTGTTTAGCGGCCATACGTTCAGCAGCAGTTGTAGCTTCTTGAGCCATTGTATTATCTACTGGATCATTCAAGTAGCCAGCTGGATTATCCATCATGGACATAATCCGCTGTTCAAACAACTGTTGATTAGGATTCATCTGACCACGGATGATCCCTTCTGCACGTCGGAAATCTTTCTTTTGATCTTCCTGATCCTTCAGTTGTAGCGCAGTCTGAAGTAGTCCTAGACCACCAGCACCAGCATTGAACCAGTTATCCATACCTTTAGGGGTATTGGTATTAAAGTTAAGACGATCCCATAGATTCCCTTGTGAGAAATCACTTGCTTGCATATTAGTTGGTGCTTCATATTGGAACTGGGACTCAGGGATCTGCCAATCAGAACCACTCTCGTAGCTAGGCATATTGAAGTCGTTCCCATTATCCATACCAAAGTAAAACGGATTATCGCTCATTTGTTTTCCTTAGAAATAAAACATATCAAATAAATTCGGATTCCGCTCTTGATTGATCTGCGGATTAGGACTGGTTGATTGTTGGTTATAGTTACCTAACAACCCCATCCTACGCTTACGTTCTTCTTCAGTCTCATCCTCTTTGAAGAGGTCTCCTAGATAGTCTGACTCAGGAGAATTAGATAATCTTTCCCAGAGGGAAGGTGCTTGGAAATCCCAGAAGTTGTTCATACTAAGTAACCGTCCTCTCTCATAGCATCCTGCTCTACCTGATCACTTCCCATTCCGTACTGACCCGCACCACCTGCCTTAGATGAACGACCTGATGCTTGCTGATCTTGTTCAGAGAAGAGGCTTAGTAGTTGTTGTCCTTCAGGAGTATTCTCAATACCTTGTAGATCCTCTAGATTAAGATTACCACTACGATTATTTAGTTGATTACGGAAACCCGCTAATGTATTAATAATGTCTTGGTAGTCATCGGATGATGACGCAGCACTTGGATCTTTCCATAGGGATCGTAATCCAAAGTTAGTTGCAGACGATGTTAATCCCCCTAGTTTATTTGCTGTATTATAACGACTAGGTTCTACAGGACCACCACCAGTACTATCTGTATAAGCATCACGAGCAGTACTACCGGCATAGGAAGATAGACCACTAATAGCTGCATTACGTGCAATCTGTTCCTCATCAGCTCCTTGTGCAGCACTAACTAAACCTGACGTAGTTGCAGCTGTTCCTGCTCTTCCTAGATTAGTGTTACCATAACCATAGGTATCACCTTGATTCAAATATGTAGAAGCAGCTGCACCAGCAGCACTCCTACCAACAGTATCACCGTAGCTTACATTAGCACCCTGCTTTTTAGCATTCTCATAGTCTACAACATTATTAGCTAGACCAGCAATAGCTCCAACATAACCGGGAGTGAATAGATTAACAAGGGTACTGATGTAGGGATCATCAAAGACACCTCCGCCTTCTACGCCTGTAATTGGATTGTCTTTACCGGGAGCACCAAAAGCGACCGGCTCCATGTTATCTTGGACATCATTGTATGCAGGATCAAGAAGAGTGGCTAGACCTTCAGAACCTGTGTTGTTCTGTACGAACTGACCTAAAGTATGACCTTTCTTGAAGTCATCCTCAAAGTCAGAGAAGAATCCACTGAGACCACCCCCATCCTTGACGGGCATATCCCATCCCTGACCATCCCAGAAGGCACCTTCTACGGGAGGTCTTACCCAAGCACCTCCAGGTCCTTGGACGAGTCCTTGCTGTTTCTTAGCAAGTCGTTCTTCCCAACGCTCAGTAACTCCCATTAGTGGACCCCATTCAAGTAGAAGATTTCAATGTTCTCAAAGCGTAAAGGTTTATCTGTATTGTGGTACACCTGCCAGATTCGAGCCTTCGACATCCCTAAGTTATGCAAGTTCCTGCATTCATTAGTATTTCTATTAATAGACCATCCCGGTTGTACGAGAGTTGTCTTATCATAGTAGTTGATATACACTGTATTATCGAAGTCGTATTGATCACCAATAAGATCTAGGCTACGCCATCTCTTCTTGTAGTTATTGTCCATATCAATAACTGGTGTATTGTAATACGAGTAATACACAACACCGTTGTCGTTGTATGAACCACTAGCAGTAGACTGAGCAAAGCGAAGGATCTTCTTAGCAGTTGTTTGGAAGTATGACTTATCAAAACGAGTCGTCGCATACTTACCGATGAACTCACTGGTACCTGCTAAGTTAGATGAGCTATCCCAGAATGACCAGAACTTCTCCTGCGGATCGTAGACAGCTGCTCGTTTATTCTTGGTGTTAATACGCTCACTGATGATATAGAACGAGTGCCCATCTAGACGAACCACCGCTCCAACAAGGTAATCTGCGGATAGGGCAGTGTTACCATAAAGACCGAGTTCCTCGTTAATAAACTTATCAATGAACTCTGTAGATACTTTAGTCTCTTTAAACCCATTAATACGCCACACTCCAAATCCACCGCCTGCTCCCTTCCCTACGAAGATAACGTCGTCTTCTAATGTTGCTACAGTTGATCGCTGATTACATCCTAACTGGGTAATAGCTTGTGGACTACGGGACAGCGGCGATCCACTTGCATTACCTGCGTTATATAAATACTCAACACTATCATCCTTGATAGCCATGATGTAGTTCTGCTGCTTTGTCAGAGCCTTGATGTCTCCGGGGAATTGGGCAGCAAGAATAAACTGACCATCCTCGAAAGCATCAAACTCACCAAGTAGGGAGTTATATACCTCTGATGTATTAGACTTGGCTAGGAAGACATAACCATCAATGAACATAGGTTGTGGGATATGAGGTACTGGGAAAGAGGATAGGAAAGCAACTGCTGAAGCACCACTTCCACCACCACCAGTAAAGCCCAAGGTTGGTGCTGAGGTATAACCACTACCCTTGTTAGTAATGGTAAGACTAGTAACTAATCCACCAGATACAGTAGCAGTAATAGCTAGGCCAGTACCACCCCCACCAGTTACTGTTACAGTAGGCGGAGTAGTATATCCCGTACCTGCCGCTGTAATGGCAGCTGTTTCGACAATAGTATTATCGATAGTTGTTACAGTGGTTGGAGTATCTTTGTCAATCAAGTATCCTTTAGAACCATCTGCAATGAAGAGGTACTTCTTCAAGCCATAGGAACACTCCGTAAATCCCACTGTACCTGTGGAGGTAGTTAGGGTCTTACGGCTAGTTAGTGTAGTTCCATTGTATTCCCAGAGAGTATCTCCATAGACGACGTAGATCAGGTCAAGGATAGGCCAGTGGAAGATGCCTCTAGCCTCACCAGAGGCGCTTGCAGACATATCCACGTAGGTCTCACTCAGTCCCTTCCTTTTAACGCAGTATACGCGCTTGGATTGGGTCAGGGAGTTCTCTACTACTTCAGGGAACATATTAACATAAATGTTTTCTCCCCGACTAGTTGGCATACCAGCGGGGAGGATTCGGATAATATCAGTCTTTTGTTTCACGTTTGTCCTTAACTGTAGAAGTTCGGTACCTTGTTCTTTGTTGCTAGACCAGTACTTTGATAGTGTAGGTCAATAGCAAAGATGAAGGGTTTACCAGTTCCCCCTGTAATAGTCGGTATTGTATCTAAGTCGTAATGGATCATAATCAAACCATCAGGCTCTATATCAGAGGTATTGATTTGTGTAGCACTACCCCCTGTTGTAGAGAGTTGGAACTCATCAATACGATGGTGGTACTGGGGTGTATTAGTAATGTTCAAAGAACTAACAACAAGGTGTGGTTCTACATCAGCAGGGAAGTTTGCTTGTTGGTGTCCCTTAGCGTACGTAGCATGGAATCGAATATCGATACTACCACTGATATTGGTACCGTTGTGTCCCCAATGAACGTGTATGTATAGATCTGTACCTGGAACGTAGTCGTGGGGAATATGGAATACCATATCTCCATCCTCACCGGCTGCGTAGTTAAACCAGCGTACATCATTCCTAAATATATCTAACTGCGGACTACCAACACCAGACGTTTTAGGTACGACATCTCCCAGAAGATCTTTCCAACCGAACGTAGGGGTTGTTAGATCTACCTTCATACCACTACCGGATGCTTTATCAAAGATTACAAAGTCGTTAGCAGCTAAATCTTTAGATGTAATCTTTTGATTACCCGCATCCCAATCAGCAGAGAGTTGTCGTTGCCCATTAGTTAGTAGATACTGTGGATGATCATCTGCTGTAAGGGCTTGTAGTTGAGAGTGGGGTCTAATAGGAATGTCATCTAACTCTGCACCAGCAGTATTGATTTGATCCCAACCAATCTGGCCTGATACACCCCCAACAAACTGATAGAGCTTATTCAACCACTCCTTAATAGTGGGTGGAAGATTCTCTTTGATTGGAGGTGGTGGGAGATTAATAGCCACGACGATCTACTTGGAAGTATAAGCTACCCTCTTCACTACCAAAGCTGAGGGCCATATCTTTGGCTTGTTTAGCTTGAGCTTTAATATCCCGACGTTCCTCTACAGGTAATCCATAGGCGTATGCTAGGCGCTCTGCTAAGCCCCATGTAACAGCATCTTCCCATTCAAGAGGGAAGTCTAGAAGAGTACTGGCGCCAGTCATTGCATTGAACTCTTCCTGATATACAATCCAGATCTGATCATTAGTAGCACTGTTACTATCTGGACTAGGGAAGACACGTAACTTACCAGTGGTTACTAGTGGGTCGTAATGGATCTGGGAAGGTCTACCAGAGCTAGTCTTATTTCCAAGCATGTTATACTCTTGGCGAGTGATAATCTGTAGAGGTGTATCTACATTACTAGTAGTATTACGAATCCATGCTTGGATAAGTTTGAGTGGTTTAGCAAGGTTAACTACCTGACCACTACCAATAACATATTCCTCTTGAGCAGCTACCAACGGGAAACTATTCTCAACAATGTTCCAGATTGGCATACCATCTGCATACCAAGCACGAAGCATCATGTTCAGTATCGTAGATGCTTTCGTACCTTGGGCATCAGTAGGGGTCTCATCATCAGAAACTACCCCGGCATAGCCTAGGGCAGTCTTGATAATCTCAAGTTGATTGACTGTACTATTATATGTAATAGCCATTACTTAATCCCAATAATAAAATGTTCTTTAAGGAAAGCCCATGCTAGGAAGCAGGCAGCTCCAATACCAGCTGCCCACTTAACAAACCAGACTACATGCTTGGCAGTTAGGAAAGCTTCCTTAATTTCCTGAATTTCCGCAGATTCCTTAGCAGTATGCTCCTTAAGTTCTTGTCGCATGTCCTGCACCTCTTTAATTAAGATCTCAATCAAGGAGTCGTTCTTTCTATCGTATTCCATTATAAATTCCTAAATTATTAGGGTTCATCTGTCCAAGTACCAAAACGTTTAACAACCCAATCAGTTCCGTCTTGATTAGCATAGATAAGGGCAGTGCTTCCAATAGTACTTGATTCCATGTACTTAGCGTCTGCACTTGCATGTGGTCTTAATCTATCAGACGCATTAGGAGTAATCCTCAATACTTGATTTGTAAAGACTTCAAAGGAGAAGGAAAGACCTACAGCTACAGCAGGTAGAGTAAAAACAACAGAACCTACAGCACCCTTATTTGAGAGTACAAAATTACTATACCTTGATGAAAGTGTTATATTAGAAGTACGATCAACTCGATAGGGTTCAGGAATAAAAGAAATATATGTCCTTGTAGTACCAGCATCCATAAATGGGAAGTTTGTCTTACCAACTGTGTTGATCCAATCAACATCTAAGACAATATCAGTCCAAGGAGTACCAGCACTAGTAATATAATAAGGAGTACGATCCCGCGTATTGTCAACAACACGTAATTTCCCCCGAATCCCACCGGGATCAGCATAAACAGAACTAGCTGTATTTGTATAAATAACACAAGGGGAATCAACTCCTGCAATTAAACTACCAGAAGCTACTAGAGCCGTATCAATTAACTCAACATCAAACGTAACATCCTGACCGTCTTTATCAATATTACGAACCATTAAACCGTGGTTATTGATGTTCATCGCCTTACAAGCAGTAAGCCGTACATAACCATCATTAGCCATAGTATCACGATGATTCAGAACAGCAAAACCAATAGTAGTTGTATATGTACGGGAGTCTCTGGCAACACAGTTTAATAACTCAACTCCAACACTATTAGTTACAGGGGTGGTATTTCCACCTAATACTAATGAATAATCGAAAGCTTCGTTATCTGTACCAACACAGTTTACTAAACGTACGTTTTGCATTCTTGTACTACCACCCTCTGGTTCAATGTCGAATCCAGCTTTAGGATCTTTACCGTTTGTATTATAAGCTATACAGTTCTCAAGTAGCCCATCAATACATGACGTAACCGCAAAACCGTTACGCATACAGTTTGAAGCTAACACATCTCGAATAGTAATACGCTCTGAATAAATAGGTGTATTATCTGCTGCACCCTGCACAAGGACACCATCTCCAGCACAATCATAAATGCGGAAGTTCTCTACTAATACATCTGTGCAACCGAGTAAAGAGATTCCCTGAACAATGTCATTTATACCAGTACCTTTACGTTCTCCTACAAGTCTTGCACCATTACCAATAAGTTTTACATTAGTACAAGTGTCAAAGTAAAGGATAGCATCTCCAGTAGTTACAGACGAACCAACAATAAACTGGAGTGTAGTACCGGCTTCAAAAACAAAGTGACTATCACTTACGCCAAGAAGGGAATCACTTAACATGTAAGTACCTTCGGGAAAGTATAGCTGCTTTCCAGTTGCAGAAGTTATAGCTGTTTGAATAGCTGTCGTATCATCAGTGGCACCATCACCAACAGCACCAAAGTCTTTAACACTAACAATCTTATTATAGTCTTTAGCATCATTAACAGATACTAAGATCTTACCTTGAGTAGCATGGCTATGTGCAACAATACCAACAGCAATAACTGCCGCAGTTCCCACAGGAGGTGTAGCTGTCAATGATCCAGCAGTCTGAGATAGGTAGAGAGTATCACCATCATTGAAACTACTTGTATTCTGGTTCTTGACTAGTCCAGTAATAGTAACATGCCCCACAGAGTTATTTGCAATATCAGCCGTTACTAAACCAATAACTTGAGAAGCGTTATGTACATCAGCATCAGCTAGTGCAATTGTTGGATTCTGTCCTAGAGCACCATTAACGTAAACAACAGAACCATCTGGAATCAAAGAACCTGTATTGTTACGTACACGTACCCACTGTTCAAAACCCACTTGCATTGAACTAGCTGAGATATCATTATAGTAACTCAGGGCTTTCTCATCTAAATCATACCAAAGTCTCCCCTCTTGGTATGCTGGTGCTGATTGAGGTTCTAGATCAGCAGAGGTCTTTTCTAGTTTGTCTGTATTTAAATTAGTAAAGTTATCGTCCATCTCATCATGTGTGAGTGGACTCCCTTTACCGGCTCTTGTTACAATAGTGCTCATAAGTCTATTCTTTCTACGTAATTATCTTGATCTACGATATAGTCATCAAAACAATATAGGTCTATATAAGGAACGTCAAGGAAGGTATCTGTTGGCTCTGGCCTAGAGAAAGGTATTGCATAGTTGTCTGGCTTGACTCTGACAAAATCTTGGGGATGACGTTCCTCAAAGTCATCAGAACAAACAATAAAACCATCCCAACGATGTTTAGATTCTGATGCCCTTACTTGCCTCTGACAAACATCGCAAGTGATCCACCAGTCTCCAGATTTATAAGACCATCCTCTACTCATTATTTTAATCCTAAGAATTTACCAACAGTTAATGTCTCGGCGGCAGCTACTATTGCATCCTTAATTTCAGTTGCTGTTGGAACATCGGCAATATCTCCTGTGATAATATTTGTACCACCAACTGTAACAACACTGGATACAACGTGATCTACTAAAGGATATATATTACCTCCTGTAGTATCAATGATATCCACAATAGATCCAGTAGAACTATCTCTAGCATAACCCCCCGTAATGGTTAGTGGTACTGAGGGTGAAGAGGTATTCTTAATCTTCATGGATGTAAGAAGATAGTTAGCAGGATCAACCGCTTCAATATATGCTATGTCGTCTGCAATACCAAGAGCTGTGTCTATCCAATATACAAAAGCTGCATATATATTCTTCCAAGGCACAGTGCCACCAGCAATATCAATATTAACTAAATCAGTTGCTGCATCTGTAAACGTGATACCTATAATTGTAGAACCGTCTACAGCATTAGAGTTATATGTATCATCATCCTCTTGTGAGGCATTATAACTAATGTTAGGAGAACTACTTGTAAATGTACCAACAACAGCCTCAATAAACTGTTTTGCGGTTGTTCCATTAACGTAAGTAATCCGAACACGTACAGTTCTATCTACAGTATAAGTCTCAGAATAATTCAAGGATGTAGCACCAACAACAGCATTATAAAGTTCTACATTATTTATAGTATCATATAACTGCACTCTAGAACCAGAAGTAATATTATTAATAGTTACAGTTGCTGACGGAGGTGGGATGTATGTTGTCCCATCGTCAGCTGTAAATAAAGTAAAATCTGGATGCGGTGTTGTGCCATCACTCTGCACTACACGAACACCTTTTAATGTAGCCCCGGTATCTCCATATATAATCCCACGAACAGTCTTGAAGTCCTCGCCATTGGTCTGCACCAGATCGTGCCAGTTGAACCCGTCCTTACCTTGGAAGGTGCCACCAGTCTCGAAGTTGTAACGTAACCAACGAATGATCCCAATGCCGGTATTACCTGCTGCACTATCTATAATTGTAATACTAAAGTCTTTAGCATTCCAAGTAACTGGAGTTGCTCCATGATCTGTAATTGTAGGTGGATTAGCTAGAGCTGGATTACCTGTAGCAATACCATTAGCAGTGGGTGCTAGTGCAATAACGTATAACTGATCTTCTAAGGTACCGTACTGACTAATTACGTCCACTTCAACTTGATCATAACCCATCTCCTGAACCTTGGCAACCATGTATCCAGTACGGTCAAAGTTTCCATGTAAGGCATCTCCATAAATCTGGATCAACTGATCAATGTTTCCTGTAGCAGCAGCGTTGTTAGTCGTCCCACCATCACTTTGCTGGTAGCGGACTTGCATCCCGGCAGAAACACCAGCAGATAATAGTGCTGCCCAAGAAGCCGTGCGGGTGCCAGACGTGCTCAAATACCGCATCCCGTCACGTGACAGATTACTGATCGTGTTCGGATAGGTCGTCAGGTCAGCTTCCCAGTCATACAACCAAGTAAAACTATTCGGACCGTTGGCTTCAATTGGGAACGCCTTGTTAGCGTAAGCTTCGCCAGAATCACCTAGCGCAATCCACTGCTCCATAAGGTAGCTGGCGAAGTTCTGAAGCGTACTGGTAACGGTAAGGCCGAACTTTTTGGTCGTAGCGTTGGCGAAAGCATTGGTATTGATCGTTAAACCAGACGAAGCCTGATACCAACGGGCAATGACTTGGGACACTGGAACCGATTGGACACCTGTACCAACTGCGCCCGTGACCGTGATACCTGTAACACGAATCGGTAGATAACCAGCCTTTTGGATAACATAATCGACTATAAGTGATCCCGCCGTTGCGTCATCCCAAGTTTCTGTCGTACCGCTATTATTGGTGCTAAATTGTTCTGTGTCAGTACCAGTAGAGAAAACTTTGACTTGCGAACCTGCCAGTAAACCAGTAAATTCAAGGCCCCGCTCAAGTGCTGGTGCGACGATAGAAACAGTGGCCCCGTCGCTGGTTACATCACTAGATACTAGCGAGGTAGTGCCCGACGTGGTGATCGTCACCGTCCCTGTTGTCTTCTTGACATGCACCTTGTCAGTGCCCGGCGTGCCGGTGAATGTCACATCAGCGAGCGTGATCGCCGTAACTGTCGTTCCGAGTTCGAGGTGATAGGCCGCGCTGGTTCCGGTAACATCAATGGTGCAGCGGGTCATGCTGCCTCCATCTTCACTAAATGCAATCGCCGCGTCAGTGCTGGTCGTTTTCTTGATTGTGCAGTCAGTCCAATCGCTGCCCTTGGCGTCGATTTCGCCACACTCACTAAACGTCGCCCCGCTTGGATTGACTCCGGTTTTCCACGTTGGGAGCCAGCCGACAAACGACATACCATTGAACGAGTACGTCGCTCCAGTACTCGATGTGGAGTCAATAACCATCGCCTGCACTGTATCTGTCGCCATAACTCCGGCAGTTAGATTTATCGTGTCACCCGACAACGCCTTAATTTTGAACGCTAGTGATGAGTTTGGGACTTCCCACTCAAGTTGAGAAGCAGAATACTGTTGTGGAAACTCAAACGCGGAAGCAGACGAATCGAAATATGTCGGAACAGCAGAAGCTGTGTCGTCCCCAATCTGAACCGAGAATTTTGCCAGTGCTTGTGCAGTTCCTTGAAGATTGGCCCATCCGGGGTTCCCCCAAGAGTTCAGAGCACGGGTATAGTCTGAAAAGTTGGCAGGATAGTTGGCACCCCCACCACAGATTTTAGTAGAGATGAACGACACCAAATCTTTAACTCTAAAACCGCGCTGACTCGTAGATGATCCAATACGGTGAGCAAAATAGCCAATTCTCGTAACAGCGGTTAGGTTAATTGCTCCCGACGATGCGTATGGTGTTGTCGTGCTTGGGCTTGCGAAATACGAAAAAGCGTCTGCCGATGTCCATCCCTCCGAACGGCTTCGCATTTGGTACACGGCCCAGTTAGTACCGTCGCTGATACCGAGTAAGACACCTTCCGAACCGACAGTTATGTCGCCGGCAGAAGTCGCGTCGCGTCCCCACAAGACACCAATGACGGATTGCGACATGTCGACACTATTAATCGCAAACGTTCCTCCAACCCATGAACTTGCTGTTGACTCGGAGCTAGACATGTTCGTGCCGTTACCCCAAGTACTCTGAGAAAATGACTGCCCATTATTGATTGATGGGGCAGTTGAACTACAAGTGATCCCGTTGATTGACGCGGCAAATGAGTTTGGGGCTTGCCATGTAATAGTCTGTAGCGAGTTAGCAAAAGATCCATGCCACGATATTTCGTCAGCAGTAACGCGCACGTCAGGATTCAATGTCCCGTTTGCTTTGTTTCTGATAGCCAATACCCAACTATTCCCACCTGTACTGCCTGACGCAAAGTAGGCACGAACAGTTGGTGCGGCACCAGCTGTCTTTTGTTGGTAGCAACCAACAATGTGATTTGCGTTGCCGATGGTCTTTGATAATGCCTGAATGGCACCGACCTTACATCTACCGTAGATATTGGCGTTGTCAATATTCCACGAGTAAATCAACAGACAGTCGTCTACAGCCGTGGTTAAACTACCTGAATCTTTGAATGTTACCGAGGCCGCATCTGACCGAACAAAATCCGTTCCACTAGATAGTGACCCAAATGGAGCGGCATGAGCGTCACGAACAACAAGACATGTAGCTGTCCACTCATCGTTTGCACCAGTGAATGTCGGGGCAGTCACGGGGGCTTCACCAGCGCCGACAATCTTGTACGCCCACACTGAGCGACTTGCGTTAGCACTGGCCTGGGTACCAATCATCGCCCATCCAGCGGTTACGGCGGCGGCATCAGGTGCAATGGTCGTTCCGCCACCGTCATTCGCCAATAGAACAAGCACCAAGTCATCGTCGGTATGGGAGCCGAGTGTCACTGTGAAACTGGCAGATGCAGTTGTCTCAGGAGTTAGTGTGGTATTGACAATATATGCCATTAACTAATATCCATTATAAATACGTCAAACTTGTACGGTTATCCCATACATTATCAAAGGCATCATTACCATCTGCCCAAGTGATAGCTAGGCTACCACCTGTGTATGTAATCTTTTTGATTCTCCAGCAAGCAGCAGAAGTACTAGCGCCAAAAGAGGCTTCCCCCACATAATTAACTGTGGAGGAATCCCCGTCGAACTGGAGAGCGTTTCTTGTAGGTAACGCTAACTTAGTCATTTACTTCATTGCTGCAAGGAGTCGCTGATGACGATCTTCTAGTTCCTTAGCAAGTTCCTTTAATTCAGCTTCTTTAGTAGCTAGACGTTTAGCAAACTCACGAAGTTCTTGCTCTTGATCTTGAGTTACTTTCTCACGTAGAGCAAGTTGCTCTTCACGATCCTTTACAAGTTTCTCTCGTTCCTGTACCTTAGTAGAACGTTCCTTAAGTTTAGCCTTCTCAGAGTCAGCTTCTACTTTAGCTTCGGACACGAGCTTTACAGCAGTCTCTTTAGCTTCAGTTAGTAGTTTATCTACCTGAGCAGATTTGTCTCTAATATTAAGGGTGTACTCATTAACCTCTGAGAGCTTAGTAACAGATTCAATTACCTCTGTGTACTTAGCTACCTGATCTTGAATCTCTTTTAGTTTGGAGTCGTACTTAGCAGGATTCTTGATAAGATCCAAGACTTCTGCAAGACTCTCTAATCCACGAATAGACATAGTTAGTTCCCCTGAATAACAGTGAGTGTAGCACTACCCGATGCATGGATAGTTACTGCAAGTCGCACTGCCCGTACTGGGATTGTGATATTACCTACCTCATCACCAGTACCTGTATCTAGAGGTGCAGCAGCAGTAATTGCTGTTGGAGTAATGGAAGTGTCAAAGATATTATCAGAGGTAGTTTCAATACGCCAAGTGAGAGACGCTCCAGCGGAGACATCTACCTGCAAACCGACGTTGAAACTACTCTGACGATAGTTGACTGGAATCCAAGCTGAGTTAGCTACAGACGAAACTGTAGTACTTGTTGGCCGCATAACTTACTCCTTAGGAGTTTGAACCAACAACTACGAAGTTGAGGACTAGAACACCAGTCTCTGCCACAGAGGCATGTAGGTTGGTAATGGTAACAGTGAATGAACCGGCTGCCACAGCATTAACGGTAGCTAGTGGAGTACCACCAACTGAACCTGATGCAATAGCAACAACAGGGACATCAGTAGCTTTAACTTTACTGTTAGTTACAACGAAGGTAACTTCACCAGCAGCTGCAATGTTCTGTGTAACGGTAGTAATTTGACCTGATGCTTTATTAAGCGTAACGCCAGTAGCAGCAGTTGTGATTTGGGTAACGGTACCAAAGTCGGTAGTGACTACTGGACCAGAGAAATGTGTGCGTGCCATGTTTTTAATCTCCTAGATGGGTAGACGGGGACCGAAGCCCCCGCCGATTAGATCATACTACTATAAAGCTTAGGCCCCGGCGGTGCCGTAGATACAACGTGGATCTGACCAACCGAATGAGTAGCGACCAGTTGCCTTGAACTTAGCGTTCTCGGTATCGAAGTCGTTGTCCATCTCGAAGGCATCACCACGACGCTCGAAGTACTTGAGGCCATCTGGGGTATCCGTAAGGATGAACCAAGCATCGGCATCAGTTAGATAGTGGTTAACAACTACCTCTGGAATAACACCCATAGTCTTAACAGCGTTAAGGGTATTATCCGCTGAGTAAACCTGACCCTCAGTACCAAGAATCCGCTTAGCTTCAAACTGGTTGCTTGGGTGGATGAGTAGTGACTTAGGCTTAGCAGCGATGAGTAGACCGCGATCATCGGTGAATGCCCAGATGTCAATACAGGCTTGCTCAAGAGCAGCTTCTGAAAGATCAGAAGCGGTGCCTAGTTGGTTGGACCATGTACCACCAGCGACGTTAGGATGGTCGGTAGCGATCAGAGTCTTACCATCACCACCAGTGTAGCCAGCAGTGAAAGCACGGTTAAAGATGTTAGCACCAACAATTTCCTTGGTACGCTTTAGACTACGTGCAAGAGCAGCAGCCTTACGAGCACCAACTGACTGATACTGATTGTCTTCGTACATCTCACGAGTGATAATGAAACCATTCGCGTAGGTGACGTGCTGGTAGCGAGTAGTGAAACCCT